>Ga0335398_10000053_pt1 | contig 153104 bp, 125 predicted proteins | sample BON03_FD_205742 | JGI IMG/M metagenome (GOLD analysis project Ga0335398, IMG submission 205742) | Freshwater microbial communities from Lake Bonney liftoff mats and glacier meltwater in Antarctica - BON-03 (spades assembly) (version 2) | ecosystem: Environmental > Aquatic > Freshwater > Ice >...
TGGTGAACACCCAATCCGGAAATTGGGCAAAAGTGTTCACAATGAACCGGATTGGGTGTTCACGAACGACCGGATTAGGTGTTCACGATAAAGCGGATTGGATGTTCACGATGGGCCGGAATATGCAATAGGTTGGTTGTTCTTGAGTCTGCGAATGGTGATGTGGTCTTGATGCTCACGGATATAGCCTTCTACGCGGCGGCGGTAGTCCTTTAGATTGGAATCAGGCTTAACAATATCGAACTCGGTAGCCTCGCCATCAAATAATTCATCTTTGAAGTCCGTAAAAACATCATCTTGCTTCGTATCTCTATCCACAAATTTCATCAAGTCTCGTAACTTGCGCCTGACATCCTCCAGAATGGGTAGTGTCACATCAAGCCACCACGGGTCAGTCTGTAGCGCCAGTACCAGCCCCATTTGAGCGGCAACTACTGGGATAGCCTTCTTGTCCTCCAAGTTCTCAGCAATAGCCCGTATGGCGTTTTGGTAATACTCCTGCCGCTTAGACTTTTGTAGCACGGCGACCTGTAGGTTGAGGATCATCAGATCAAACCGTCGCGCAGTCTCATGATCGTCGTCAGGAGAGGGTAGGCCGGTGAGCTTCTCACTGATATTTTCCATGTCTTTATCAGTCAGCGAGTCCCAGTGCTTGCGGTCAGTGAAGTGTTCTACCGCCTCTCGCTGCCTTCGTATGATGAAATTGTCCACGTTCAAGCCCTGCACAACATCGTGCATTTGGTTCTTGAGATCAGTCGTGAGGGCGATTAGCTGCTCATCATTAGGCTGGGCTTTCTCCAATACACCTGCTATTTCTAACCGACGCTTGAATATCTGCTGCTTTACTGATTCCTGCACCCCGGCGATATAGCCAGTAGGGTTGGCGTCAAAGAACTCCAGATTCTGGCAGTAGTCAAAGATCAGGAACTGCGTTTTATCTTCGCCGGGAGCAAAGAGATCCTTACAGAGCCGAGTACCTCGGCCCACCATCTGCCAGAACTTGGTTTTGGAGCGCACCAGTTTGAAGAAAACAAGATTGAGCACCTCTGGCACATCAATGCCAGTGTCGAGCATATCCACGGAGACCGCTATTTGCGGATTACCCGTCTTGATACTGAACTCGTCAATCAGGCTTTGTGCGTATTTCACCGAGAAGTCTATTTTGCGGCAGAATTTTCCCGCAAGGTGAGGGTAGTTCTTATCAAACCGCTCGACGATATAAGTAGCATGTCGGGTATTCTTGGCAAAGATGATGGTCTTGCCCAGCTTATCCCCGCCCTCAACCTTCAGGCCGTTCTCCATTAGGTGCATAAGCACCTTGTCTACCGTGTCCTGATTGAACAACCACTGGTTCAATGCAGCGGAGCTGATTTCCTCCTTTAACGTCCCATCGTCATCATAGAATTGCTCCTGTTCTTCATATTCCTCCTGCTCCTCCGGAGACAATTCACGATATTTAATGCCCTCACGCTGAAACTTGAGCGGGACAGATATAGCCTGTGGCGGCACCAGATGCCCTTGTTCTACTGCCTCAGCCAATTCGTAGGCGAAAGTGGGCTGGTGCAGAGGCAACTCAAAGAGCTTGTAAGTATTGTGATCCACCTCGCCACGAGGTGTAGCGGTAAGACCTATCAGAAGTGAGTCGAAGTAGTCGAAGATCGCGCCGTACTTTTGGTAAACGCTGCGGTGCGCTTCGTCGATGATAATGAGATCAAAGTGACCCACACTAAATGTGTCATTCTGGTCCTTCTTGGTTCCATCAATCAGGTTCAGCATAGTGGGGTAGGTGGAAAAGACTACCCGGGACTCTTCCTCATTACCGTCCAATAAACTCGATACCGACACATGGGGAAGGAGCCGGTTGTATTCCCGCTTGGCCTGATTAACCAATGCTACGCGATCGGCCAAGAACAACACTCGTCGTGCCCAGTTGCCCCGCATCAGCATATCGACAATAGAAATTGAGAGGCGCGTCTTGCCCGTCCCAGTTGCCATAACCAGCAGAGCCTTACGGTGCTTCTGGTTATCAAAGGTCTCCATTACCCGGGAAGCCGCTTCTCTGTGATAAGGGCGGTCGATAATTTCGGGCTTGGGTATTAGCTCAAGGAGCTTCTGCTTCTGCCCCCTGCGGTTAATGAGCCATTGCAACTCGTCCTGCTCGTAGAAGCCCTCCACCTTTCTGGGAGGGTATTCTGTGTCATCCCACAGCCATGTACTGTAGGCATTGGTATAGAAAATGATCGGCCTTTGTCCAAACTTTGCCTCCAGACAGTCGGCGTAGAGCTTTGCCTGTTGCTTGCCAACCTCAGGGCTAACCTTGGTTTTCTTGGCTTCCACGACAGCCAGCGGCAGTCCATCAGCACCCCACAGTACATAGTCGATCTTTCCAATCCCAGAGCCGCTGGGCATTCCTTTGACTTCGTACTCATCAACATCCTTGCCTTTGGGATTCCACCCTGCCTCTCGTAACATGACGTCAATGAAGGCATCGCGGGTCTGGGCTTCGGTATAGTCACCCGCAGGTATTTTCTGTTGGTTCTCGGCTTTTATCGCCTGTAGCAGGGCCAGTTGTTCCTTGAGCTGTTGTACCTCTGCCTCGGTCTTTTCGTGCTTGGCGAGAGTGATAGCTTCGGCCTGTGCCTTCTGCTCCAGTTGCTCACGGACCTTCTGCAATTCGACTACTGAGGCATGGTGGGTCTGATCCTCTGCCTTGGGTAATAGGGTGATATTGAATTGCCCGGGAGCGGGACCTCCTCGGCTGTATACACGGGCTAACCACCCCATAAACTGGTGGGTGGCCACACAGACCCGCATTCCTTCCTGAGAGGAGATTTCTTGATCTTCATGGACCGCCAGATTACCCAGCCGATGGATATATCGAACATCCTGAAATAGGCCCTGCTTGATGTTCTCCTTGAATGTCGGCTCATGAATCATGGCCGCCAGATTCTTGTCATAGGGGGCCTTCAGGGCTGTATCGTTTTGGTACAACCACTGCAAGGCACGTTCCAGAGTGCGACGGGCGTAAAAGGCTGCGGTGCGAGGGTCTCGCAGGGAAAACGACTCTACACGCTGTGCATCCTCCGAAAGGAAGCCCCAGTTTGAAGTGAGGAAGTCGAAGTTGGAGGCCACCCGTTACGCTGCCTTGACTGTCATGAGATCGCCGTTGAAAGCGCGCTGTGAGAGTGCATTAAATATGTTGTTCGAGAATGCTAACCCATCTTCCTGTTTCTTGGCCCACTCAAGGGACTTTGAGAAAATTTCCGAATAAGTCTGCTGAAGCGCCTCATCAGGATAAATCAACTCAATTGATAAAAATTTGGATTTGCTGACCATACCCTTCATTGATTTTGTGGATGCCGCACGCACTAAATTTTTGTTGTACAACAGTTGAGCATATAAGAAATTTAATGTTTCTCCCTCATACGGAACAATGGCGTTAATTTGCTGATTGAACGATACCGCTCGATCGGCGATTGCGATATTTCCTATGCAGTCCTTGCTCCCAGCGATGCATGTAACCAAGAGTGAACCCGCAGGTGCTGATCTCGCCTTTGTCAGCCCTTCCGCAGAAAGATACTCATTTGCACAAGTCAAAAAGTGTTTTGGTGTATTGATATTATCGGACTTTATCCACTCGATGTGGTCGCCGTAGTATTCCGGAACCTTTCTTGACGGAGTATTGCCTGTGATTACGTCGCCAAATTTGGAGATTGGCCTCTTTGGCCATCCCTTCGGGTTCGTCAGCGGATCACCAAACATATCCAGAAACACAGACCGCAAAAATTGATCGGCCAACTCAATGGCTTGCTGGCGCTTACGACGGATAGCGTCGGCCTTATCGAGGATGACGGCGATGCGCTTTTGTTCTTCGAGGGATGGGAGGGGGATTTTGAGTGCTATGAACGCTTCGCGCTTGACTGTCGCTTGATTAACCCAAGCATCTATTAGATTTTTAAATACTCCGACTTGCCATAGGTATGCAAAGTATCTGGTTAGATAGTCAGCACTCGCAAGTTTGCTGTTTACGCGCAGTCGAAGGAAGTGGTTACTGAACGTAACGACCTCTGATAGGCCCTTATATATTGCGCTCTTACCCACCTGCTCAGGGCTATTGGTAGCGTTGAAAAGAATGTCGTTCTTCTGAAGCGAGTATCGTGATAACTGGTTCGGTGTCGCAGGTACACGACGCTTTTTGGACCAATCCCAGCTACCATCAGGTTTGACGTTGTTCATGCGGACTTGAAGTGTTCCGTCATCAAGATTTGCCCCTGAGGCGAACCCGGGCTGAAGGTCGACCAATATGTCTTCCAAAGGAACTGATCTCAAGCTCACAACATGGCCCTCAATTCCTTGAGGTCTTTCTTTACATCTTTCTCTAACGCATCCAACTGATCCAGTATTGCCAGAGGAGGGTCGTACTTCACCTCCTCGTACCGGGTCTCTTTGTACCGATTTATAGACAGGTCATACTTATTGGCGGCAATGTCATCCTTGGCAACGACAAATGCCTTCTGCCCTTTATCAGTGAAAGTAACTGCACTCTTTTGAAATTGGTGGTACTTGGTAATAATGTCAGGAATGTCATTGGCTTCCTTCTTCTCCCGCTTGTCATCCAGCGAATACCCATCGGCTTGCATGTCGTAGAAGAACACATCGTCGGTGCCGCCTGAGTCCGTACGGGTAAACATCAATACAGCGGTTGATACGCCAGCGTAGGGCTTGAATACTCCTGAGGGCATAGAGATCACCGCGTCCAGCTTGTGATCTTCTACGAGGGCCCTACGCAGCTCCTGATGGGCCTTGCTGGAGCCGAAAAGAACGCCATCCGGCACGATACAGGCACAGCGACCGCCGGGTTTGAGCTGCTTCAATATCAGGCTGATAAACAGTAGTTCGGTCTTTTTGGTCTTGGTGACTTGGAGAAGGTCCTTGGCAGTGCCGTCGTAGTCCAGTGACCCCTTGAAGGGAGGGTTGGCCAAAATGAGGGTGTAGTGGTCGCGCTGGTCGGCATGGTCCTCACTCAAACTATCCCTATCCACTATCAATGGATTGTCGATACCGTGCAGGGTCATGTTCATGGCACCAATACGGAGCATGGAGGAGTCAAAGTCTGAACCGTGGAACATATCGTCGTGAAAGTGCTGGCGGAGCTTCTTGTCCCGGAACAGTTCTTTGTGGTGATCCTCAAGGTACTCAGCCGTTGCGACAAGGAATCCACAGGTGCCACAGGCCGGGTCACATACAACGTCTGTGGGAGTCGGTGCAGTTAATTCCACCATCATCTTGATGATATGCCGGGGGGTGCGGAATTGGCCGTTCTGCCCTGCGCTGGCGATCTTGGAGAGCATGTACTCGTAGAGATCACCCTTGGTATCGCGGTCCTCCATCGGGATTTGGTCGATCAGGTTCACGACTTTATCCAGTAGCGCCGGGTTGGGGATTATGAATACTGCATCCTTCATAAACTTGGTGTAGGAACTACCCGCCTTACCGTTCAGGGACTTGATGAAGGGGAATACCTCATCCTTGAAGACAGTAAATTTGCGCTCTGGCTCGAAGTCCTTAAACCGTGACCAGCGCAGGTGATCCTGTTTCTTCAAAAAGAGGGGGTCCTCCACAGGCTCACCGAGTGTATTGGCCCGGGACTCTTTGGCGGTCTGCATGTCGTCGAGGCGTTTGGCGAACAGCAGATAGGTGATTTGCTCAATGACTGACAGAGGGTTGGATACCCCGCCAGACCAAAATGCACTCCAAACTTGATCGACTTGACTACGGATTTGCCCGGTTAGCATCTATTGGTTCCAGTTATTGGTTATTTTTGTGTTCGATGGTGGGGAGTATAGGGTCCCTATGGTTTCGAGGCACTACTCAAAGCGTACTTTTCAATGGCAATTGTGAACGAGGGCAAGAGCACTCTCGACTGGATCAAAGGCTGATCTGTTTCGACTTCGCCTCTGGCTGCGATACTGGCACTTCTACGCTCACTACTGCATGACCTGTGGGGTAGAAAAGCACCATACCTGCTGTGAACCCTATGATCAGGCACACCACGCAGGAGCAGAACAAGATGACCCTGCGGTTCTTCTTCAGTTGATGTTGCAGGTCGGAGTATTCCCTCCAGCGGGATCTGAGTTCGAGGTAGTGATCTTTGTAGGTGTGACCACTTTTCATCGCTTTGCCTGAGCGTTTCTTGCCGCTTCAACCGTTTTCTTAACATATCGCTGCACACTCGCAGATGACTTATGGCCAGTGACTGCCATTATCTGAGATTCCGTTGCTCCCCCGTCACCGAGTTCCGTAGCCACTGTATGGCGAAGCGAATGAGCTACGAGTTTCTCACCACGAAAGTCGACTGGAAAGTTCTCCCGGAGTATATCCCCAATCAGCTCATCAAAATTCGTTGGCGAGTGTGTAGAGCGTCCCTTGAATACATATAGTCCCTCATGCTTGTGTGCTTTAAGGCGCTCTACCATTTCGGAATCTATCGGTACACACTGGTCGTCTCCGTTCTTGGTGTCCAGCAGGTGAATTACTCCGGCATCCAAATCCACCGCAGACCACTCCAAGTCAAGCAGTTCACCCCTGCGCCTACCCGTGGCGTAGGCCAGACGAATGTAGAGTGGTAATTGCGGCCACCGGACACCTCTGTGGCTCACAGATTCACTGTCCACAATTTGGATTAGCTTTCTCCATTCCTCGCGACTGAAGACTCGCGCTCGTGGGGGATGTTCCTTGCGACGAGGTACGAGCTTACAGGGATTCTGGGCTATCCAGCCATAGGGTGACTTGGCTACAAAGCTGATACAGCCGCTAAAGGCTCCAAGGTAGCGATTCTGAGTAGGGCCAGAGCAATCCAACGTAGCGGTCGCCTCGTCTATCATTATTGCATTGAGCTGTGACAGAGATACGGAGCCAAGACGCTCCAAGTAAAAATTACATCGAGCATTGGTGTCCTTGGCTGACTTGTGATCAATTTTCTTGAGGTACAACTCAACAGCATGGCGAACTGTTTTTCTGTTCGCTAAACCCCTCGGATCTACCCTGCGATCACGAATATCGCGCTCAAGGTCATACGCCCAATCTTTGGCTGCTTGTTCCGTATCGAAGGATTTGGTCTGCTGCGGATAGCCTGTGCGCCTGACTTGTGCCTTGAAAGTCAGTCCGTGCTTGCCTTTACGTTTTATGATATTTGCCATGTTTTCTCCTTAAAACACCACTGGTTTGTGCCAAAAGTGTGCCAAGGGTGATGGCTTCAAAAGATAAAAAATAACTAAAAATGGCGGTGGGCGTAGGATTCGAACCTACGGAGGGGATAAACCCTCAACGGTTTTCAAGACCGCCGCTTTCGACCGCTCAGCCAGCCCACCGAAAATTGTGCTTCTTGCACTGCACTTGCAGCCAGAAGCGAGCGAGAGTATACAGCGATAAAAACAGGACACAAGAGGCGTTGCCGCTCTTGCACCCTGTCGTCTGTAACGTTCTCAGTATTACCCCGCAGCTTGCGCTGTTATGGCTTCCGGAGCAGGTCCACGAGGATCATTGCTGGCGCGCGGTACCGCACGATTGCTAGACGGTGCCGGTGGCAGTGCGACCTCACTGAACAGAGTTCTGTGAGACGTAGTGCACTCCACCACGCCCACTGGCCGCGCTTCCACCCGGGGATCATTGGTCGCTCGACCGTCCGCTGTAATTCCATCGGTGGATGGCGGCTGCACCACTGCCTCCGGAACAATACTCGGTGCAGGTGCAGGTGCAGGTGCAGGTACAGGGGTGGACTCTGCCCGCTGCGGAGCCGGAGTTACATCTGGTACCTCGACGCTTGGCGCGGCAGTAGTGTCCTCGCTCGATGCAGGAACCTGTGCCCAGCCGTCACCGGTATCGGCATCATCGCCAGCGTCCGACAGGCTCGCTGCGGCTTCTGGCGTCGTCGCTAAGGAATCCGGTTTGACGCTATCGATTGTAACTGCAGCGGGCGCCACAGCAGTAGTTTGAGCTGTAATAGCAGGCGAGGGTGCTGCTGCATCTGATGTACTGCGTACCTGAGGCTCAATGGTACCCTCGGCGCTGGTCTCTACGGCAGTCTCAGTGTCTGTGCCTGCTTCACTCTCGGGCTTACGACTACGGGTGCGACGCCTGCGTTGAGGCTCGGAACGTTTCACGTCATTGGGACGCTTGCGCGGTTTACTCTGGTCGCTGGATGCATCAACCGCTACCTGAGAGACTTCGTTTTCAACGCTGGTGTCTACATTTTCGTCGTTTGTCGGGGACTGACTATCCCTTCTGGGGCGTCGATTCCCATCAGCACTGCGACTTTTGCTGGTTTCGCCAGCACTGGAAGGTCGAGATACGCCTCGATTTTCGTTGCTGGCTGAACTTTTCTCCTTGTCGCTGTCCACAGCGCCATTGGCGTCCTGCTCTCGGGCCGGCTGGCGTCCCTGTGACCCGCGACGACGGTTCCGATTACGGTTATTGGATGATGGTGGCCGCTGACGCTGCTCTGCTGTGGGTTCTGTAGGAGTGGCCTTGGTTTCCTTGGCCACTTCCGCGGTGGCTGTACCAAACAGTGCCGACATCAATCGGGAGAGGATACCCACTTTGGGTGCGGTTGCGGGCGCCGTTTGAGTCTCTGCTCGTCCGCTCTCAGAACTGCCGGAGGGGTGCACTTCGCTGCGAGCTGTGTCGCTGACTTTCGCAGGTATCCGATGCGCAACACCCTCGACCGCCGCCTGCTGCAAAGGAATAACGGCCGAATGGACATCGCTGATAGCATCCGTGTCTGGCACGGTAATGTCTACGGCGTAGCTGCTTTCATGCTCACCGTCTACTTCGTCATCGCGCAAGCGATTCACTTCAAAATGGGGTGTTTCCAAATTGGGATTGGGTATCACCAGTACACGCGTCTTGGTTTCCTGTTCAATTTCAGTCAGCGCGGTCCGTTTTTCGTTTAACAGGTAAGCCGCGACGTCCACAGGAACGATAGCGCGCACCTCGGCACTGCGATCCTTTATGGCTTCTTCTTCTAGCAGACGCAGTATGGAAAGCGCCAGGGACTTGGTGTCACGGATGCTGCCCTGGCCCGTACACCGTGGGCAAACGATGGCGCTGGTTTCGCCAAGTGAGGGGCGCAAGCGCTGGCGAGACATTTCTAGCAAGCCGAAGCGCGAAATACGTCCGACCTGCACACGTGCCCGATCAACCTCAAGTGCTTCGCGCACACGCGTCTCTACCGCACGTTGATTCCTGGGGGCAAGCATGTCGATAAAATCAATGACTACCAGGCCACCCATGTCACGCAGGCGCAATTGCCGCGCTATTTCATCGGCCGCCTCAAGATTGGTATTGAGCGCAGTTTCTTCGATATCGGCGCCACGGGTTGCGCGGGCAGAGTTGATGTCGATGGAGATTAACGCCTCTGTTGGATCGATAACGATGGAGCCGCCGGAGGGTAGCCGAACTTCGCGCTGAAATGCGGTTTCAATCTGGCTTTCGATCTGAAAGCGGTTAAACAGCGGGATGTTATCCTCGTACATCTGTATGCGCGAGGCGTACTTGGGCATCACCTGCGCAACAAATTCACTAGCCTGCTTGTACGCGTCCTCAGAGTCGATGAGTACCTGGCCAATGTCATCGCGCAGGTAATCACGCACGGCGCGAATGATCACGTTGCTCTCGCGAAACAGGAGATCCTTGGGTTTCGCTGTTTCTGCAGCTGTGGATATAGAGTCCCAGAGTTGCAGCAGGTAGTTCAGGTCCCACTGCAGTTCTTCAGCAGCACGGCCTACGCCGGCTGTGCGGATAATGACACCCATGCCCTCAGGGATCTCCAGCGCACCCAGCGCCTCTTTCAGGTCGGAGCGGTCTTCACCCTCAATGCGGCGAGAAATACCGCCAGCACGCGGGTTGTTGGGCATGAGCACCATATAGCGCCCGGCGAGGCTGATGAAAGTCGTCAGGGCAGCGCCCTTATTGCCGCGCTCTTCCTTGTCGACCTGGACGATAACTTCCGTCCCCTCTTTGACAATCTCCTTTATTTTAAGGCGCCCATCGCCACCGGGCTTACGGTAAAAGTACTCCCGCGCTATCTCTTTCAGAGGTAAAAATCCATGTCGTTCGGCGCCGAAATCGACGAAGGCCGCTTCGAGGCTAGGCTCTACCCGGGTGATTTTCCCTTTGTAGATACTGGCCTTCTTTTGCAGACGGGTTCGGTTTTCGATGTCGAGGTCGTATAAGCGCTGCCCATCGACCATTGCCACGCGCAACTCTTCAGGTTGAGTCGCATTGATTAACATTTTTTTCATAGTGCCTTCGCCTTGTGATGGCAGGCATGGCGGGGCAAGAGACTGGATATAAAGCTGGCGGGATGCCAGATAACAGTAGCAATTCGGTTGATAAATATAGATATTTCAACCGGTTACCGTGTACTCCAATAATCATACTGAAATTAGAATCACGGCATCTTGTTAATGTAGACCAACCAAGTAGCGTGTGGTCATTACAACGTCAGGCGGTGAATATTGTGGTACTGCACCGGTCTTTTTGCTAGTGTCGCAGCCCCTGTGGGCGACGACGACGTTGATATTTCTTTATAACTGAATCTGTGTCCCGGCAGTGCTTGCTGCTCGGTTCATGTCATTGTCGACGGGGCGTTCAAGTGTGCGTTTTTTCGCTGACACCGTGCCTAAACGTCGACTCCATTAAGTTTGTGCGGTTGAACTGGCGGAACCGTGCGTCTCGTGCGCAGGCCCAAACTATCACCAGGGGCTTTCTCCATCACTTAACCCAGCTTCAGAACTCGGGCAAGTGCAACCACAACGGACTATAACAGTATACAAGGATAATTGACATGATTCGTGGCGTCGGTAGTAACTAGCATGGAAGACCGGGTGGTAAGGCAAGCTTATTATCTGACGGTTGATGACGAGACCGCAGGCCAGCGACTGGACAATTATCTGATGCGTGAGCTCAAGGGCGTACCGCGCACCCGTCTTTACAGAGCCTTGCGCAGGGGCGAGGTGAGAGTGAACAAGGGGAGGGTGCGAGCAGATTATCGTTTGGCGGCGGGTGATCGGGTTCGTATTCCGCCACTCCACCAACCCGAACGTTCTGCCCCTGCAACTATACCGGGCAGGCAGATGGAGCAAATCAGTAAACAAATCATCTACGAGGACGACAATTTGTTGGCGATTAACAAACCATCCGGCCTGGCCGTGCATGGCGGCAGCGGATTGAGCTTCGGCTTGATAGAGTGCCTGCGCCAGATCCGTCCCGAGTCGCGCTACCTTGAATTAGTGCATCGCCTGGACCGCGATACCTCTGGTGTTATCCTCATCGCCAAGCGCGCGAAGACGTTGCGTGAGCTACACCGACAATTGCGGGAGAAGCATATCGACAAGCGTTATCTGGCCCTTGTTGCCGGCAAGTGGCCGAAAGCGGTGCGCGTGATCGATGCGCCTCTGGCAAAAAATGTGCTGCAGTCTGGCGAGCGCATGGTGCGCGTCAGTGGCGAGGGCAAGCGAGCAATTACAGAATTCAGAATTGTTGAGCGACTGCCCGGCGCCACACTGATTGAGGCGCGACCCATTACTGGCCGCACGCACCAGATCAGAGTGCACGCCCAGCACGCGGGATTTCCATTGCTGGGCGACGATAAGTACAACAATGACCGATCCGAAAGCTTCGCTCGTGAGATCGGGCTCAAGCGCCTGTTTTTGCATGCCGCCTCGTTACAATTTTCGCTACCCGAAAGCGCCGAACTATCGCTGCAGGCGCCTCTGGATAAAGTTCTAGAAATAATATTAGATAAGCTTCATAAATAATTGTATTTAAAAGGATACTATGGATTTAAAATGGTTCTATACGCGCAGTACATCGAGGCCCGCTGCCGCCAATAGTTCCGTCAACTTGATCAATGGCAGGCCCTCCAGGCTAGTGGGGTCATCGCCTGTCATCTTCTCAAATAGCGCAATGCCCAGCCCCTCTGCCTTAAAACTGCCAGCGCAGTCATAGGGTTGTTCGCGGCGCAGGTAATTCGCTATCTGCACGTCACTGAGAGAACGAAACTGTACAGTAAACGGTTCCACGTGGAACCGCTCGAATTTCCGGTGCAGGCATACTACCGCTACTGCGGTATAAAACTGCACTGCCTGGCCAGAGCTGTCCTGCAATTGCCGCATCGCCGTGTGGAAGTTGCCGGGCTTACCGAGGGCTTGGTTACCGACGGCCGCCACCTGGTCACTGCCGATCACCAGCGCCTCGGGATTGAGCTGCGCAACATCGCGCGCCTTTGACAGGGCCAGGCGCAGCGCGATGACCTCTGGCGCTTCTGCGTCTAGCGCGTTTTCCTCGGTGCGTGGCGCAATGCACCGAAATTCCACTTGCAGACGCGCAAGGAGAGCCCTGCGATAAAGAGACGTTGATGCGAGGATGACTTCCAATGGTGGCACCTGTTAATGGGTGGAGGGCGTGAACTGATTGTATTCTAAAGATATTTTTGACAAAGGGGCAGTGCAACCCTATGATGCGCGCCTATGGCTACAGGGACCCTTCCGAACATGCTGGATGTACGCCAGGCAGCGATGCGTGGCATCGCTCTCAGCGGCGTTCTGAAACCACAGGATCTGCAGCGTTTTCGGTCTCTTTTAGCCGACGACGAAGGGATGGTAGCGAGCGAGATCGTCTTCTCTCGTGATCAGGAACGCAGGTACCTGATGCAAGTCGCGATACAGGCCGATGTCATGGTCACATGTCAGCGATGTCTTGAGCCGGTGCAGGAGCATCTGTCCAGTGAAAGCACACTGGCTATTGTGTGGACCGATGAAGAGGGGACGCATGTCCCAAAGTATTTAGAGCCCTTAGTGGTTGATGAAGGACCTTACAGCCTTTGGGAGGTAGTGGAAGACGAGCTGATGTTAGCTATGCCTGCATTTAGCTACCACTCTAAAGACGATTGTAAGATGAAAATTGAGGCCTACTGCGACCCGGTGCAGGATGAGAATCCAGGTCAGGACAAGCCCAACCCGTTCAATGTGCTGGCGCAATTGAAGCCCGGCAGTAAGCAATAGGAGTAACAGCCATGGCTGTTCAGAAAAGTAAAAAGACTCGGTCTCGCCGCGGTATGCGACGCTCACATGATGCCTTGAGTGGGCCAACGTTGTCAGTTGATCAAACGTCGGGCGAAACTCACCTGCGGCATCATGTGACTGCAGACGGCTTTTACCGGGGCAAGAAAGTGGTCGAAACCGGCCGCGAAGACTGAGTACCCTGGTGCCAGGGAAGCCTGTCGAATTTGGTTCACTCGATACAGTTCGTTTATCCACGCAGCGAAGACTTGTTCTTCGCTGACGCTCTCTCGATCTTCGATGTGAGCGCTGACCACACCTCCGATAACATTCCTTTTTACTTGCAGGCCATTCCTCTTGTTCGTCGTTGCGTGCCGACGGCAGAGCGAGAATGCACAGATTCCCTCAGCAGTTACTGGACGACCCAAACCCTGTCGGCAGACTGCCTGTGTAATTCTGCCTATTGGACGCGGACGTAATAAATGATGCCCGATAACACGATAGCATTTGTTTTTCCCGGACAAGGATCGCAACAGGTTGGTATGTTGGCCGCGGCCCATGAAAGGTTTACCGCGGTGCGAGATACGTTTACTGAAGCCTCCGAAGCTCTCGGTTACGACGTATGGGCACTGATTCAAGCAGGACCTCAGGAGGCTCTGAACCTGACGGAAACGACGCAGCCGGTGTTGCTAGCGTCCAGTATTGCGCTGTGGCGGGCGTGGCAGTCCGAAAGTGACGTTATACCGAGTATTTTAGCCGGCCATAGCCTCGGGGAATTCTCTGCTTTGGTCTGTGCTGGCGTGTTGGACTTCTCGGATGCGGTAAAACTGGTAAGAAAACGCGGAGAATTTATGCAATCTGCGGTGCCCGTCGGATTGGGCTCGATGGCAGCCATTATTGGTTTGGAAGACGCTGAAATAGACCAGATTTGCAAAACTATTACGGAAGATAACGAAGGTCTCGTTTCTGCCGTTAACTATAATTCCCCAGGACAGGTGGTGATTGCAGGCCACACATCAACCGTTGATATCGCTATCACTGCATTAAAGGAAGCCGGCGCAAAACGGGCGCTGCCGTTGCCTGTCAGCGCGCCATTCCACACCGCGTTGATGAAGCCTGCGGGTGAAGAATTGGCCAACATTCTAGCCAGCATCACGCTTTCTGCGCCGCAAATACCTGTAGTGCATAACGTCACCGCTCGAACCGAAAGCGATCCTGAAAAAATACGCCAGGTATTGGTCGAGCAGATATATAGCCCCGTGCGGTGGACAGATTGCATACGCCACATCATTGCGAGCGGAGCGGATAAAATAGTTGAATGTGGTCCCGGCAAGGTGCTCAGTGGATTGAATAAACGTATCGATAGAACATTACAAAGTTATTCACTTGAAGAACCTGCGCAGCTGATAGAGTCAGTATCTGAACTAAAGTAAGCAGTAAGTCGGAGATTCACTATGTCTGCAGAACCGAAAGTGGCGCTTGTTACAGGCGCTAGCCGAGGGATTGGCAAAGCGATCGCAGAAGCGCTGGCAGCGCAAGGGCATATCGTGGTTGGCACCGCGACCAGCGAAGACGGCGCCAAGGCAATTTCTTCATATCTTACACAGGGGAATTTCTCCGGTAGGGGTATGATGTTGAACGTCGCGGATAAGGCCAGTGTTGCAGACGTGGTGAAGGCGATTGCAGCGCAGTATGGCGCACCTTTGATAGTGGTGAACAACGCGGGCATAACCAAAGATAATCTCCTGATGCGCATGAAAGACGAAGAGTGGCAAGACGTCATCGATACCAACCTCAGCTCGCTATATCACGTCAGCAAAGCATGCTTGCGAGGTATGACCAAGGCGCGCTGGGGTCGGATTGTGAACATTACTTCTGTAGTAGGCTCTATGGGCAACGCAGGCCAGAGCAACTACGCCGCAAGCAAAGCCGGGGCCGAGGGGTTTACGCGCGCGCTGGCAAGGGAACTCGGTTCACGGGCCGTAACCGTAAACTGTGTGGCGCCTGGATTTATCGACACGGATATGACGCAAAAGTTAGCTGAAGAGCAACGGGATTTGTTGCTGCAACAAATACCCTTGGGCCGACTGGGTGTTCCCGCAGAAATCGCAGCTCTCGTGGGTTTTCTGTGCAGCGATAATGCGAGCTATATTACGGGAGAAACTGTGCATATAAATGGCGGCATGCATATGGCTTAAATGCATGAAAAATATAGATTAACTTCCGCGCATTGGAGTGCATCAAAAAAAATTTATTACTCGCCGGAAAAACAGAGTAAACTGCGCGCACAGGCCGTTTAATAGAGTACAAATTCAGTACTAAAAACCTCAGGAGTAGCAAATAAAATGAGCAGCATTGAAGAACGCGTTAAGAAGATCGTAGCGGAACAACTTGGCGTCAAAGAAGAGGAAGTGCAAACCGGAGCATCCTTTGTGGAAGATTTGGGCGCAGACTCACTGGATACAGTCGAGCTGGTCATGGCACTCGAAGAAGAATTCGAAACGGAAATTCCCGACGAAGAGGCCGAGAAAATTACAACGGTAGCCTTGGCGATTGAGTACATCAATAGCAATCTCGCCTGATCAATCTATTCGAATCGAGAAGCCGTTTCTATTCCAATAGAGCGGCTTTTCTTTTTTAGATTGGCATGGCACACGCACTGTAGGAGTTAGTTTTTTGATTGGCAGAAGAGTTGTCGTAACTGGCCTGGGGATGGTGACTCCGGTGGGTCTGACGGTAAACGAAACCTGGGATAATATCCTGGCGGGAAGAAGTGGTGCCGCCATGATCGAAAGCTTCGATGTATCTGCCTACTCGACCCAGTTTAGCGCCAGTGTTAAAAACTTCGATGTCTCACAATACCTATCGGTTAAAGAATCGCGCAAGCAGGATGTGTTTGTGCAGTACGGTATGGTCGCGGGCATTCAGGCGATGGAAGACAGTGGGCTGGAAGTAACAGAAGAGAACGCAGCGCGCGTCGGATGCTCCATCGGTTCAGGTATCGGCGGTATCGGGCAAATCGAAAAGAACACAGAGATTATCAGAGAGTTTGGCCCGCGAAAAATTTCGCCGTTTTTTGTGCCCGGTTCCATTATTAATATGATATCCGGAAATCTCTCGGTGAAATATAATCTGCGGGGTCCGAACCTTGCCGTGGTGACTGCCTGTACAACGGGCACACACAACATAGGATTGGGAGCCCGGCTGATCGCGCTGGGCGATGCGGACGCGATGCTCGTCGGCGGCGCTGAGATGGCCACGACGCCAGTAGGTCTGGGCGGTTTTGCAGCTGCTCGTGCACTCTCAACGCGCAATCATGAGCCAACCAAAGCATCCAGACCGTGGGACAAAGACCGCGATGGATTTGTACTCGGAGATGGCGCCGGTGTCATCATGTTAGAGGAGTACGAGTCAGCTAAAGCGCGCGGCGCCAAAATTTATGCGGAGCTTTGCGGCTTTGGTATGAGCGGTGACGCCTATCACATGACGCTGCCGCCGGAAGATGGCAGGGGTGCGGCCGACTCAATGCGCAATGCAATAAGGGATGCCGGAATTGCACTGGATCAGATCCACTATATCAATGCGCATGGTACCTCTACTCACGCTGGCGACCTTGCTGAAACACGAGCAATAGAATCCGTTCTTGGCAACGCTGCAGCGCAAGTGGCGGTGAGTTCAACGAAATCCATGATAGGCCATCTATTGGGTGCGGCGGGAGCGGTAGAGGCTATCTTCGCGATACTTGCCCTGCGTGACCAGGTCGCGCCACCGACCATCAATCTGCATAATCCGGATGTGGGATGCAATCTAAACTACGTCCCCAATATCGCCCAGGAACGCAAAATTCACAGTGTTCTTTCAAATTCCTTTGGTTTTGGCGGAACCAACGGTTCGCTACTGTTTAGTACACCGGACTAACGCTTCCCCCGGTGTCCCAGCAAACCCTGACTTGGCTTGACGGCACCCGAATCCTTGCATTGCCACTGCCCGACCGCGCCACCGATTTTGGCGACGGCGTGTTTGAAACGCTGTTATTGCTGCGCCGCAAACCGCTGCTTCTGGAGCTCCATCTTGAGCGTCTGCAGCAAGGTCTGCTGGTATTGTCATTGCCAGATTGTCTGGCTCAGGTTCGACAACAAATCGCGTTGGTAGCGTCGCAGCTTGACGAAGAATGGGTCTGGACGGCAATACGCGTTAGCGTCATCAGAAGTCCGGGACCACGTGGCTATGCGCCAGTCAACAGCCCGTATGCTCGCATTCTTATCAGTGCCAGTCTGATCAACCGCGATTGCGCTACTCTATCTGCTGCCGCAACAATGAGTATCGCGAATATACGCTTAGCGACACAGCCAGCACTTGCCGGTATTAAACACTTGAATCGACTTGAGCAAGTACTGGCGGCCGCGCAGGCGCAGTCGGAACATATGGATGAGTGTGTTGTGCTAGATCAAGCGGGTGATCCTGTATCAGTTATTGCCGGAAATTTATTTCTGGTCAGGCGGGGTGAAATACTGACGCCAACGCTGGTTGACTGCGGAATAGCGGGCACCCGCCGCACGCAAATCATGAAATGCTGGGGACCGGCTATCGGGTTCGCGGTGCGTGAGACGAAGCTGACACTTGCCGACTTAATGGATGCAGAGGAAGTGTTTTATAGCAACAGTCTTCAGGCGGTAAGACCGGTGCAGCGAATCAATGACCGAACCTGGGATACGCATACCGTGTGCGAGGCACTTTTCCGACAATTTTTGGACGACATAGAATGAAGCAGAAGCTTGTCGTATTGATTCTTGCTGTTGCCACCGTCATCGCTTTCGCTATCGGGGAATTGCGGCAGCGATGGGCAGCCCCGTTAGTGATTCCTGAAAATGGATTTACACTGGTTGTTGCGCCGGGCGATTCGTTGCGAGCAGCCGCTGCAAACCTGCATCGCGCAGGCGTGCTAGTGCATCCCCGACTGCTAACACTCTATGGCAGGTATACCGGCCTGGACCAGCAAATCAAACAGGGGGAGTATCTTCTGCCAGAAAACGCCACTGCTCAATCGGTGCTGATGCAACTTCATCGGGGTGATGTAATCAAGTACCAGGTGACCCTGCCCGAGGGTATTACGCTGGCGATGGCCCTGAACATTCTTGCGCAACAAGAGCATTTAGAAAGTATTTTGGAGGGCCCGGAAGATGCAAAAATTCTTGAGCTCATACAGCCCGAATCCCACCCTGAGGGGCTTTTCTTTCCCGATACATATCGCTATCACCGTAACGATACCGATTTCAGTATTTTGCAGCGAGCACATGCCGCCATGCTGGAAATACTCGATGAGCAGTGGCGCGAGCGCGCTTTCCCTTTACCCTATGAAACGCCGTATGAAGCGTTGATTATGGCCTCCATTATCGAACGTGAGACAGGTCTGGTTGAGGAGCGAGAGACGATATCGGGTGTATTTTTCAGGCGATTGGAAAAGGGCATGTTGCTGCAGACTGATCCCACTGTGATTTATGGGTTGGGCCCGAGTTTTGATGGCAACCTGCGACGAATTCACCTCAAGCAAGACGATAACCCCTACAACACGTACCGTCTCCCGGGTCTGCCGCCAACCCCTATAGCGCTTCCTGGTCGGGCAGCCATTCATGCGGCGCTGAATCCACTCGAGGGGAGTACGCTGTATTTCGTAGCACGAGGCGATGGCGGCCATGTATTCAGCGATACACTAGTCGAGCACAATAAAGCCGTGCGTCAATACCAGCTTCAGCGCAAGGAAAATTATCGATCCGCACCGGAGGCTTCGCGATAGCATGACGACCAGAGGTTTTTTTATTACCCTGGAAGGTGGGGAGGGCGTGGGGAAATCCACTAACTTGACTTTCCTGAAAGATTTTCTGGTGGAGAAAGGCGTGGATGTGGTGCTCACCAGAGAACCAGGTGGTACGCGACTAGGGGAGGACATCAGGGAGCTTTTGCTGCGAATCAGAGACGAACCCGTGCACGCGCTGGCAGAGCTTCTGCTGATGTTCGCGGCGCGTGCGCAACATATTGATGAGGTCATAGAGCCCTCGCTTAAGTCGGGGAAATGGGTGCTCTGCGATCGATTTACAGATGCGACCTACGCATACCAATGCGGCGGTAGAGGTGTCCATCACGGTACGATTAGCCAGCTTGAAGATCTGGTGCAAAACGCATTGCGCCCCGACTTTACGCTTTTACTGGATATGGCCGTAGATACAGGGCTCTCGCGGGCAAGATCTCGCGGCGATCTGGACCGCTTCGAGCAAGAAACGATAGAGTTTTTCGAGCGCGTCCGTTCGAACTATTTACAACAAGCACAGGATAATATCGCACGCTACAGAGTTATTGACGCTAGTCTTTCACTGGCCACCGTACAGAACAAAGTTGCAGCGTTCGGAGAGGAAGTTCTCTCCCTTTGGGCGCAGCGGAATCCTGAATCATGAGTGTGCCAAGTGCAATAGCTGCAGTCAGTGCGCCGTTGCCGTGGCATGAGCGGGAATGGACTCTGCTCAACCGTCAGTTAGCACAGGAGCAATTGCCGCATGCTCTGCTATTGGTTGGCAGGCCCTTTACTGGAAAGTCTCAGTTGGCGCTCTCACTGGCGCGGCGCCTGCTCTGCGCGCACAGCGAGGGGTCGCTGAATTGCGGACAGTGCCATGCCTGTGAACTGAGTGCCAGCGGCGCACACGGAGACTTTCGCTGGGTGACACCCGTGGAGAAGAGCCGGGTGATAAAAGTGGACCAGATTCGCGATCTTGTGCGCTTCTCCAACACAACAGCGGGTTTTGGGCAGTGTAAAGTCGTGGTGCTCACCCCGGCGGACGCTATGAATGTTAATGCCTTCAACGCCTTGTTGAAGTCCCTGGAAGAACCCGCTGCGGATACCTATTTCATTTTGGTCTGTGATTATCTGTACGGAGTTCCTGCGACGATTCGATCTCGCTGTCACATACTGAGGCTCGGTACCCCTGACACGGAGGCTTCACTGAATTGGCTGAACGACTTAACCGGGCAGGCCGATCGGAGCCGGGAGCTAATACTGTTGAGCGATGGCCTGCCCCTGCTGGCGAAAAAAATGTATCAGGATGGTGCTGATGAAAATCTCATCCAGCGAAAAAATGCACTGGAAGCGCTTCTGGCGCACCACATCACTGTGCAGCAGGCATGCGCCCTGTGGAGCGAGATAGATACGGAAACATTTCTCAAAAACATCACGGGGGACTTGCAGAGGCTGTTGGGTTCGCTGACACTGGGAGGGTTGCGATCCCATCAGGCGCGCGTCTTGTTCACGCTATTGGGTGAGACAACGCAGCTAATGCGGGCTGTGAGCGCCGGAGCGAACCCTAACAAAAATTTGATGATAGAAGCCCTTATGTCAAAGGTTCACAGAAGTTCGGGCGATAACCACCACGGTGATACGCTTGAAAAGCGAGCGGGGGATACGGGTTTATGAGCGATACCAAACCAAACAGCCGAAACGGCATACTGTCGCTGACTATAAAAGACAAAGCAGTGCTGTATTCAGCCTATATGCCGTTCCTCGATAATGGAGGGCTTTTTGTACCCACCAATAAAGCCTACGACATCGGCGATGAAGTATTCATGTTGCTCACCCTGATGGACGAGTCCGAAAAAATTCCCATTTCCGGAAAGGTCGTCTGGGTGACACCGCGCGGCGCGCAGGGCAATCGCACCGCCGGAATTGGCGTCCAGTTCAGCGAACAGGATGCCGCAGCAAATGCCAAGATCGAAAATCATCTCGCCGGCTCACTCACCTCCGATAGACCCACGCATACAATGTGATAGTCGGTGCTTTAAGCTTACCGGAAGAACGCAGGCGTCAAAGCGAGTAGAGATTGAAGGGACCGTTTGAGCCCATGGAGAGCACGCTCCTGTTTATGGCCATCCCTGGGGCGAGCCTACCGGGATGTATTTACGGCGTGTCCCGAAAAGCTCTACTCGGTTTGGCGCCGATACCGCGGCTCAAGGCACTGCCATCGGATCCGTTTTCGTAATGTCTGCAGGTTTCTGTAAACTAACCCGTTATATAAACTGCGCTTCTATTCAAATACCTAATAAGCTGCCTGTATGTCAGATTCATCAGATTTTCTGGTCGGTGTTGTTGAGGGCTTCTACGGGCGCGCTTGGCCATTAGAAACGCGCTTGGCCTATGCCGACTACCTCGCCGATATGGGACTCGATACCTATCTTTACTGTCCCAAGAGTGACCCATACCTGCGCGGTCGTTGGGAGGATGATTGGCCCGCAGCGCAATGGCAGGAACTCGTGCTTCTCTCCAAAACGTATAGGCAGCGCGGTCTCAACTGGGGGGTTGGACTGTCCCCGGTCGAACTTTATCGGGACTATGGGCCAGCGCAGCGCGAGGCGTTGAAGCGTAAAGTTCAGCGTTTGAGTGAGCTGAACGCCCCCTTCATGGCAATCCTGTTCGATGACATGCCCGGGGACCTGGACGCGCTTGCAACCCGGCAAGCTGAGATCGTAGCGGATATCCAGGAGTGGCTGCCTGGGGTGCATTTGCTGGTCTGCCCGACCTATTATTCGTTCGACCCGGTATTGGAGCAGTTTTTTGGTCAGATGCCGACAGATTATTGGCCGCAACTGGGCCGGGAACTGCCCGTTGAGGCTGCCATTTTCTGGACCGGGAACACTGTGTGCTCGGAGTCTATCGAGGTCTGTGATGCCGAAGCCATTGTGCATCAGCTGGGTCGCCGCATTATCCTGTGGGACAACTATCCGGTGAATGATGGCGCCAAGCGCAGTAATTTTCTCTATACCAGCAAGCTGTCGGGTCGCTCGCCCGCGTTGCGACCGCTACTGAGCGGGCATCTGTGTAATCCGATGAATCAGGGGTTGCTATCCTTGCCAGCTCTGTGCGGGCTGGCAGATCTTTACGGTAACGGCGGTCTCGACGACTCGGCATTGCGTCGTATTCTTGGCCCACTCACCTGGGAAAGGTTGTCTCTGGACAAAGAACTTTTTCAAAATCAGGGACTTCCCGGTTTGGGAGAACAGGTCAGGCAACAGCTGGCAGCAGAGTATGCCTGCTTACCCGGAACTGCAGCGGCAGAGGTGGCGCAGTGGCTGCGCGGTGAATACGCCTTCGATCCCGCCTGCCTGACCGTATAAACCGCGTTCACCCGAAAAGAACCCCTTGCGGCCAACCTTTACAGAAAAGTGCACAGGCCATTTTCTTGCCGTGAGGGTCCCGTGCCGATGGTTGAACAGATGTCTTCTTTATGGCAGAATCTGCGCGCTTAAAGCGACCTGACGATTGTTGGCCGCGGTGTATGAAAAAACACCTCTAATCAATACGTTAACTAGCGATTATCTCGTTATTTCTATCTAGTTAACGGATGTTTTTCAAGCGGAAGTGGCGAAATTGGTATACGCGCTGGATTTAGGTTCCAGTACCGCAAGGTGTGAGAGTTCGAGTCTCTCCTTCCGCACCAAATTTTAAGGCTATCCATCACCCGTGTTAGATGCGGTTGATCAGGAGCCGGTGTGCAGGCGCCAAAGGCGCCTCATGGCAATTGACGTATTAAGGAAAGACTATGCGGGTATCTATCGAAACAACCTCCAACCTGGAGCGTCGGTTGACTGTGGGCGTGCCCGCAGAACGTGTGGATGTAGAGGTTGATAGCCGTCTGCAAAAAGCGTCCCAGAACGTTCGGCTTCCCGGATTCCGACCGGGAAAGGTTCCTATGAAAGTGATGCGTCAGCGTTTTGGAGCGGGCATTCGACAGGAAGTGCTCGGAGAAGTCGTAAACCAGACGTTCAGAGAAGCTGTGATTCAGGAAAAGCTGCGGCCCGCGGGTCAGCCCAGCATCGAACCAAAGAGCCTGGAACAGGGTAAAGAGCTGCAGTACGTGGCAACTTTTGAGGTGTTCCCGGAGGTCGAACTGGCCGAGATGAAAGATTTCCCCGTAGAACGGCCTCAGGCCGAGGTCAAGGGAGAAGACGTCGATAAGATGATTGAAGTTTTTCGCAAGCAACATGGCACTTGGGAAGACGCAGAGCGGGCCGCTGCGCTCAATGACAAGGTTACCATTGACTACACAGGCACTCGTGATGGTGAGGAGTTTGCGGGCGGCAGTGCAAAGGGCAGTGATCTGGAATTGGGCTCAGGCCGTATGATTCCAGGATTCGAAGATGGTTTGGTTGGTTTGTCGGCCGGTGAAGATCGCGTGCTTAAATTGAGTTTCCCTGAAGATTATCACAACGAAGATCTGAAAGGCGCGGCCGTAGAGTTCAGCGTGATATTGAACAGAGTTCAACAGGCTGTCCCTGCAGCTCTGAACGAAGAACTGTTCGGTAAATATGGTGTGGAAGAGGGCGGTGAGGAGCAGTTTCGTAAAGAAGTTGCCGATAACATGGCACGCGAATTGAAGAACGCCGTCGAAGCAAAAGTTAAACAGCAGGTTATGGACGCAGTGCTCGAGGCCCATGCTGCGTTGGAAATTCCGAAATCGTTATTGGACCAGGAAATTCAGGCCATGCGTAACCAGATGTTGCAGCAATACGGAGGCCTGAACAATCAGGATCTGGACCTGAAATCGTTGTTGCCAGATGATATGTTCGCAGAAAATGCGGAACGCAGGGTTAAATTAGGCTTGGTACTGGCAGAGTTTATTGAAAAGCACGAACTGAAGGCGGATAGCCAGAAAATCCGTGAAACCATCGAAGAGATGGCTTCAACTTACGATAATCCGCAAGAAGTGGTTGACTACTACTATTCCAATCAGCAGCAACTTTCGGCAGTGCAATCAAAAGTATTGGAAGATCAGGTGGTTGAAAATCTGCTTGCGAGGGCCCATGTAACAGTGAAGGAATGCGGCTATCACGACGCTATTAATCGGTAGCGGGCTGGAGTTAGTCTACATTTCGGGGCGGTGTATTGTCATCGGCCTGATCAGAACTTAATGCAACCTGGAGATAGCGTGCATGCCATTTCATTCAGACCGACAAGATAGGCACCAAGTTAATAACCTGGGCCTTATACCCATGGTCGTGGAGCAGACTGCTCGAGGCGAGCGCTCTTACGATATTTATTCGAGGCTGCTGAAGGAGCGCGTCATTTTCGCCGTCGGCCCGGTTGAGGACTACATGGCAAATCTGATCGTCGCACAGCTATTGTTTCTTGAATCAGAGAATCCGGACAAGGACATTCACCTTTACATCAACTCTCCCGGCGGTTCAGTAACGGCGGGCTTATCGATTTATGACACCATGCAATTTATAAAGCCCGATGTCAGTACCATGTGCATTGGGCAGGCAGCGTCCATGGGTGCATTCCTTTTGTGTGGTGGAGCCCACGGTAAACGTTTCTGCCTACCCAACGCACGGACAATGATACATCAGCCTAGTGGTGGCGCTCAGGGTCAGGCCACGGATATAGATATACAGGCCAAAGAGATACTGATTATTCGTCAACGACTCAATCAACTGATGGCGGAACATACCGGGCAGACCCTTGAGAATATCGAGCGCGACACAGAGCGTGACCGCTTTATGAACGCAGAACAGAGCAAGGAATACGGACTCATCGACGAGGTTGTCAACAGCCGCGCAAGTACCAGCGTAGCTGTGGAGAATAAGTCTAAATAACGTGATTTAGTTCCTTGGGGGACTTGCAAATAGCCTCAAAAAACTTCATCGTAGAATTGTCCGATGGCATATCTGATGGCATAACAGGCACATTTTAAGGAACAGGAAGGTTGGATGACCGATAAAACCACTAAACTGGGTGACGATGGCAGCAAACTGCTGTATTGCTCCTTCTGTGGCAAAAGCCAACATGAAGTCCGCAAATTGATTGCGGGCCCCTCAGTATTTATTTGTGATGAGTGCGTTGATCTTTGCAACGATATCATTCGCGAAGAGGTGCAAGAAAGTAATGCGGGTGCCAAGGCGGACCATCTGCCAGTGCCACATGAAATCAAAGCGATTCTGGATGAATATGTGATCGGTCAGAATCGCGCAAAAAAAGTGTTGGCGGTTGCCGTTTACAACCACTATAAGCGCCTGCGTCATAGCAAAAGCCGTGAAGACGTTGAGCTCGGTAAGAGCAACATTCTTCTTGTGGGCCCCACGGGCAGTGGCAAGACTCTGCTGGCGGAAACGCTGGCGCGCCTTCTGGACGTCCCTTTTACTATTGCCGATGCAACAACGCTTACTGAGGCCGGTTATGTCGGAGAAGATGTTGAAAACATCATCCAGAAATTGTTGCAAAAATGTGACTACGACGTTGAGAAAGCTCAGGTCGGTATTGTGTACATCGATGAGATCGACAAGATTTCGCGTAAATCCGATAACCCATCTATAACGCGCGATGTCTCTGGAGAGGGTGTACAACAGGCCCTGCTCAAATTGATAGAAGGTACCATCGCGTCAGTGCCGCCCCAGGGTGGTCGCAAACATCCTCAGCAGGAATTTCTGCAGGTTGATACCTCCAACATCCTTTTCATTTGTGGTGGCGCTTTCGCCGGACTGGAAAAGGTAATCCGCAATCGCTCCGAGAAGGGCGGCATAGGGTTTGGGGCGGAAGTAAAGAGCAAGGACGAAAAACGCAATGTCGGCGAACTGCTGTCTCAGTTGGAGCCGGAGGACTTAGTCCATTACGGTCTGATTCCTGAGTTTGTGGGTCGTCTGCCCGTTATTGCAACACTCGAAGAATTGGATGTGGAAGCGTTGGTGCAAATACTAACAGAGCCCAAGAACTCACTGACCAAGCAATACAGCAAGTTGTTTGAAATGGAGGGCGTAGAAGTAGACTTCAGGGAAGACGGCCTTCGCGCGATTGCAGAGAAGGGCATGGAGCGCAAGACTGGCGCACGCGGATTGAGATCAATTCTGGAAGGTGTTCTGCTTGACTCGATGTATAACATTCCCTCGCTGAAGAATGTGAGCAAGGTTGTGATCGACGAGTCAGTGATTCTCGGCGACTCTGAGCCTTTACTAGTGTACCAGAACAGCGAGCCAGCAGCGCGAGCAGCGTCTACTGAAGATTAGTAGCCGGCTACCAACACCGCAAAACTGCCTGGCAGAGGGAGGCTTCGTTAGCGTCTTTGCGCTTGTTTTTCTAAATAGTGTCCCCATCTATCTACTTTTCAGCGTTTCATTTCATCAAACCCGGAGATTTGTATGGGTTCGTCCTCTGTCATCATTTTGCCATTATTGCCGCTCAGGGATGTCGTGGTGTATCCACACATGGTTCTCCCGCTTTTTGTGGGCCGCGAGCGCTCCATCGAAGCCCTGGAAGATGCGATGGGCAACGACAAGCAGGTCTTGCTGGTAGCTCAAAGAAATGCAACTGACGACAACCCCGCGGCCGATGGCATTTACCAAGTAGGAACCGTTTCTAACATCCTACAACTACTCAAGCTTCCAGACGGGACCATCAAGGTATTGGTGGAGGGGAGTTATCGTGCAGCGGTGGACAGTGTCAACGACGAGGGAGCGTTCGGTATTGCCGAAGTGCGGGAGATTCTTAGCGAAGAGATTCCCGAGCGAGACGTAGAGCCGCTGCTTCGCACCACAATTGCACAGTTCGAAAAGTATGTAAATCTCAGCAAGAAAGTACCCGCTGAAGTGTTGACGTCATTGACGGGTATCGACGATCCAGGCCGTTTGGCCGATACGATCGCTGCACACATGAGCGTTCCTCTGGAGGAGAAACAACACATTCTCGAGATCTCGGGAATTCGAGCGCGGCTGGAACATCTGATGGGCTTAATGGATGCTGAGATTGATTTGTTTCAGGTCGAAAAACGTATCCGCGGCCGAGTCAAGAAACAGATGGAAAAGAGCCAGCGAGAGTACTATCTCAATGAGCAGATGAAAGCGATCCAACGAGAATTGGGCGATATGGATGAAGCGCCCAACGAACTGGATGAACTGCAATCACGGATTGATAAAGCCAAAATGCCACAGGAGGCTAAGGATAAAGCTCAATCGGAACTCAGCAAGCTTAAAATGATGTCTCCTATGTCAGCTGAGGCGTCGGTCGTACGAACCTATATCGATTGGATGGTCAGCGTACCGTGGAGCAAGCGCAGTAAAGTCAAACATGACCTCAAACACGCCGCCGCAATATTGGACGAGGATCATTATGGCCTCGATGAAGTTAAGGACCGTATTATCGAATACCTCGCGGTGCAAAAAAGAGTGCGCAAGGTTAAGGGCCCTGTACTTTGTCTGGTAGGCCCGCCGGGGGTTGGTAAGACATCGCTGGGAGAATCACTGGCACGAGCAACCAATCGAAAGTTTGTGCGAATGGCGCTAGGTGGTGTTCGCGACGAGGCCGAAATTCGGGGTCATAGACGGACCTATATCGGTTCAATGCCAGGAAAACTTTTACAGAAAATGTCCAAAGCGGGCGTAAAGAACCCGCTTTTCCTGCTCGACGAGATCGACAAAATGGGCATGGATCACCGTGGAGATCCAGCCTCTGCAATGCTGGAAGTACTCGATCCTGAGCAGAACCACGCCTTTAACGATCACTATCTGGAGGTGGACTACGACCTGTCAGACGTCATGTTCATCTGCACTTCCAATACGATGAACATTCCGGCGGCGCTTCTCGACAGGATGGAGGTCATTCGCATTCCGGGCTATACGGAAGATGAAAAGCTGAATATTGCCGAGCGCTATCTGATTCCGAAACAGATCAAACTCAATGGTCTCAAGGAGGATGAATTATCGTTCGCCCAGGAGACGGTGACCGATGTCATTCGCTATTACACGCGAGAAGCCGGGGTGCGCTCGCTGGAGCGTGAGATTGCCAAGATGTGCCGCAAGACAGTCAAGGCGTTGGTAATGGGCGAAATCACGGTGGGCACAACGATTGTCCCTGAAATGTTGCCCGATTTACTTGGCGTCAGAAAGTATAACTATGGCATCGCGGAAGAAACCAACCAAGTAGGACAGGTGACCGGTTTAGCCTGGACATCGGTTGGAGGGGAGCTGTTGACCATTGAAGCTGTTGCTGTCCCCGGCAAGGGGCGTCATGTACAAACCGGCTCGCTTGGCGATGTGATGCAAGAGTCGATACAAGCGGCAACGACAGTCGTTCGCAGTCGCGCGCAAAAGCTGGGAATAACCTCTAATTTCCATGAGAATCATGACGTACATATCCATGTCCCTGAGGGCGCCACGCCCAAAGACGGGCCCAGCGCCGGTGTGGCGATGTGCACCGCACTTGTCTCAGTGCTGACCAACATTGCGGTGAGATCAGATGTTGCTATGACCGGCGAAATCACGCTCCGTGGAGAGGTTTTACCTATCGGAGGTTTGAAAGAAAAACTTCTGGCGGCTCGCAGAGGAGGAATCAAGACGGTGATTATTCCCAAAGAGAACGAGCGCGACCTGAAAGAAGTGCCTGCGAATATAAAAGAGCATCTGGAGATATGTCCTGTAAAGTGGATCGATGAAGTGCTCGCGATTGCGCTTGAGTCAATGCCAGAAGCTTTGAGTGACGAAGAGTTCCTCGCAGATGCGTTGGCAACCAGTGCTGATGGCAAAGCAGATGAAAAAAATCGTATAAATACGCATTAACGTGTGCCAAGAATATTGACCAGCATTCCTGCTCTGGTATACAGTCTTTCACCTGCCTGAGCGACTTTTTTTAGCGTTGGCAGGGACACTGGAAATCTTCCAGCTTTTACGGGAGATTTGGAGCCAAGACCATATTAATAATCGTGCTCCGTGTTACTTAGGGGTACCATACTACTTCCGCAGCGATAACTCCGAGGGGATAATTGTGAATAAAACTGAACTGATTGACGCGATTGCAACTGCAGCAGATTTGCCTAAAGCTTCTGCAGGGCGAGCATTAGATGCTGTACTTGATAGCATTACCAACGAATTGAAAATGGAGGAACAGGTTGCATTAGTGGGCTTCGGTACGTTTTCTGTCAAACACCGTAACGCTCGCAGTGGTCGTAATCCGCAGACAGGCGCTACCATTGAGATTAAGGCTTCCAAGGTTGCTAGTTTCAAAGCCGGGAAAGCGTTAAAAGACTCTGTTAATTCCTGACTCGAACAGGGCTAACGCGTAACTCACGGGTTACGCAGCATGCTGGGCTTGTCTGACAGGTCTGGCGAGTCCACACATCGAAAGGCGCGCTATTTTGTGCGCTTTTTTTTTAGTCGTCGAGAGTGAGTTTCATGCTTCAAAACATACGTCAAAATGTAAAGGGCACCGGCGCCAAAATCATAATCGGAATAATTGTAATCTCGTTTTCCCTGTTCGGGATCGAGTCAATTCTGGTTGGCGGGGGTGGCAACGAGGTTGCCGAAGTTAATGGTGAGCCCATCTACCCACAGCAATTGCAGCAGGCACTGGATACTCAAAAACGGCGTCTTATAGCAATGATGGGGGATAATCTTGATCCATCACTGCTCGATGACGATAGGCTGGGACCGCAGGCGCTGGAGGCTCTTGTTAATCGCAAGCTACTTATGCAGGCAGCGAGGGAAATGGGATTGGCCGTATCAGACCCTGAAATCGGCAGCGTAGTCGCGTCAATGGAGCAATTCCAAATAGACGGTGTATTCTCACCCGACGTGTACAAGAACGTTCTCTCCTCTGCGGGTTATACACCGCTCTACTTCAAAGAAAGTCTGCACGACGATATTTTGCTGAATCAACTTCGCAGCGGCATTGCGGGTAGCGAATTCGTAACGCCTTCCGAAATGCAAGTAAATGCCAAGGTCATATCAGAGCAGCGTGATGTACGATACATGCGCATACCAAAAGATAAGTACTTAACCGTTGCCGATGTTACGGACGCGCAGGTAAACGCATACTATGATGCGCATCAGAGCGACTTTCAAACCCTGGAATCGGTTGATCTGGACTATCTTGAACTGACTCTGGATGACTTCCGTGAACCGGTAGAGGATGTCACTCTGCGTGAGGCCTATGAGCTGGCCAAGCATGAGAGCCAATTTCAACCCCAGACCCGAGTGTCTCATATCCTGTTTGAATCGAGTGATGACAGCGAGGTGATGCAGCGCATTGCAATGGCTCAGGAGAAACTCCAAAACGGCGTTTCTTTTACCGACGTCGCCAGCGAGTATTCCGATGACATAGGCTCCGCTAAAAAAGGGGGTGACCTAGGCTTTACCAGCGGCGATACGTTCCCTGCACCCATGGAAGCCGCTATTGCGACGTTGCAGCCCGGAGTTGTGTCTGCCGCAGTGACAACTGAATCCGGAACGCATCTCATTTTGGTGACGGAACGGAATCAAGCCGAAACTCCCAGTTTTGATGAGATGCGCAGCGAATTGCAGGACTCTATCCAGATCGAGGAAGCTCGGATTGCACTGTTGCGCACGGTTGAGTCGCTCAAGGACCTCTCGTTCAATGCCGAAGATCTTCAATATCCGGCACAGGAACTCAGCCTGGTGGTTGAAAAAGCAGATGCCGTTACCCGCGCACCAAACGAAGGATTATTTGTGAACGCGTCATTAATAGAGGCCGCGTTCTCAGAAGATGTACTGCAGTCGGGTAACAATAGTGAGGTGATCGAGCTGGCAGACAACCGATTCGTTGTTTTGAGCGTGCGCCGTCACAATGTCGCCGAACTGAAGCCTTTAGCAACTGTTAAGGATGAAGTACTTGCGGTCGTCGCGGAAGAAAGCGCCCGAGCGGCGGTGGCCAGGGAGGCGGGCGAGAGCCTGCAACGTTTATACGCGGGCGCACAGCTGGAAAAAATTGCCGCGGCGCAGGGCTACGATGTCGAGGTGGAGCTAGGTATTTCTAGAGGTGAATCCACCGTGCCACCCGAAGCATTACGCCGTCTATTCGAACTTCCTCAACCCGCCAATGACGGATTGATGGCAGACTTTGTGATGCTTCCAAATGGTGACGCCGTCATTGTTCAACTGTTGCAGGTTAATACAGGAGAATACGACGCGCTGGCTGAAGCCGAGCAGGTGCAGTTACAACAGATATTGAATGGCGAATTGGGTGGCTTGGTTGATACTGAGTTTCAGCGCGGGTTGCGAGAACGCGCCGATATTACAGTTCTATAACAGTTTTTCGAGGCTCCCATGGCAAAACGAATATTGACACTCAACCAGATTTCGCTAAAAGGACTTGAGCGGTTACCTCGAGATGCCTATGAGATCGCGAGCGAGTTTTCGCGGCCCGACGCCATTTTACTGCGTAGTTATAAGCTTCAAGAAGATGATATTCGACCCTCCGTCCTGGCAGTCGCGCGAGCCGGCGCAGGCGTCAACAACATCCCGGTTGATTACTGCACCGCTCGAGGTATACCGGTTTTCAATTCTCCCGGAGCAAATGCCAATGCTGTCAAGGAACTGGTCGCGACAGGCTTGTTGCTTGGCTCACGCGGTGTTGTTGAGGGCATAGACTACGTCCGCACGCTGTCTAAGGTGCAAGACGCAAATGAACTCAACAAAACCCTCGAAGCGCAAAAGAAACAGTTCAAGGGTAGTGAGCTAGTGGGGAAAACGCTGGGCGTTGTGGGTTTGGGTGCCATTGGATCGCTGGTCGCGGAAATGGCTCTGACGCTAGGCATGGACGTGATCGGCTTCGATCCAGCCCTGTCCGTCGAGGCAGCATGGCGCTTATCCAGTCAGGTGCGTAAGGCCGATACGCTTTCGGCATTGTTTGCGCGATGCGACTACATCAGTTTACATCTGCCCGTACTCGATTCAACGCGAGGTTTGATCAACGATGAGCTGTTGCGCGTGATGCCTGCAGGCAGCTGCTTATTGAACTTCGCCCGTCAGGAAATCATCGACCAGGATGCATTGGTGCGCGCTCTGGATAAAGGAACAATCCGAAAGTATATTTCTGATTTTCCAACGCCACAGCTGATACCCCGACGAGACGTCATTCTAATGCCGCACATTGGTGCGAGTACTGATGAGGCTGAGGATAACTGCGCTATTATGGCGGCAGATCAACTTCGAGCCTTCCTAGAGAACGGCCACATCCATAACTCAGTCAATTTTCCCAGTTTGCAACTTGAGCGAGTCAGCGGGTGTCGTCTGTCCGTTTCAAATAAAAATGTCCCGAAAATCCTCGGCAATGTCCTGTCAATTTTGGCTGACGAAAATATCAACGTAATTGACATGCTCAATAAAAGTCGTGATCAGATCGCCTACAACCTGATTGATATCAGCACACAACCGTCACCTGCGGTGCTGCAAAAAGTAAACGACATAGAAGGGGTGATCAATGTGCGTCTGATTGGTGACTGTGCCTGATTCAGTTATTTACTGAATATCGTCATGTAATGCTTTTAAATCCACATCTGTTGTTACATACATGCCTTTTTCTTCCGCGCTAAGTCGCGCAGACCCCTGCCAGGGAAGCAGCCGTTGGTCTGCGTAAAGTTGGAAGTCGAGAAAAGGATACTTGATAATATCGAAGTAGGGTGAGTAGTCAAAATCACTGGGCACGCACAGTTTAGGGTTGCGTAAAAATAGCTGTACCCGGTCCCCCTCGATCCGTTTTACCAAAGGCAAGATGGGGAACTGTATACTTCCGAATGACTCTGCGATCATGGTCGAGCAGACTGTCTGCGTACTCTTCCCGGGATGTACGCTAAAGAGTGTTGAGCGCCAACGTCGTGGCATAATCGCCCAAGGGAACATAAAGCGTCCGAGATCGAAGATTTGCCGCACGTCATAGGTCGTGCCTAAGCGGCCGATGGCATACGTGATGACTTTCTGGCTGTCGCTGTAGCCTAATCCTCTAGGCCGGCAGATGCGTATGTGCTCGCGCTCATAGACTGACAGTGGCCGCACTACCGTGCCCATGCCCAGTTCGCTCTCAATGATCAACTGTTTTTCGGCGTTACCCGTATAATAACTGGCAAGCCTTTCCCTGAGCTGCGGATCTTCAATATCATGCAGGCGTCCGATATACAGCACCGCATGAGACCAATTGCTCTGAGTGATCAGTTTGATCACCTCGCTAACGCGTGATCGGCCTTCAATGAGCAGAACATCGCAGGCCTTGATTTCATGGCGTATGCGCTCAAAGTCGCTGAGCGGTGCAGGGGGCAGTGATCTTTTGTGTTTTAGCCAGTTGACGACAACTGAGCGTATCCAGTTAATCATTGAATTAGGTATGCTGAGAAATGTAGTAGCACAAGTTATAACGCAGTAGACCCACAGACACCAGAGGCAAGATTATGAAAGACCCCTTGGAGGCCCTCGCCAGCAAAGCACGAGAACCTCGTAATTATGATTCCCCACCGTTGCACCTGTGGAACCCACCATTGTCCGGCGACATTCCAATTCGCATAGACAACCAGGGTGATTGGCATCATGACGGCAGTAAAATAAAACGAGAGTCCCTTGTTCGATTGTTCGCAAGCATTTTGCGAAGAGAGGAGGACGGCGATTACTATTTGCTGACGCCCGCAGAAAAATGGCGTATTGAAGTCGAAGATCATGCGCTGCGAATTAACGACATTGCCGCGCGCACAGTGGATGACGTTCAGATACTGGAAGCAGAGCTCAATACCGGTAAGAAAGTTATCATCAGCGAGGAGCACTCGCTATTCATTGATTACGCAGCCGGGGGAGTAGCCGCCTTAAACCTGGATCACGGCCTGACCGCGCTATGCACACGACCTGCATGGTATCGATTGGTAGACTTGGCCGACCTACAAGACGAATTAGCAGTCTGGACCTCCGGCGACTACACACTAAAGACCCGAATCGAACTTCCTTAAGCCTCCAGGGCCTTAGACGATCCTTTCAATCTCTATTTGCTTCGATACCTCTTTGCCACGCTTGGGCTTCCGTAATGGCTATTCCCTACATATGCCTTTTGCTAGGACGAGGCCTCTAGCCGCCGGCTGGGCTACATATTAGGGTAGTTGGGTCCACCAAAGCCCTCTGGCGTCACCCAACCAATATTCTGTGACGGGTCCTTGATGTCACAGGTTTTGCAGTGAACACAGTTCTGCGCATTAATCTGGAATTTCTGGCCCGCCTCATTCTCAACAATTTCGTATACGCCGGCCGGGCAATACCGCTGTGCCGGCTCGTCATACATAGGCAAGTTTTTGTCTAGTGGCACATTGGGGTCGAGCAGGGTGAGGTGACAGGGCTGATCCTCTTCATGATTGGTGTTGGACAGAAACACCGAGGATAGCTTGTCGAAGCTAATCTTGTTATCCGGCTTGGGGTACTGAATTTTTTTACAGTCAGCTGCCAGCTTCAGTGAAGCATGGTCTGCCTGGGTATCGTTCAATGTGAATGGCAGTTTTCCGCCGAAGACATTTTGGTCAATCCATACCATCGCGGAGCCAAGCAGAATGCCAAACTTGTGCATAAACCCTGAGAAATTGCGCGTGCTGTAGAGCTCTTCATGCAGCCAGGAGGCCTGCACCTTACTGGCATAGGTATCCAGGTCTGCCGGCGCGTTGTCACCTAGCGCGAGGGCTTCAACCACCGCCTCAGCGGCCAGCATGCCGCTTTTCATGGCCGTGTGGTTGCCCTTTATTTTGACACTGTTCAATGTCCCAGCGTCACAACCAATCAGTAAACCGCCTGGAAAATGCATTTTAGGTAGAGAATTGAGTCCACCCTTGGTAATTGCCCGCGCACCGTACACAAGCCGTGTTCCACCTTCCAGGTATTTGACAGTCTCAGAGTGATGCTTCCATCTCTGAAATTCCTCGTAAGGGTTCATATGAGGATTGCTGTAGTTCAGGTCGGCAATCAGACCCAGATAGACCTGATTGTTTTCGGCGTGATACATGAAAGCTCCGCCCCCGGAATTACTCTCGCTGAGCGGCCATCCGAGCCCGTGTATCACCAGACCTTCTTCGTGCTTTTCGGGTGGGATTTCCCACACTTCCTTGATACCAATTCCGTAGTGTTGAGGGTCCTTGCCGGCGGCCAGCGAAAACTTCTCAATCAGCTGCTTGCCAAGATGGCCCCTGCAGCCTTCGGCAAATAGTGTGTACTTAGCGTGCAGTTCCATGCCGGGCATGTAACTGTCTTTATGCTCACCGCTCGCGCTGACTCCCATGTCGCCGGTGGCGATACCCTTGACGCGCCCATCGTCGTAATAAAGAATCTCCGCTGCTGCAAATCCCGGGTAAACCTCGACCCCCAGTCCCTCCGCCTGCCCGGCTAACCAGCGACACACATTACCCATAGAAACAATATAGTTTCCTTCGTTATGGGTCGGTTTCGGAATCATGAAATTGGGCAGTTTAATGGCGCTGGTTTGGCTGAGATAGAAGAAGAATCTGTCTCCCTTAACAGCGGTCTTGACGGGCGCGTCCATTTCTTTCCAGGTGGGAAAAAGCTCGTTAAGCGCTCGCGGTTCGAGCACCGCTCCAGATAGGATGTGGGCTCCGACCTCCGAACCTTTTTCCACGACGCAAACGGTGATTTCCTGGCCTTTCTCCTGTGCCAGCTGCATGATGCGACAGGCGGCGGATAAACCCGACGGGCCGGCACCGACGATCACCACATCAAACTCCATAGATTCACGTTCCACTGCGCTGTCCTCTTGCTTGAGTTTAGGGTCTGATCGTTTTGGAGGGGCGTGATTATAGTATTTTTGGCCGTTAAAAACTATGACTGAACGCATTGACAGAATCCCCGGATAGCGTCCCGCAGCCCATTTCTACAACGGTTATGCCCTTGACCCGGCGCATTTTTGTGGGCAACATATCCCGCCTAGTTTAAAGGCGCCCAGACGTACCATGCTGCTGCCGCCACCTTGTAACCCACCTGAGAAGTCTAGGGAGAATCCATGAAGGTTCTTGTTGCTGTAAAGCGCGTCGTTGATTATAACGTGAAGGTGCGCGTTAAAGCCGATGGTAGCGATGTTGAGCTCAATAACGTCAAAATGTCCATCAATCCTTTTTGCGAAATTGCCGTTGAAGAAGCGGTGCGTCTCAAGGAAGCGGGCGTCGCAACCGAAGTTATTGTCGTGTCTGTCGGTGATAAGAGTTGTCAGGAGCAAATTCGTACCGCTCTGGCACTAGGCGCTGATCGCGGCATCCAAGTGGACACGCAGGGGCACGTAGAACCTCTCGTCGTCGCCAAACTGTTGAAAGCTGTTATCGAGAAAGAGCAGCCGCAGCTGGTCATTCTGGGCAAGCAGTCTATTGACGGCGACAATAACCAGACTGGGCAAATGCTAGGCGCGCTGACAAACATGGGGCAGGGTACCTTTGCGTCCAAAGTGGTCATTGATGGAGACAAAGTCAACGTTACACGCGAAATCGATGGCGGTCTGCAAACAGTGAGCCTAAAGTTACCGGCCATTGTGACCACAGATTTGCGACTGAACGAACCGCGCTATGCCTCCCTTCCCAATATCATGAAGGCAAAGAAAAAGCAGTTGGATGTGTTCACTCCAGAGGAACTGGGTGTGGCAGTGACGTCCCATATTATACAAGTCAAAGTAGAGCCCCCAGCGTCCAGAGCGGCAGGTATCAAAGTGAAGGACGTGCAGGAGTTGGTCGATAAACTGAAGAACGAGGCGAAGGTAATCTCATGAGCACTCTGGTTATTGCAGAACACGACAACAACAACCTGAAAGTATCCACGCTTAACACGGTAGCTGCCGCACAAGCGATGGGTGGTGATATCGATATACTGGTAGCGGGTGCTGACTGTGACGCAGTTGCGGCAGCGGCAGCGGCAGTTCCGGGCATCGGTAAGGTTCTGGTTGCTGACAATGCGGTCTACGCACATCAACTGGCTGAGAACATAAGCCTGCTGATCGCCGAAGTGGCCGCAAACTATGACAATATTCTTGCTCCCTCAACTGCGAACTGTAAGAATTTTCTGCCCAGAGTGGCGGCGCTGCTCGATGTTGCGCAGATTTCTGACGTCACCTTGGTCGAGTCTGCAGATACGTTTCAGCGTCCCATCTATGCCGGCAATGTGATTGCAACCGTAAAGAGCTCAGATGCCAAGAAAGTCATCACGGTTCGCACCACAGCCTATGATGCCGCCCCAGCTACCGGTGGCTCCGCCACAATAGAAGCAGTGAGTGCTGTTCATGATGCGGGCATTTCATCGTTTGTCGGCGAGGAGGTCGTGGTGTCTGAGCGGCCCGAACTGACCGCTGCATCGGTGGTTATTTCCGGTGGTAGAGGCATGCAAAACGGCGAAAACTTCAAGTTGCTGGATGGCATTGCCGATAAACTTGGAGCGGCAATCGGTGCCTCTCGGGCAGCAGTGGATGCCGGCTTCGTACCGAACGACATGCAGGTTGGACAGACGGGTAAAATCGTCGCCCCGGACCTGTACATAGCGGTCGGTATTTCCGGAGCCATTCAGCATTTGGCAGGGATGAAAGACTCCAAGGTAATTGTCGCAATCAACAAGGACGAGGATGCTCCGATTTTCCAGGTCGCAGACTATGGCCTGGTGGCAGATTTGTTCGTTGCACTGCCGGCGCTTGAAGCGCAAATATAATCTGATTATCGTGTGACACTCGCCTGACAATCGAATGAAAAAAACGGCCTTAAGGGCCGTTTTTTTGCCCTCAATCCCGTCTTAGCCGGTCCGATACAGCAATCGGAGTAGGGTAATTGAACACCACAATATAGGAGGAGGCCAGCAGCGTGAAAATGGTGGTAGCCTGTATCAAGAGAGACGCCTGTTCCGTGATCAGCGCGCCGCCAACGGCAACGTAAGCGATCAATAGCGAGAACTCACTGGCCTGGCCCAGCCTGAAACCAAGATCCCAGCCGAGGCTGCGTTTTTCGCTTACCCCTTTAAGCAGGTAACGGTAAACCACCGGCTTAAAGCCCAGCACAAACACCGACAAGACCAGTGCCTGCACCAGTATGTGACCGAGCGCGGTGAAATCGAATCGTGCGCCAACAGCAAAGAAGAACAGGATCAAAAAGAAGTCGCGCAGCGGCTTCAGATTTACCGCAATATATTGGGATATCGGGCTGGTAGCGATAGTAATTCCTGCGATGAATGCCCCGATTTCTGCCGACAGGCCCAGCGCCGTCGCGGCCTCTGCAAGTCCCAGGCACCAGCCTATGGCGAGCAGGAATATGTATTCGTGGAAGCGGTCGAAACGGGTAATCAGCGGCAGCAATACATAACGTACACTAAGCAGGGCGGCGCCGGCCAAAACAGGCAGACTGAGCAGCGACAGGGCCAGATCTTTACCCATACTACTATCGTTGCCGGATGCGGCGCTCAGCAGAACCATTAGCACGATAATCGCCAAAAGATCCTGCAGTAACAGCAGACCGATCATGAGTTCCCCGATATGCCGGTGGTGCAGAACGGTGGTCGGTAATAGCTTTATCCCAATAATGGTGGAGGAAAACATCAACGCTGCACCGATTACAAGGCTGTCCAGTGTCGTGTATCCAAACAGGTAGGCCAGCGATGACCCCGCAACCAGAAAGATGGCAGAGCTGAACACCGCGACCACTGTCGATTTGCGCAGCGTCGCCCACAGTGCCTGGGGTTGCATATCCAGGCCCAGCAAAAACAGCAGGAAGATGATGCCGACATGCCCTATGTCCGCGATCAGCGCCAGATCGGTCACCAGGGAGAAGCCATAGGGCCCGATACAGGCGCCCAGCGCAACGTAAGCAATAATCAGAGGCTGGCGGGTGTAGAGAGCGATAGAGGCGAACACCGCCGCCCCTGTAAAGATCAGAAAAAAGGAAAAAGTAATACTGCTGAGGTCCATGTGCTGCTCTTTACTGGCGGGGTTTCTCTTTGCCAGCGGTGCTTCTCTTTACCAGCGAGCCTTCGGGGAGTGTAATCAAACCATCTGCAGATAGCTAATCGTGCGTACCGCAGCCAAAGCCAGCGAGATGCGTCTCTGCGAGTGCTATATTGCACAAGCCCGTCCCTGGCTTTTTATCCCATCGTCTATTCCACCGATTGAATGGCGAGTCGCCGTGCGGCCCGTAACCGGTTCTCCTACCGTAACACTCACTGCAGACGCAGGTTGTGGGCACTTTTAACCTGCCCCAGACAAGGAATTTAAGCGGGTGTGTCCTGTCGCCGACGAAAGAGCGGTAGCGGCTGATCTACAGCGGCCTGGTAGAACTCAGTAAAGTCTTCGAAGCTCTGTAAAGCGGCCTCCAGATCGAGCTCATCCGCCATTTGGAAGGCGTCGAAACCACAGCGACTCAGGTAGGTGAGCTGATCACGAATAAAGTGACCGCCGGCACGTAACTCACCTGCATAGCCGTCTTCACGGAGTTGTCTGGCGTAAGAGAATCCTCGCCCGTCGGTGAAGACAGGGAAATTGATCACGATAAGTTTGATCTGCTGCAGGTGTTCGACGAGGACATCAGGCTCCTCGCCAGCGTCCAGTTGCACCGCACTATCCATCTTGTCAGTTTGCTGCTGCCACTGCGCCAAAGTGAGTATCTGGTTTGGCGCCGGGGCAGCACTGTCTGGATTGGCCGCTATCCAGCTGTTATCGACGACCCTGCCATGTTTAATGAGGCTGGGCATAGACGTGCTCCTTAAAGGGTTCGATACCCACGCGCCGATAGGTATCGAGAAACGTCTCTTCCTCCAGGCGCAGCGTTACGTAGGTAGACAGAATATTATCGATAACATCGGGCATATCTTCCTGCTTGAATGATGGTCCCAGTATCTTGCCGATCGATGCGTCTTTTGCCTGACTGCCTCCCAGACAGACCTGATAGTACTCCTGGCCCTTTTTATCCACGCCGAGAATGCCGATGTGCCCAATATGGTGGTGACCACAGGCATTCATACAGCCACTGATATTCAGTTCGAGAGGACCCAGGTCGTAAACGTAATCCATATTATCGAAACGCGATTGAATCGCTGCTGCTACCGGCAGGGATTTGGCGTTAGCCAGAGAGCAATAATCCCCTCCCGGACAGCAAATCATATCTGTCAGATAGCCAATGTTTGAGGTCGCCAATCCGGCCGCTTGCAGGCGCTGCCATAACGGATACAGCTGTGCGGTCTGCACATCTGCAAGAACCAGATTTTGTTGATGTGTACTGCGAATTTCGCCAAAAGAATACAGATCCGAGAGTTTTGCCAATAATTCGAGCTGTTCAGCAGTGACATCGCCAGGGGCATAGCCTGTCGCCTTCAGCGACACAGTCACGATGCGATAACCCGAAACCCGATGCGCCTGTGTATTGCGTTTAACCCAGTTCCCGAAGATCGGCTCTCGCTCACAATGCATTTGCAGCGCGGTGTTTGCCGCTGCCTCATCCACCGGCAGGTAATCGGGAGCACCGAAAAATGAGCTGGCACGGTCGAACTCTTCGTCCGTCACGGTGGTGGGGCCATCCTTGCAAGCCGCCCATTCCTGTTCCACGGCCGCCCTGAAAGCGTCTATACCCATCGCCTTTACCAGAATCTTGATTCTGGCTTTGTATTTATTGTCGCGTCGACCGTGCTTGTTATAGACCCGAAGAATGGCCTCAAGATAGGTCAGCATATGCCGTTTATCCAGCCATTCACACACCACGGCGCCGATAGCCGGGGTGCGACCGAGTCCGCCGCCCGCCAGCACCTTCAGGCCGATTTCTCCCTCTGCATTGGCAACAAGGTCGAGACCTATGTCGTGGTGATGAATCGCGGCCCTGTCCTGTGTAGAACCGCAGACGGCAATTTTGAATTTACGCGGCAGGAAAGCGAACTCGGGGTGCAGGGTCGACCACTGCCGAATAATTTCGCAGTAGGGGCGCGGATCTTCCAGTTCGTCACAGGCGACACCGGCGAACTGATCAGTCGTGGTATTTCGTATGCAGTTACCGCTGGTCTGGATGGCGTGCATCTGAACGGTAGCCAATTCCGCCAATATGTCGGGAACATCCTCCAACATCGGCCAGTTCAGTTGCACGTTTTGCCGCGTGCTGATGTGCGCATAACCCTTATCATAGTTACGGGTAATGGCTGCCAGTGTCCGTAACTGCGAGCTGTTCATTAAACCGTACGGTACCGCAATACGCAGCATCGGGGCCTGTCTTTGCAGGTACAAGCCATTTTGTAAGCGCAGTGGTAGAAACTGTGCCTCGGTGATTTTACCCGCCAGAAAGCGCGCGGTTTGGTCGCGGAACTGAGCGACCCGCTCATCGACAATTTTCTGGTCGTACTGATCGTAAACGTACATTCAAACATCCTGCTCTTGAACTGAGCCAATTCCACGGGTGGAGGGGAAGTGCACTACAGTACCTGAAAACAGGCACCAACAAAAAGTCATAATACTCATAAGTTATAGTCATAATACTCATAAGCGCCGCATCAGCCACGCGCGCTTTCGGTCACTCTGCAAACCGCGAGTCTCGCTGCTTTTGATTGCGGGATTTACTGCTATAATACGCCCGCCGAACAAACTTATCTCTGGAGAAAAAAATGTCTGATGAATCCATCAACGAGCGCGACGAAGACGGTGCCGCCGACGCCATGGCCGCTGTCGCAGTTATTTCTATCGTGATTATCGTGCTGTATCTCTGGCTGAGTGGTATGCCGTCCTAGCACATGAAAAACAGGGTGCCTCGGCGAGGTTATTCCCCTGAGGTTTTAAGCACTATTTGAACCACGAATACCACAGTGCCTATAAATAGTAGCGTAAACGTGATGCCGGCCGCGATGAAGATCCCAAAGCGCCCTTGTTTAAAGTCCCGCTCCCGATTCTTACTGCTCTGCACGCCGAGTCCAGCGGCGAAAACACTCGCTGCGACCTGCAACACGTTGAGTTTATCCGCTTTTGGTGTGTCCTCGGCCGGTTCGTCTGCATTTGTGTTGCTCAAGTTGTAATCCTCCGCTAGTAGCTTAGATTGGGACGCAACCACCGCTCGACGTCCTCAACGGGCTCGCCTTTGCGTTCTGCCAATTTCTCGACCTGGTCACGGCCGATTTTACCCACGGCAAAATAGCGCGCCTCCGGATGCGAAAAGTAAAAACCGCTGACGGAAGAGGCGGGCGTCATGGCAAAGTTTTCTGACAAACTTACGTCGCAGGCGTTGGTTGCATCCAACAACCTGAAAAGGGTTACTTTTTCCGTATGATCAGGACAGGCAGGGTAGCCGGGGGCAGGACGAATACCGCGATAGCGCTCCTTGATCAGCTCATTTATATTCAGTGATTCATCAGCGGCATAGCCCCATAGCTCCGTGCGCACCAATCTATGCAAGTACTCCGCAAAGGATTCGGCCAAGCGATCTGCCAGCGATTTCAGCAAAATACTGTTGTAGTCGTCATTTTCGGCCGTGTATTTGTCTGACAGCTCATCAACACCGTGCCCTGTGGTGACACAAAAACCGCCAACATAGTCCTGCGCGGGCGCGTCAGTTGGAGCGATATAGTCAGCGAGGCTTGCATTGTATTTGCCCGTGGGTTTTTCGGTCTGCTGGCGAAGGTGATGAAACGTACCAATAACTTCGGTGCGTGATTCGTCAGCGTACACTTCAATGTCGTCACTGCCGGCTCTGGCGGCAGGCCAGAATCCCACCACGGCTTTCGCTGTCAGTAACTTTTCGTCAACGATGCGCTTTAACATCACTTGCGCATCCTTGTAGAGATCAGTGGCCTGCTCACCGACAACCTTATCCTCAAGTATCGCCGGGAACTTGCCAGCCAGTTCCCAGGTGATAAAGAATGGTGTCCAGTCTATGGTTTCAACAAGGTCAGCCAGCGGAAAGTCCTCGAAGACGCGAGTGCCTGTAAACGCAGGCCGAGGCGGTTGATAGTGGGCCCAATCAAACTCAGGGGCATTGGCCGCTGCTACTGCATAGCTCAGTTGTTTCTCGCGCGGTTTACGATTGGCTACGCGTTCACGCACGACATCGTATTCGTCACGCAGTTCGTTGACGAACTTCTCCTTGCCCAAACCTACAAGATGCGTAACCACTGAGACGCTGCGCGAGGCGTCTGGCACATAGACTATAACGTCACCGTTGTACTGTGGGTCAATTCTGACTGCGGTATGGGCCTTGGACGTTGTCGCTCCACCGATCATCAACGGTATTTTGAAATCAAGACGTTGCATTTCGGCAGCAACGTTCACCATCTCGTCGAGGGAAGGCGTGATCAATCCGCTCAGGCCGATGACATCAACCTGCTCGTCACGGGCGACCTGCAATATCTTATCGCAGTGCACCATCACGCCCAGATCGATAACCTCATAGTTATTGCATTGCAATACGATACCGACAATATTCTTACCAATATCGTGGACGTCACCTTTGACCGTTGCCATCAGGATCTTGCCGTTGGTGGAATTGCCACCTACCTTGTCCAGCTCAATATAAGGTTGTAGGTGCGCCACGGCTTGTTTCATCACGCGAGCGCTTTTCACAACTTGAGGCAGGAACATCTTGCCGCTGCCAAACAGATCGCCAACGATATTCATGCCGTCCATCAGCGGGCCCTCGATCACTTGAATCGGGCGATCAAACTTCAGGCGAGCTTCTTCAGCATCCTCCACGATCCAGGTGTTAATGCCCTTGACGAGCGCATGGGCGAGACGCTTCTCTACCGCTTGCTCACGCCAACTAAGATCCTCGACCCTGGCCTCACCGCCGCCTGTGTCGCGGTAGCGCTCTGCCAACTCCAGGAGGCGCTCGGAGCCATCATCAGTGCGATTGAGGACCACATCCTCCACCACATCGCGCAAATCACTGGGCAACTCATCGTAGACAGCCAGCTGGCCCGCGTTGACGATTCCCATGTCCATACCAGCCTGAATCGCGTGATACAGGAACACTGAATGTATCGCTTCACGCACCGCATCATTGCCGCGAAACGAAAATGAGACGTTAGAGACGCCACCTGAGACCAATGCACCTGGAAGCTCTGCCTTGATGTACCGTGTCGCCTCTATGAAGTCAACCGCATAGTTGTTGTGCTCGTCGATACCCGTGGCGATAGCAAAAACATTGGGGTCAAAAATGATATCGTTAGGGTTGAAATCGAGCTCTTTGATAAGCAGGTCGTAGCAGCGTTTGCAGATATCCTTACGACGTTGCAAGTTGTCTGCCTGCCCGTCTTCATCAAATGCCATAACGACGACGGCAGCACCATAGCGTTGGCACAAGCGCGCCTGCGTGAGGAACTCTTCCTCGCCCGCCTTCAGGCTGATGGAGTTTACGATCGCCTTGCCCTGAATGCATTTCAGGCCGGCCTCGATGACACTCCATTTCGAAGAATCTACCATAATCGGAACGCGGCAAATATCCGGTTCCGAAGCAATCAGGTTAAGGAATGTGACCATGGCTGCTTCCGAGTCCAGCATGCCCTCATCCATATTGATATCGATAACCTGCGCGCCATCGTCAACTTGCGCGCGCGCTACAACCAATGCCTCATCAAACCTGCCATCCAGAATCAAACGTTTGAATTTTGCCGAGCCGGTGATGTTGCAGCGCTCTCCGACGTTCACAAACAAGCTATCAGCCTTAATATTAAAGGCTTCCAGTCCGCTCAAACGACATGCGGGTTCAGGCTTGGGAAGGGGGCGAGGAGTCACGCCATCACATGCGTGGGCAATCGCCCGAATATGCGCGGGGGTGGTGCCGCAGCATCCCCCCGCCAAGTTGAGAAAGCCACGCCCGGCGAACTCCCGGTAGTCTCGCTCCATGATTTCGGGCGTTTCATCGAACTCGCCAAAGGCATTGGGTAATCCGGCATTCAGGTGGGCACTGAAGTAGCAGTCGCTGACCTTTGCCAAGTCTTCCACAAAGGATCGAATTTCGCTATAGCGGCGACCACAGTTACTTCCTACAATCAACGGCTTGGCATGCGCTATCGCGTTCCAGAAAGCCTCGGGGTTTTGCCCTGACAGCACGCGGCCACTGATGTCCGGGAAGGTCACTGAAATCATAATGGGCAACGACTGGCCCAGTTCCTCAAAGACATCCTTAACCGCGAAAATGGCGGCCTTAGCATTGAGCGTATCGAAAACCGTTTCGATCATTATCAGATCAACACCACCTTCAACAAGCGCGCGCGTCGCATTGGCATAATCAGCGCGCAACGCATCGAAGCTGATACTGCGCGCGCCGGGATCATTCACATCGGGAGAGATCGAGGCCGTTTTCGGTGTAGGGCCAAGCACACCCGCGACGAAGCGTGGTTTGTCGGGTGTCTTTAGCGTTATCTCATCAGCCACCTGGCGGGCCATCCGGGCTGCTGCAAGATTCTGTTCCACCGCCAGATCGCTCAGGCCGTAGTCGGACTGCGCGATCGCCGAGCTGCCAAAGGTATTGGTTTCTATAATGTCCGCACCAGCTTCGAGGAAGGCGCGATGTATTTTGATAATGACATCGGGCTTGGTCAGGCTCAGGAGTTCGTTATTACCCTTGAGATCGGAGCCATGATCGGCAAAGCGATCCCCGCGAAAGTCCGCCTCTTGGAGGTTTTCCGCCTGGATCATGGTGCCCATGGCTCCATCGATAATAAGGATGCGTTGCGCCAGGGCTTGTTCCAGAATTCCAGGGTTGGGTTTAACACTAGCCATCAAAATTTGCCTTACGATGTGGATCGGGAGCGATGCCCCTCAAGAAGGGCGCCAATATTAACAGATTGTGACTGGCATTGAAGATCAGTCGCACGTATTGCTGACACTTGCCAGCTAACTTCTGTATAATACCTGACTAAATTACTCGGAATGGATATTACCATGGTTACCATTACTGAATCAGCTCAGGTTTATCTGTCAGAACTCTTATCCAAGCAGGAAGATGCGCTCGGCGTTAGGGTCTTTATTAACCAACCGGGCACGCCACGGGCGGAAACCTGTATCGCCTATTGTCGGGAGGGCGATTTGCAAGAAGACGACCAGCAGGAAGAACTGTCGAAGTTTACTGTCTGGTATGAAGCACGCAGCCTCCCGTTTCTGGAAGATGCTCTGGTTGACTATTCCAAAGATCGTATGGGCGGCCAACTGACCATCAAGGCCCCTAACGCCAAGCTTCCCAGGGTCGATGACAACAGCTCATTGGAAGATCGCGTTAATTACGTGCTCTATAACGAAATAAACCCCTCTCTGGCCGCCCACGGCGGCGAAGTCAGCCTGCTGGAAATTACTGAATCCAAATTGGCAATTCTGAAGTTTGGCGGAGGATGCCAAGGCTGCAGCGCAGTGGACCAGACCCTCAAAGGCGGTGTTGAGAAAACCCTGCTGGAGCAAATTCCGCAGCTCACAGGTGTGCGCGACACTACAGATCATACCGATACGTCTAACGCTTACTATTGATACGCCGGTCGTTATCCAGCGGTTTACTGACCGCTACTGCCGGATTGGCAGCACATTACAAATTTTGTCACGCATGGCTCGCAGGGAGGTCTCGGTTGTCTGCCAGTCTATACAGCCGTCGGTAACCGATACGCCGTATTCAAGCTCTCTCAAGTTGGCGGGAATCGCCTGATTGCCGGCTTTCAGATTGCTCTCAATCATTAACCCGATGATTGACGTGTTCCCCTCCAGAATCTGGTTCGCAACGTTTTCTACTACCAGCGGCTGCAGCTCTGGCTGTTTGCTGGAGTTGGCATGGCTACAGTCGACCATGATGTTGCGGGAAACGCCTGCCTTCTCCAACGCATCTTCAGCCAGTTTAATGTGCACTGAGTCGTAGTTTGGTCCCGTTGTACCGCCGCGCAATACGATGTGGCCATAGCGATTGCCTTTGGTGGTAAATACCGATACCTGTCCCTGGCCATTAATACCCAGAAATCGGTGAGGATTAGCCGCAGAATTGAGCGCATTGGTCGCTACGGTAAGGCTGCCGTCAGTGCCATTCTTGAAGCCCACAGCGCTTGAAAGGCCGCTCGCCATCTCCCGGTGAGTCTGCGATTCTGTTGTCCGCGCACCTATGGCCGTCCACGTCACCAGATCCTGTAAATACTGCGGCGAAATAGGGTCCAGTGCCTCCGTGGAGGTAGGCAAGCCGAGCTCGAGAATATCCATCAGTAACTTACGGGCGATATGCAGGCCCTGCTCAATGTCAAAAGAGTCATCCAGGTAGGGATCATTGACCAGGCCCTTCCAGCCAACCGTGGTGCGAGGCTTCTCAAAATACACGCGCATGACGATGTACAGGGTGTCGTCCAGTTCATCAGCGAGCGCCTTTAAACGACGAGCGTAGTCCATTGCCGCCGCTGGATCATGGATAGAGCAGGGGCCAACCACCACGAAAATGCGCGAGTCGCGTCGGTCCAGTATATTTTCAATGGTGCGTCGACTGCCCGCCAGTGTGTCCCGAACCGACTCTGACATTGGCAGGGCAAGTTTCAACTGCTCCGGTGTGATCAATACATTCTGGGAGGCTACGTTGACATTGTGTACTTTGATGTTGCTCATCACTCATACCTGATAACATAATTTCTTTTGGTGGCTGTGTGCAGTGGCACCAGACTAACGAGGCACCCGCTCGCAAACAGGGCCCAGATTCTATAGCAGTCGCAGCGCATTGTGTAGGCGTCACGAGTGGCACTGCCTTGCGCTTAATGGAAGCGGTTAGGCGTCAAATCGAGTAAAGATTGAAAGGCCTGTCTAAAGCCATAGAGTGTGGGGCGGCCTTCAGTTGGACCGGCCCTCCGTAGAGCGAGCATAAAGGGAGAACCTGCCCGGAAAAGCTTTACTCGGTTTGGCGCTGACCCAGCACGCTTGCGCAGGTGCCGTTCGAGGCGTCAACTATTCGTCAATTTGGACTCAGGAGAAAAATTTGGTTCAGCGCCTTTATGACATTACCCCGCTCGAACCGCTGGTCGCTCAAGGTTATACGCTGCTGACACCAAACCACCGTTTGGCTAGACGCATCAAAGCCCAATGGGATGCGCAGCAGATAGCATCAGGGGCGCGCACGTGGGAGCAGGTGCCGGTATACCCTGTCGAAGCCTGGCTGCACCAACAATGGGAGCTGGCAGCCCGCCAGGGTGCTGCATCTGCGCTTATTCCTCTCGACAGTGCACAAACACTGGAATTGTGGCGCCAGGTCATCGGCGAACAGGCGCAACACTCGGACGAATTTCATCTGCTACGACCTACAGCAGCGGCAGAACTGGCCAGCCAGGCTCGCGAACTGTTGGTGCGTTGGCAGGTGGATGTATCCGCCAACGGCATCAGGCAACTGTTTGAACTGGATGCAGACTGTCACACCTTCCTACTCTGGCTGGAGCGCTTCGAGGCGCGATTGAAAACCGCGGGACAGTGCGCCCAGTTGGATTGCCTCGCACAGCTGCCACGTCTCGCCACTCAGCGCCCCTCAGCCCGTGTGGCGCTGGTGGAAATTGATATGCTGGCGCCATTGGTCAGTGCTGCGCTGGCTGGGCTATGCACGCACACAGAGCAAATTACGTCCACTGCGACAACAGCGGATCGATTTGTGTATCCCTGCAATGACAAACGCACAGAACTGCATGCGCTAGCCGCATGGGCCGTCAAACTGCATCGAACCACTCCGGACGCCACGATCGGCATCGTGCTGAGCGATATGCAAGCCGATCGAGCGCCGCTAGAGTATCTTTTGCGGCGCGAGTTTGATTGCCTTGGTCAGCAGTACGCAACGCTGCCAGTCAATTTCTCCACTGGCATCACTCTTGCACGCGCTCCGCTGGTGCGAGATGCCCTTGCTGCATTGGCGATGGGTCTGCAGTCGACGACGATTTTTGCGGTCGAAAATTTAATGCGCTCGCCGTTCCTGGATTTGCCAGATTCGCAGAGCGCGCTAGCGCAATACTTGCTGCAGCGCTTGTATGCACAGGGTAAGGCAGACCTGTCTATTACTGACCTGCGCAGCTTTGCGAATCATATCCATCTTGCGGGGGCTACCGGTCTTGCGCTGGGCCAGTGTTTGAACGCGCTCAGTGGCATGGAGGAATTAAAGCGCAAAGCGCTGCCCTCGGTTTGGCAGCAGCGCTTCAGTGCGGTGTTGAGCACGTGGGGGTGGCCGGGCAGGCGCCCGCTGGACTCTGTGGAGTATCAGCAGTTGGCGCTGTGGGATCGCATACTTGACGCGTTCAGGGCATTCGACCATGTGTGTGCGCCCATCGCATTCAGCAAGGCCCTGGCGTTGCTGCGAGACTGTTGCCACCGCGAGGTATCCCAGCCACAGACAGCGGACAGTCCTATTCAGGTGCTGGGCCCGCTGGAGGCTGCCGGGTTATCGTTTGACCACTTATGGTTGTGCGGGATGCAAGGTTCAAGTTGGCCTGCGGCGCCACGTCCAAACCCGTTTATTCCCATCAGTCTGCAAAATCGCTTTCGCATGCCGCACGCAAATGCCGAACGCGAATGGAGTTTCGCAGATACGCTGCTGGCGCAATACGCGCGCTCCAGCGGAGTGCTTCACGCCAGCTACTGCCGGCAGATCAATGGCGTACCGGATATGCCGAGTGCGTTGCTGCAGGATTTCAAAGCGCAGGCGGCACCCGAGCCGCCGGGGATTCCCCCACAGTGGCTTGAATACCACAGCACAAGGTCAGTGCAGGAACTGCAGGATGACTGCGGACCGGCGCTGGCGCCGCAACAGCAATCGACGATAAGGGGTGGCAGCGCAATACTGGAGGATCAATCGCATTGTCCCTTTCGGGCATTTGCCAAGCACCGTCTGAAGACCGAGCCACTGCCAACATTGTATGTGGCGGCATCCCCCGGCCAGCGCGGGGCTGTTTTACACGAGGCTTTGTATGCGCTGTGGGGTGAATTGGGTGATTATGCGAACCTCGTTAAGTTGTCATCAGCAGAACTGGAGCAAGTCGTGCAGGCCGCCGCGCAGTCCGCTATCGCAACCGTTTCTGCTCCTTCGCAACGGCGCACTGGCGCGGCCTACTGGCGACTTGAGGAGCAACGCCTGGCAGTACTTCTGCAAGAATGGCTGATTGTGGAACGACAGCGCTCTGCGTTTTCGGTGATGCAACGCGAGCAGGACATATCATTTGAGCTGGCGGGGTTACCGTTTCAACTGCGCGCCGATCGGATCGACCAACTGGCCGATGGCTCGCATTTAATTATCGACTATAAATCGGGTGCTTGCGCAGTGCGGGACTGGTTGGGTGAAAGACCTGCTCTGCCGCAACTTCCACTGTACAGCATCGCCAGCACACCGATGGCCTCAAGTCTGGCATTTGCGAAAGTAAGCCCGCGTCATTGTGGCTTCACAGGCCTGGGCAATGTCGCTGCTGCTCCGGGGGTTAACACGGACATTGAAAATGCTGTGAAGGCAAAAATGATCGCGCAAGACTGGCCTGAATTGAATCAGCAATGGCGCAGCACTCTCACACAGTTGGCGCAGGCTTTCGTCGGCGGTGATGCACAGGTTGACCCACTGTCAGCAGCAAGTTGCGCTCATTGCGGGCTGCAATCGTTTTGTCGTGTGGATAACGCTTCCGACAATGCAGAATACGAGGCGGCACATCACAGCGTTGACGGCGAGGTCGCGCCGGGATCAGTGACGCAGTCATGAAGTCCATCGTCGACGCCAGCGCGCGTGTTGCAGCAGTCAATCCTGTTGCCAGTGTGTGCGTAAGTGCGCCCGCAGGTTCCGGCAAGACTGAACTGCTAATACAGCGTTATCTAGCACTATTGGGCAGAGTACAGCGTCCTGAGCAGGTGCTGGCGATTACTTTTACACGCAAAGCTGCGGCCGAGATGCGCGAGCGGGTGATCGCGGCGCTGCGCAGTGCTCAGGCTCAGGGGCCCTGCTCTACACCGCACCAGAAAACGACCAGAGCACTGGCAGAACAGGCATTGGCCGCAGACGCGCGCAGTGAGTGGCAGATTCTGGATCATATCGCGCGCTTCAACATCAGAACCATCGATAGTTTCTGCGCTTCTTTGACCCGGCAGATGCCAGTGCTTAGCCAGTTTGGCGGCCAGGCTAGCGTGCAAGATGATGTCCTGCCGCTTTACCAGGAGGCCGTGCAGGACCTATTCAAGCTGCTGGAAGAACACCATCCGGTAACGGCAGACTTGGAGCGACTACTGCTGCACTTTGATAACAACTGGGAGCAATTACAAACACTGCTTGTTGCCTTGCTGACTCGTCGTGAGCAGTGGCGAGGCTATATCGGCGTGCATCATGAGCCAAAAGAAGCAGAGAACTACCTGATCGCCACGGTCGCAGACATAATGAGCACTGCGCTGGATGCGGTTTTTCAGTTAATGGCGCCCTACAAATCGCAGGTGCTGGAGCTACTGCAATACACTGCCAGCAATCTTGCCACCCCGGTTCCGACGCAGTTCCCGGCAACGACCGCGAGTGAGCTTGGGCTGTGGACGGGCATCCGCCAGCTGTTGCTGACCCAAAAAGGGGAATGGCGAAAAAAAGTCACCAAGGAAGAGGGTTTTCCGGCCGGTGCGGGCAACGCAAAGCAGTACAAAGAACAGTTACAAGCGCTTATCGCTGCGCTTCAAACAGTTGAAGGTTTGCGCGCTGCTTTAGTCGCGATAGAGTCACTGCCTGTCGTTGCAGCAAACAGCACCTCATGGCAGTTGGTTTTGCATCTGTCCCGCTTGCTACCGACTCTCGCAGCGCAGCTGCTGCTGGTTTTCCAGAAACACGGCGTGGTGGACCACAGCCAGATCGCGCAGTCGGCGCTATTAGCACTGGGCGAAGACGATACGCCAACCGATCTCGCGCTGCGTCTGGACTATCAGATTGAGCATATTCTCGTAGACGAATTTCAAGATACCGCGATCACCCAGTACGAGCTTCTGCACAAACTGACACGTGGTTGGGGGGATTACAACTATCTCAACCCGCAAGCACCGAGAACACTGATGATTGTCGGTGACGCCATGCAGTCAATTTATGGGTTTCGAGGTGCCAACGTCGGACTGTTTCTAAAGGCCAGGCGTGAGGGCTTTAATGGGGTCGGGCTTCAATACCTCGAATTGCGCTGCAATTTTCGCTCGGATCAGGGCGTGGTGGAGTGGATCAATGATACCTTCACTCAGGCTTTCCCGGCACGCAATGACGTCTATCGTTCGCAGGTGAGTTACAGCCCCGCCACAGCAACTCGACCGTGGGGCAGCGCGTGTCCTGTCGAGATGCACGCCTTCACTGGCGAAGCTGCGCGTGCGCAGGAAGTGCATTTTATTTGTGAGCAAATTGCCGACTGTGTGGAAAATAGCGGAGAGAGTATCGCTATTCTCGGCCGTAATCGTAGCCACCTGCAGCCTGTCATCCAGCAGCTGAAGTTATTGCAGATTCCGTACAGTGCTCCGGACCTGGACAGTCTTGCCAAATCGACGGTAGTGAATGACCTGGTTACCCTGTGCCGGGCCTTGTCCAGCCATGCTGATCGGCTCGCCTGGATGGCGCTCTTGCGCGCGCCCTGGTGTGGGCTACAACTCCAGGACCTGCTGTGCATCGCCCAGTTCGGCGAGACCCCATTGTTCACGCCAATCTGGTCTACGATTCAACAAAGCGCACTGCTCGATGGGCTCAGCCGTGATGGCAGATCGCGTGTGCTGCATGTCCAGGGAGTACTGTGCCAGGCGTTTGATAACCGCGACAGGCTCAGTCTTCGCGCGTGGGTGGAACAGGCCTGGCTGGGCTTGTGCGGGCCGCAATGCGCTCCCGATACAACAAGCCTGCTGGATGCGCAGAGTTTTCTAGAACTGCTCGAAAGTGCTGAATCCGAGGGAGTTGGGCTTGATTTCAACTGGCTTTCGCAGCGTCTGCAGCGCTCTTTTATGAGCCCTGGCGACGCCGATAGCAGGGTGTTGTTGCAAACCTTGCACAAGGCGAAAGGTCTGGAGTTTGATCGGGTAATCATCCCGCAACTGGACAGGCTATCGCGCAGCGAAGAACGCGATATTCTACTCTGGGACGAACACAGCAATGCCCGCGGTGAACGGTCGTTTCTACTGGCCGCGAATGACCACAGTCTCGCCAATACGCCTACGCTCTACAATTACCTGCGCTTGCAGCGACAGCAGAAAATGCAACTTGAGGCGACCAGACTTTTGTATGTGGGCGCAACCCGAGCGATTCGCCATTTACGGTTGACGGCCAACGTAAAGACCGAGTCCAAATCGGGGGATTACCGAAATCCCTCAAGGCGTAGCCTGTTGAGTTCGGTGTGGCAGACGTTCCGGCAACAGATGATAGTACACGCTGACACCACTGCTGGCTCTAGCGTCACTAACCGTCGGGCGGCCTCGGTTTTTACGCGTCTGTCGCGACCTGCGACATTCCCACCATACTCCACGCTCACAGCCAAAGTTGCCGCGATCAATCGATCCAAACCAGTTGCCGCTAACGATCTGGAGCGCAGTATTGGAATCGTTGTGCACGGCGCTCTTGAAGAGCTGACGCGCCGCGCGGGATTGCCCAAGGCGTTTAGCAGGGACGACAGACGCCATTGGCAGCTAGCGCTGCAACGCGAGGGCCTGCAGGGGAGGGTGCTTGATGCCGCACTAAAGGCCGTTCTCCTGTCGGTCAGCCAGTCCCTGCGTGAGGGCGGCCCGGGGCGTTGGGTGTTGGGTGCAGAGCATTCAGAGGCGCACAGCGAATGGCAGCTGACAACCGTGGACGCCGATGGTCAATTGCGCGATATGATTATTGACCGGAGCTTCATTGACGCCGCTACGAGCGTACGCTGGATCATCGATTATAAAAACAGCCAACCCGCACTTGGCGAAGAGCTTGAAGCATTTGCAGCGCGTGAGAGCGCGACACACATCGACCAACTGCGCCGTTACCGCAACGCCGTGCGGGGTTTGGATAATAACCCTGTGCGCTGTGCCTTGTTTTTCACTGCCGTCGGGCAGCTACACGTTCTCAGTGAGCTGGATCTTCCACAAGACGCCAGGGAGTCGCCATGACGCTGTTTGAAGGCAGGCCGGTGAAGCGCATTGTGATCCTGACCGGCGCCGGCATCTCTGCAGAATCTGGTTTAGCGACATTTCGCGACTCGGATGGCTTATGGGAGAAACACAATCCCATGCAAATCGCCACGCCCGAGGCATTTCGACACGACCCCGACCTTGTGTACCGATTTTATAATGCCCGCAGGGTGCACTTGCGCTCAGTACATCCCAACGCGGCGCATCATGCGTTGGCCCGGCTACAACTGGAATTTCACGGCGAGGTATTCCTCGTGACACAAAACGTTGACGACTTGCATGAACGTAGCGGCAGTCAACAGACCTGCCACATGCACGGCGAACTAGACAGCATGTTATGCGTAGCCTGCAAAGTTGCGCAAACTGCGTTTGCAAACTTCGACTGTGATAGTTGCTGTCCGCGCTGCGAAGAAAAGGGGCGCTTGCGTCCCGATATCGTCTGGTTCGGCGAAATGCCCTACCACATGGAAATGATTTTCTCGCAACTTCGCAAGAGTGACTTATTCATCGCTGTGGGCACATCGGGCGCGGTCTACCCAGCAGCAGGATTTGTTCAGGAGGCGCTCTCAGCAGGCGCGCAGACGCTTGAAATTAACACGCGATTGAGCGATGTAGCCGGGTTCTTTCAGCACCACCGCCAAGGGCCTGCGACCACCGAGGTGGTCGCGCTGGTCGAAGAATTGCTGTCGGGCCAACGCTCGCTATAAACCTTGGCAGCCCTTCACGACTGGATATCTAGGCCTTCTTGAGTGACAGAGCCATCGACTCTGTAAATACAATTACAGCTTTCTGACCAGCGCTTACGTCGGTCAGCTTGTCGGGCTCCACATCCCCAATCATGTGTATCATGCCTCGAGAGTCGGTTACTATGACCACTCCCTGTTCTTTGTTCACACCGTCAATGGTGACGACAGCTCTCACCAATTGCGCCTCACCCACAGTAACTGCATCGCCCTCTTTGCTGACGAAACCCTCTTCGAGTACTTTCCACGGATCCGCCAGTTCCTCCTCCGTCGGTTCGCGCAGTTCAGCTTCTACTGCCGCCGTATAGGTGCCTATTACCCTATCTCCAACGCTGAATTCATCAAGAGAGATACCGTCTTCAGGTACCACGGCAGTGAACATGAAACCCCCATCAACGCGCAGGCTCACCTCACGCGTCTCGAGGTCAATCGCCGCGATAATGGCTTCGGCCTCTATATGAACAGCGCGCTCCATCGTCTCAGACTCGTCTTCGGCTGCATGCACAGCAACTGGAATAACCACAGTGGCTATGGCCACTAAAAAGGCCGTAGCGGTGGCTGTGCGTGTTCTTTTCAGGATGTTCATAGCCTATCTCCTTGTTTTTCTAATGGACGGCAACACGGTTGCCGGCGACGTTGCCCTATCAACATACTACCAAGCGCCCGCTCAACGCAACGCCTCGTAGACACTGTAAACCTTAGTCTTTGCTCGCTCTAAAGATATTGAACTTGGCGTTGGCAGCGCATTTTTCCACTTGTGAAAAATTGCTGCGAAACACACTGCGATAGTCGAGGTGCCTGTTTGCGACGATAAAAAGCGTACCGCCGGGCCCCAGGTGTCGGGCCGCTTGCTCTAACAGGCGACGCCCAACGAATTCATTCACTGTATGCTCCTGATGGAAAGGAGGGTTACATAGAATCAACTGTGCCCGCTCACCCGAGTAACTCTCCACGCCGTCCCCGTGGTGGAAGTGAAATTGGCCAACTGCTCCGGGAAACAAGGTGCGGGCGTTCAACTGGGCGGACGCGATGGCCAAAGCAGACTCATCACAGAACACCAGCTTTTGAGCCAGGCCCCTTTGCATTGCAATCAACCCTAGCACGCCATTGCCGCAGGCCAGATCCATTGCGGTATCAACAGGCTCCAGCCGGTTCATGTGCTCGACCAGGAATCGGGTGCCAATATCAAGCTTTTCGCGACTAAAGACATTCGGTAGACCCTGCAGTGGCGTATTAAGCTCTTCGACCTGGTATGCCACCTGGGTCGGAGAGTCTTCACTGACGCGGCCTTCCTTTACGGCTCGAAATAGACGTGCCTTGCGCTCTCCGGGCAGTCGCTGCGTAGTACCGATATAGCGTTCCAGAATCTGCGCTGTGTGAGGAGAAAGATGTTTATCCATGCCTGCTGCAAGCAGGATGCCCCCGGGCGGCAACCATGCTGCGATCCGCGATAGTTGGTACTCAAAATAAGTGCGTTGCTTGGGTACACGCATAATCACCAGCTCAGGCACAACGGCTGGTGTTTCAGTACTCAGGACTACCGGTGTCTGCAGCCGGCTGTTAGCGCGTTCATTGTCACGCAGGGCCAGTACTGCGAGTGCTGAATCAGTCCACAGCGCTTGCGGCTGCAGCGCAATGCAGAGCGCACCATATGTGTCATTAACCACTACCGTAGCCCCTGTGAGGTCATGGCGTTTTACATACTCCAGCAACAATACATCAGCGCTGCACCACGCCAGGAGTGTCTCGCCCGTATATGAGGGGTAGCGAGTGAGGTTGAGCGAGCCGCAAGGCGATTGGAAACAGGTAGGGTTGGAAGGCAAAGTGTTCCGCCGTTAATATGCGCGAGCTAGCCGCCTTTGGGGTAAAGCTTCAATTGCTGGCCAGGTTTAAGAAAGGCACGACCATCAAGAGCATTCCAGGCGATAATTTCATCTACCGACACTTTGAACCGGCCTGCAATCCCGTACAGTGAGTCACCTTCGCGCACCCGGTAACCCTTGAAAGCAGGGTCCTCGCTGGATGTATGCGAACGTGTCAAACCAGAATCGCCAGCCCCTGGGATCTTCAGGATGTCTCCCGCTTGAATGGTGCTACCCCTGATGCGGTTGATATCCTGCAATACCTCTACCTCGATATCGAACTTTTGCGCTATTCGGCCGAGGCTATCTCCGGGCTTGATTTTGTAAGTCTTCCATTGCACCAGTTCTTCCGGGCTGAGTTGCGATATGTTGTACTCAAATATATCTACACTGTCGATCGGCACGAGAATTTCAAAGGGCCGCCCCGGCGAAATTGTTTCACCCAACTGGCCCGCATTGAGCGCGCGCAGCGTCTCTAAATCTATTTCGGCCAACTCTGCCGCTTTTGCGAGCTCCAGGTGTGTGCCGGTATCAACTGCTTCGAAAGAAGGTGCATTTTCGACCTGAGGAAACGTGACCTCAAAGCGCTCCGGTTCCGCGACAATCTGGGCCAGGGCGATCACTTTTGGGACATAGTTAGTCGTATGACGCGGCAGTTTGAGAGACCAGTAATCAGTATCGAGACCTTTTGCCTTGTTTGCCTCCTGTGCACGAGAGACACGGCCCGATCCGGCGTTGTAGGCGGCAAGAGCCAGAAACCAGTCCTCGTCAAACTCGTAGTAGAGGCTTTCGAGATAGTCCAGCGCCACTTTGGTGGACTCTCGCACCGCCTGGCGACCGTCATACCATGAGTCCTGCTCCAACCCTAGATGCGCGCCTGTCTTGGGCATAATTTGCCACAGTCCCGCAGCTCCAGAAGGCCCTCTCGCAAACGGATCCAGCGTGCTCTCAATCATTGGTATAAGTGCGATCTCCATCGGCATATTGCGTTTCTGTACTTCTTCCACGATGTAGTACAGGTATTGGTCGGCACGCTCCGACATCATAGGAAGGTAATTGGATTGCCTGAGATAGTTTTCGCGCGCCTTGTCGATCCTTACGCTGTCGGTTTGTTGCCAACTGAGGTCTTGCCGAATACGCTCCCAAAGGTCGTCGGGTTGTTCCACACCGGGTTGTTCCACACCGGGTTGTTCCACACCGGGTTGTTCCACACTGGGTTGTTCCACACCGGGTTGTTCCACACCGGGTTGTTCCACACCGGGTTGTTCCACACCGGGTTGTTCCACACCGGGTTGTTCCACACTGGATTTATCCGTCTGCGGCCTCGTCTCGTCTGCCGTCCCTGATTGCGCAATAGGTTCCGATGGCTCCTCGTTAGGGTCATCTCTATTAACTGCGGGCCGCGGCACTTCGGCAGGTTGAGACACTGCGTTGTCCTGCTGCAGAGCTGGCTCAGCGTCCTCGCCCGGGATAGTGGCCACTGACGACTGGGCAGTCGATGCGGCAACAGCCGCTGCAGTAGACGGTGTTTGCGGTGCAACCTGACAAGAGGCCAAAATAATAGTGCTGGAAACAACTAAAGACAATCGTGATATAACTTTGAAAAATATAGAGTTAGTCACCATTTTAATTCACCGCACACCCAATTGGATTGGGGCTCATGAAGTCCTTGAAAATGGCGACAGCTTGGATATTGAGCATGCAGTAGAGTTCCAAACAGGTGAAAATACAGTAGTATTGCCACAACGTTTTACTGGCTAAAGGCCGGAGCAACCCACAGCGCCATGCGCGGGGACACTACCTCATAATGCGGCACGATTGTAACGATGTTTTGACAGAACTGGAATCCTGGTACGCACTTGACAATGGGCAGTACCTGCTGGACGCAACGCGCAGTGCCGTGCAGGATGCGTTGGAGACGGCGTTCGGTTATCACATCTTGCAGTTGGGCGTGAGCGGCGGGACGGCGCTGGTTAAGGGTAGCCCCATTAACCATCGCCTGTACTGTGCCTCGCGGCCTGGTGAGGGCGTTGGGCTAGTCGCTGAACCGGACGCACTGCCGTTGGAGAGCGACAGCGTCGACGCCATTGTGGCACATCATTGCATGGAGTTTGCCGACAACCCTCATCAGGTACTTCGAGAAATTCAACGCGTACTGACCCCTCAGGGGCAACTGCTGATCGTAGGCTTTAACCCGTATAGCCTGATGGGATGCAAGACCCGGTTTCACCGCCTCTTGCGCAAATCACTGTGGTCACAGCACAGGCCTGTGAGCGAACATCGGATGACCGATTGGCTGCATTTACTGGGCTGTGAAGTGCTTGATACGCAACGGCTCTTCACATTCCCGCCTTTCGGAAGCGGCCGTTTGCGGCAGTTCGTCACGCGTTGCGACCAATGGACAACGCAATATAATCTGCTGTTTGGCGGGATTTATATCCTCCACGCGACCAAGCAGGTCGCAGGGCTTCACCCGCCCCGGCGGCTGCGACTCGCGCGTCCCAAGTCCCTGATAGGACTCGTACCCAAACCGGCTCCAGCCCCGACCCCAACGCCTTACACCGGTGATAGGGTCGGTCAAGCTACTCGCGATCAAGGAAGTTAGATAGTTTGAAAAAAGTAGAGATTTACACCGATGGCGCCTGCCGTGGAAACCCGGGGCCCGGCGGTTGGGGTGCCTTATTGCGATATGGTGAAATAGAGCGGGAGTTGTTTGGCGGTGAGCGTGATACAACCAATAACCGCATGGAATTACTAGCGGCCATTGAGGCGCTCAAAGCGCTCTCCCAACGCTGTAGCGTCGATCTCACCACAGACTCAGTCTACGTAAAAGATGGCATCACAACCTGGCTTGCGGGCTGGAAGCAGAAAGGGTGGAAAACCGCTGCGCGCAAGCCCGTAAAAAACGTCGATTTATGGCAGGCACTCGATGAGCAAAACCAGCGGCACGATGTCAGGTGGCACTGGGTAAAAGGCCACAGCGGGCACGCTGAAAACGAACGCGCTGACGAGCTGGCCAATCGCGGCATCGATGCCTTATAACAGTAGGTGAAGGTGCATACTAACTCTGTTTGAAAAGTGGCCCTCGGTGCGTGCAGAGAGCCTGGCAGAGCGAGCTTGTCCTCCACAGCAGCAAGCAAATTTTAACCTGAGCCACTACCCGAGATTTCAGGCCAACGGAGGCAGTAAGAAAGTGAGACAAATCGTACTAGATACCGAAACGACCGGGCTGGAAGTCTCGCAGGGCCACCGTATCATCGAGATTGGCTGCGTAGAACTGATGAACCGCAAGCTGACCGGCAATCATTATCACCAGTACGTCAATCCGCACCGCGAAATTGACCAGGGTGCCATCGAAGTACACGGTATAACCACCGAATTTCTTGCCGACAAGCCTGCGTTTGAGAAAGTCGCCAAGAAGTTTCTTGAGTTTGTCGAAGGTGCAGAACTGGTGATACACAACGCGCCATTCGACGTCGGCTTTCTCAATGGCGAGCTGCAGCGAGTCCTTGGGGCCGATACTAAGCTGGAGAACTTTTGCACCGTCACCGACACACTGGTAATGGCCCGCTCCAAGCACCCCGGGCAGCGCAATAGCCTGGACGCGCTCTGCCAACGCTATACGGTAGACAATTCACAGAGGGATTTGCACGGCGCACTGCTGGATGCGGAGATTCTGGCGGATGTTTATCTTGCGATGACCGGTGGTCAAACCGCGTTGCAGTTATCGGACTCGGGGACAGACAACGACGGCCAGACACTGCGCGAGCAGATCATCCCAGTAGCCGCCGACCGGCCTGCTTTGCTAGTGATCGAGGCTACTGCCGAGGAGCGCGAGGCGCACCAGACGCAAATGGAAGCCATTGCCGAGGCTAGCGGTGGCAGGGCCATATGGCGGGGAGAAAAGTTGGCTGAGCTGGCAGCTGAGACCGCCGAGAATTAGTGCTGCGCGAGAGGCCCGGATCAGAAAAACAGTGCCACACAGGCCAGCCCAACACCACCCATTACCACCGTATAGGGCAGGGCCATAACCACCATGCGGCCATAGGACAAGCGGATCAGCGGTGCTACCGCTGATGTCAGCAAAAACAGGAAGGCGGCCTGTCCGTTAGGTGTCGCCACACTCGGCAGATTGGTGCCAGCATTGATGGCCACTGCGAGATGCTCAAACTCTGTACGCGTAATAGTGCCGGCATCAAACGCGGCCTTTACCTCATTGATGTAGACGGTGGCAACAAACACGTTGTCGCTAATCATCGACAGAACGCCATTGGCTAGGAAGAACATGGTTGGCCTCACAGCCGACTCCATGTGCAGCACGCTGTCTATGACTGGTGTGAACAGGTGTTGGTCGTGGATGACCGCAACAATGGCAAAGAATACGACCAGCAATGCGGTAAAAGGCAGTGCCTCCTCGAACGCCTTGCCGAGTTGGTGTTCCTCTGTGACGCCATTAAAAGCGGTCAGCAGAACGATCACCATAAGTCCGACTAACCCCACCGCAGCCCAGTGCAGGGCTAGCCCCATAATCAGTATTAAAGCCACCACTGCCTGTATCAACAGGCGTGCATTGCTGCGGGTACTGCGCTGGCTATCCTGCTTTTCCTCATACTCCGTCAGGACCCTGCGCACGTTATCAGACAATTTTGCGCCATAGCCAAATGTGCCGGTCAATTCCAGCAGGGCGCATGTGAGCAGGCCCGCAACCAGAACCGGAACGCTGATCGGCGCCATGATGATGGCAAACTCAATGAAGTCCCACTCAGCCACTGTGGCAATCAGCAGGTTTTGCGGCTCCCCGACCATCGTGGCAACTCCGCCCAACGCCGTGCCAACCGCGCCATGCATTAATAGACTGCGTAAAAAGGCCCGAAACTGCTCGAGGTCGGCGCGGTGGAGTTCGCCGACGCCATCGTCAACCGAGTGGTCATGTTGCTGATCGCTAAATTTTTGACCAGAGGCAACCTTGTGATAGACGGAATAGAAACCCACGCCCACGCTAATCAAAACCGCCGTTACTGTGAGTGCGTCAAGAAACGCCGAAAGGAAGGCGGCTACTAACGAGAAAAGTAACGACAGATAGACTTTGGAGCGCACCTTGAGAAGAATTCGGGTGAACACGAACAACAAAAGCTCTTTCATAAAATAAATACCTGCCACCATAAACATCAGCAGCAGAATCACTTCAAAATTGGCAAGTGTCTCGTGATAGACCATCTCCGGCGATGTCATACCCATGAGGACTGCTTGAATGGCCAATAATCCACCTGGCTGCAGCGGATAACACCGCAATGCCAGTGCCAGCGTAAAAATAAATTCCGCGATCAACAGCCAACCCGTGAAAAACGGTCCAAACGCCCACAGAGCCAGTGGATTGATGAGTAAAAACGCCACCAGTGTGCGCTTGTACCATTCTGGCGAGGAGCCGAGAAAATTCTTCCACAGCGCGTAAGGCAGGTGTTCGGTCATGGCGGGTGTCCGCGAGTTTGGGCGCGCATTCTACGGCATTAGCAGAAACATACACAAATGTCAGGGTTAATATTTTCACAGCACATTAAGCAAATCCCGGCAGTGGTTCAGTTTGAGTTTTTAATCGCTTCTACTAGACACGGGCCTGCCAGGCTCTCTTGCACTGCAAATTTCAAACTGAGCCACCACCAATTCCCCTCGAACCTTGCTCCGCTGGGCATGCAGTCTTACTATAGCCGGTCATTTATGGCACAGCACTGGAGATTAGATGTTTCGGCACGATAATACGCCGCCCACGCCCAGCGAATACGAGCTTCATATCGTGTTCCAGGGCGGACAATTACTCAGTGACATGCGGTCGCAAACCGGATGCTTGATTACAGCGCAGCAGGTTCACAGTGCCGGCTGGACGGAACTGCGCCGCCAGTTTTTAGGCTATTGGCACGACCAACCCTGTTATGTGCTGGAAATAGACGCCGTAAACCCACTGGACCCAATGCAGTACCAGAAGGGCAGCCTGTATCACATTCTGGGGCGTGTCGATGAACAATTATTTGCGCTGGCGGGAAGGGCCTCGCAGCTATTGGATTGGGAGAGGGATCACCGATACTGTGGCCGCTGCGGCAATAGGATGAGCCTGGATATGCGCGAAAGAGCGATGCGTTGTGAGCCGTGCAGGGTTATCAACTATCCTCGCATCGCCCCTTGCGTTATCGTACTGGTCACGCGCGGTGAGGAGCTTTTGCTGGCGCGCAATGCCAATTTCCCCCAGCCCATGTACAGCACTCTGGCTGGATTTATTGAAGCGGGAGAAACCGCTGAAGAGACCCTCAGACGCGAAGTTCGCGAAGAGGTTGGAGTGGAGGTTGCCAATTTGCGCTACTTCCAATCGCAGTCATGGCCATTTCCCAATCAACTTATGCTGGGATTCATCGCTGACTACGCCGGCGGAGAGATCGTATGTGATCAAGTCGAAATTGCCGACGCTGACTGGTTCCACTTCAGTCAATTGCCGATGACGCCACCGGCATCATCAATTTCTGGACAACTCATTCAACACTACATTGCAACCTTGACATAAACACCCGGGAGTAAACCTTTGGAATTTATCTATGAATATGGGCTTTTTCTAGCCCAGGCAGTCACGCTGGTTGCCGCTATCCTGATATTGGTTATCAGTATCGTGTCGATCGGACACCGACAGCGGGCAGACCAGCACGAAGGACATATCGAGATACGCGACCTGAACGAAAAGTATCGACACATTGGCGATGCTATCCGGGATATCGTGGATGACCCTGACATCTTAAAGCTTGAGCGAAAAGCAGACAAGAAAGATGATAAAGCCAAGGCCAAGCTCTCCCGTAAAAAGCTTAAAAAGGGTGAGAAGCCCAAGGAAGATGATCGCCGAAAACGTCTTTTTGTACTCAGCTTTGACGGTGATATCCGGGCCAGCGCCACCGACAACCTGCGCGAGGAAATTTCCGCTGTCCTGCCGCAGATCGGCGCGGGCGACGAAGTGCTAGTGAAGCTGGAGAGTCCCGGCGGCCTGGTCCACAGCTACGGGTTGGCATCAAGCCAGCTACAGAGGATTAAGACGGCGGGCGTTCCGTTGATCGTGGCGGTGGATAAGGTCGCTGCCAGTGGTGGTTATATGATGGCCTGTGTCGCGGACCGCATCATTGCCGCGCCCTTTGCCGTGCTGGGCTCAATTGGCGTTCTCGCCCAACTGCCCAATTTTCATCGATTACTGCAGAAGAACGATATTGACTTCGAATTGCTAACCGCCGGCGAATATAAACGTACGCTCACCATGTTTGGGGAGAACACCGACAAGGGGCGCGAAAAATTTGTAGAGGAGTTGGAAGAGACTCACGGGCTGTTCAAAAGCTTTGTCAGCACCAACCGACCGATACTGGATATCGCCAAGGTTGCAACCGGCGAAGTCTGGTACGGACAGAATGCTCTGCAGGAAGCCTTGATTGATGAGTTACAGACCAGCGACGCTTTCATTCAGGCCAGGCTAGCTGACTGGGATGTCTTTGAAGTGCGTTTCGCACACAAAAAGAACTGGCAGGAAAAGCTGGGCATGGCCGCCGAAGGCGCCGTCGAAAGATCGTTCCTGAAGATCTGGCAGCGCGGGCAGGGCACCAAAAATTACTGATGCGATAGTCCCGAATGGCATTGCCTTAAGCTTCAAGATCGGCGCCAAATTGAATGGTATCGGGTTGGGACCCGCCGTGAACCCATATTTGTAAACAGGGGCAGGGCTGTCATGGGGCTTGGGCTGCGGGTGGCCGCCCCGTTTTACATAAAGCGCATATGGCCTTACTCTTATGCCCCATCAATCAACAGGCCGCCCCGCAACGGGCAGACCGTGACAACACACTGACGGAGAGTTAAAGCATGGCGGAACAAAAAGCGACAAATGTGCACTGGCATGAAGGCGATATCACCCGAGAGCACCGTGGCAGACTGCTCGGGCATAAGGGGGCTACATTGTGGTTCACCGGGCTGTCCGGCAGTGGCAAGAGCACTGTGGCGGTAGAGCTCGAAGGCACGCTGAATCAAATGGGTGTGCTGTCCTATCGCCTGGATGGCGATAACGTGCGCATGGGAATCAACAAGAATCTGGGCTTTTCTGCCGAGGACCGCACTGAAAATATTCGCCGTATTGGCGAGGTTGCTAAGTTGTTTGTAGACAGCGGCGTATTAGCCCTGAGCAGTTTTATCAGCCCTTATAAAGCCGACCGCGATCAGGTGCGGGCACTGCACGACGAGGCGGGGATGGACTTCATTGAGATATTCGTCGACTGCTCATTGGAAGCTGCTGAGGGCCGTGACCCGAAAGGCCTCTACAAAAAAGCACGCGCTGGTGAGATCAAGAACTTCACTGGTATTGACGATCCTTACGAGGCGCCCTCAAAGCCGGAAATTCATCTGCACTCCGACGCGCAGTCGCTGCAGGAAGAGGTCGATATGATCCTCAACACGCTGCGAGAGCGCGGCATTATCAGCAAATAGCATTATCAGCAAATACACAGGAGAACACCATGATCAAGCCACATGGCTCAGACGAGCTAAACCCGCTTTATGTCTTCGACAAGAGCAAGCGCGATGCATTGGTCGCAGAGGCCGAGGCGCTGCCGTCCCTGCTGCTGAACTCCGCCGCTGCCGCTAACGCGGTAATGCTGGGCGGCGGCTATTTCAACCCGCTTACCGGATACATGAATCTTGCGGACTCACTCAGTGTTGCTGAGAACATGCACACAGCAGACGGTTTATTTTTCCCCGTGCCAATCGTCAATTTGACCAGCGAGAAAGGCGTGGAGGCGGGCACTCGCATCGCGCTGCGCGACCCCAATGTGAAGGGTAGTCCAGTGCTGGCGGTGATGACCGTAGATGCGGTAGAGCCTGTAAGTGATGAACAAATTGCATTCATGTCGGAAAAAATCTTCCGTACCAAGGACCCCAAGCACCCCGGTGTAGAGACCTTTGACAGCCTCGGCCGTACCCTGCTGTCTGGCCCCATTGAAGTGCTGAACTTTTCCTATTTCCAGACAGAATTTCCCGACACCTTTCGCACTGCAGTCGAGATTCGTGACGAGATTGCTGAGCACGGTTGGGAAAAGGTCGTTGCTTTCCAGACTCGTAATCCCATGCACCGCGCCCACGAAGAGTTGTGCCGTATGGCGATGGAGCAGTTGGACGCCGACGGCGTCCTGATTCATATGCTGTTGGGCAAACTCAAACCGGGTGATATTCCCGCCGACGTGCGCGACGCGTCGATTCGCACAATGGTTGACCTCTATTTCCCGGCTAATACTGTAATGGTGACCGGTTATGGCTTTGACATGTTGTATGCCGGCCCGCGTGAGGCTGTATTGCACGCGGTATTCCGCCAAAATTGTGGTTGCACGCACCTGATCGTTGGGCGGGATCACGCCGGGGTCGGAGACTATTACGGTGGCTTTGATGCCCAGACGATTTTCGATGAGGAAGTGCCTGAGGGTTCACTGGAACTGGAAATCTTCAAAGCCGATCACACCGCCTATAGCAAGAAGCTGGACAAGGTCGTCATGATGCGCGACGTCCCAGACCACACCAAGGAGGATTTCGTGTTGCTGTCCGGCACTGCTGTGCGCGAAATGCTGGGCAAGGGCATTGCGCCGCCGCCGGAATTTTCCCGCCCTGAAGTCGCGAAAATTCTCTCGGACTACTACCAGACGCTTGATAACTAACGCCAATATGGCCCCTGGCATTGACGTGCCCGGGGCCCCCTCCATCCGGTGATGCTATGAACTATGACCTTTTCAACGGAGATGCCGATGGCATTTGCGCACTTCTTCAATTGCGTAAGGCTGAGCCGCGTGACGCGACGCTAATAACGGGCGTAAAACGCGACATAAACCTTCTGGCCAATGTCGACGCCGCTGCCGGCGACCAGATCACCGTCCTCGATGTATCAATGGACAAAAACCGTGCCGCGCTCGATAAGGCACTGGCACAGGGTGCTACCGTTTTCTATGTGGATCATCATTTTTCAGGTGACATCCCGGCACATGGGAACCTGACTGCCATCATCAACGAATCACCCGACGTATGCACCGCCGCACTGGTCAATGGCCACCTCAAGGGGCGTCATCTCGACTGGGCGGTGACGGGCGCATTCGGCGACAACCTGCACGACACTGCCCGCACCCTCGCCAAGGATCTGGATATTTCCCCAGCGGATCTGGCGTCTTTGGAGAATCTGGGAACCTATATCAATTACAACGGTTATGGTCCCGCCATCGCCGATTTACACTTTGATCCCAAGACGCTTTACCTGCGCCTGTATGCTGCCGACAGCCCGCTGGATTTTGTGCACAACTCGCCCGACTTTGACAAGCTGAGCACTGGCTACCGCGAGGATATGGCCATGGCTGAGGCGCTGCAGCCGCTGCATGCCAAGCCGACCACGGCAGTATTTCTGCTGCCTGATGAGGCTTGGGCACGCCGGGTTAGCGGTGTCTACAGTAATGATCTGGCCACGAATAACCCAGACCGAGCGCATGCGGTACTAACACTGAATGGCAACGGCAACTACCTCATCAGTGTGCGTGCACCCATGACCAACAAGCAGGGCGCCGCTGAGCTGTGTATGCAGTTTCCCACCGGTGGCGGCAGGGCCGGGGCTGCCGGCATCAACGACTTGCCCATTGATCGCGTGCAAGATTTTGTCGATGCATTTGAAGAAGCTTATGCGGGGTAACTCCAGCCCGCTCTGATCACGGCCTGTTGCGATACAGGTAATTGGGTTAGGCTGATTGCAGTGGGTGCGTTCAACGCAATGAGAGACAAACACAATAACGATAGATCCGTCGGAATAGGGCGGGCAGAGAGCGTAGCGCTGATATGTTCCTCGGTATCGATGTAGGCACGCAGAGTGTCAAAGCACTGTTATACGATGCGCAAACGCGTCGGGTAGTGGCTATTCAGAGCGCAGCCCTGCCCCTCACCAGCAAACCGGACGGCACTCGCGAGCAGCTTGCCCAGTGGTGGATTAATGCAATTGAGCAGTGCCTAGCGGGTTTTGTCCGCAAAGACAAAGCCAGAGTGGCCGCAATCGCCGTTTCCGGCCAGCAACACGGCTTTGTGCCACTGGCCGCAAACGGTGATGTGCTGGCGCCAGTAAAGCTGTGGTGCGATACCTCTACAATGGCCGAGTGCAAACAAATAACCGATAATTTTGGCGGCGTTGAACGCTGCATCGCCGAGGTCGGCAATGCGGTACTGCCGGGTTACACTGCATCGAAAATTCGCTGGCTGAAAAATCATAGGCCTGATGAATACACTCGCCTTGCGAGCATTTTGTTGCCGCACGACTATATAAATTTCTACCTGACGGGTGAACGCATCATGGAGCATGGGGATGCATCCGGCACCGCATTGCTGGACATCCGGCGGCGTGAATGGCACCCCGGCATGCTGGCTGCAGTCGACGCCGATCGCGACCTCGCCGCGGCCCTGCCTCCCCTGGCGGAGTCGGGCTCTGCCATAGGGCAACTGCGTGCAGAGGTAGCCGCGACCCTGGGGCTGCCACCGGGGATTCCGGTAGCGACTGGCGGCGGCGACAACATGATGGCCGCCATCGGCACTGGCAACGTGAGTGCCGGTCATATGACCGTCAGCCTCGGCACCTCCGGCACGCTGTTCGCGAGCACTGATCATCCGGTGATTGATCCGCAGGGCGCACTGGCTGGCTTTTGCTCCTCAACCGGTGGCTGGCTGCCCCTTCTGTGCACCATGAATTGCACGGTTTCGACAGAGTTGAGTCGAGCTGTGTTCGGGCTGGATATCGCCGACCTGGAACGCTGTGTGGCGTCCGCACCGATAGGGTCACAGGGTGTCCTGACACTGCCATTCTACAACGGCGAACGCACACCCAATCTCCCGCAGGGCAAAGGCTGCATACATGGGCTTGATGAGAGCAATTATTCTCGAGAAAATCTGCTGCGTTCTGCCATGGAATCTGCCGTATATGGATTGCAGACGGGTCTGGATAGGTTTCGGGAACAGGGCTGCGACATTCATTCGGTGCGCCTGACGGGCGGCGGTGCCGGTAGCGCTAGCTGGCGACAGATGGTGGCCGATATTTTCGATTTACCCGTCAGTATGCAATGTGTCGACGAGGGCGCCGCTCTGGGTGCAGCACTGCAAGCGATGTGGATGTTCCAGCACCAGCAGGGTGAGATCGTGGCGTTACAATCACTGCTGGACGTGCACCTTGCGCTTGATCCCGAGCGCGGCTGCGAGCCGCAACATGACAATGTGCTGGAGTACGGCGATCATTATCGTCAATACCTGCGACATGTGGCAACGATCACACCACTGTATTCCTAAATGACATAATGGAGAATGGCACTTACTTGAGCTTCAAAGTCGGCGATAATATAGAGGATAAGGACCATGGCCAAAAATTATTTTGTCGGTGAGAGAGAATACTTTCCCGGAATCTCCAGCGTCCTTTACGAGGGGCGCGAATCCGACAATCCTCTGGCCTTCAAGTTTTACGAAGCAGATCGCTTGGTCGGTGGTAAGACGATGCAGCAGCACCTGCGCTTTGCCGTGTGCTACTGGCACACCTTTTGCGCCAAGGGCAGTGATCCCTTTGGTGTCGACACCCAAGTGTTTCCCTGGGATACAGCGGCCGACCCGATGGCGGCGGCACGAGCGCGCATGGACGCGGCCTTTGAGTTTTTTACCAAGCTGGGCGTACCGTATTACTGCTTCCATGACCGTGATATGGCGCCTGAAGGTGCGACAGTTGCAGAGTCTGAGCGCAATCTGGCTGAGCTGGTGGCGCTGGCGAAAGAGAGGCAAAAAGAAACCGGCATAAAATTACTGTGGGGCACCGCCAACCTGTTCGGGCACCCGCGGTTTATGAACGGTGCTGCGACCAACCCGGATTTTGCGGTGGTGGCACATGCCGGTGCACAGGTTAAGGCCGCGCTGGATGCCACAGTCGCGCTGGGTGGCGAAAATTATGTGTTCTGGGGTGGGCGCGAGGGCTACTCAACACTGCTTAACACCGATACTCGGCGTGAGCTGGAACATCTGGCGCGCTTTCTGGAGATGGCCCGCGACTATGGGCGCAGCATCGGCTTTAAGGGCACGTTTCTGATCGAGCCCAAGCCGATGGAGCCGAGCAAGCATCAGTACGATTTTGATGCACAGACGGTCATAGGTTTTTTACGTCACCACGGGCTTGCAGGTGATTTCAAAGTCAATGTGGAGGCGAACCACGCTACACTTGCTGGGCACAGTTTCGCTCACGAGTTGCAGATGTGTACCGATGCGGGATTGCTGGGCAGTATCGATGCCAACCGCGGTGATCCGCAAAATGGCTGGGATACTGACCAGTTCCCTACCGACCTGTACGATGCCGTGCACGCTATGTTGGTGGTGCTAGCCGACGGTGGAGTGCGCGGCGGCGGGTTCAATTTTGACGCCAAGGTGCGTCGTGAGTCAGTGGACCTGGAAGACATTTTTATCGGGCATATCGGCGGCATGGATACGTTTGCACGGGCGCTGGACATTGCCTTTCGCATCCGCGAAAGCTCGACGTTGCCAGAGCGCAAAATGCAACGCTACAGCAGCTTTGACGCGGGTGACGGCGCGCGCTTCGAGCAGGGTCAACTGAGCCTCGAAGCGCTGCGTGACCTTGCGGAACAGGGCCCACAGCCGGCGCACAGCAGCGGTAAGCAGGAGTGGTTCGAGAACGTGATCAATCAGTATTTATAACGTGAAATAAAGCAGCGGGAGCTCAATGGCTAGAATCAGACTGGGTATGGTAGGCGGTGGAGAGGGCGCCTTTATTGGCGCGGTGCACCGTATGGCGGCAGCACTGGACGGTGATATTGAATTAGTATGTGGCGCCTTCAGCAGTGATCCACAGCGCTCGCGTCGCTCAGGCGCGGCGCTCTACCTGCCATCTGCGAGGGTCTACGACGATTATCAGACGATGATGAGTGCCGAGGCGGCATTGCCGAAAGGGCAGCGCATGCAATTCGCCGCCATTGTGACGCCTAATCAACACCATTTCCCAGTGGCCGATGCCGCCCTGCGTGCGGGCTTTCACGTGCTTTCCGACAAGCCCGCCACGCTGAACCTGCCCGAGGCGTTGCGCCTGCGAGCCCTCGTGGCAGAAACGGGGCTGTTGTACGGACTGACCCACACCTACACCGGTTACCCGCTGGTGAAGGAAGCGCGCAGCCGGGTGGCGGCAGGTCAGCTTGGCAGAATTCGCAAGGTCGTTGTCGAATACCCGCAGGGCTGGTTGGCCGACAAGCAGGAAGACAGCGGCAATAAGCAAGCGGCATGGCGGTTCGACCCGAAGCAAGCTGGCGTCAGCAGCTGCATGGGCGATATCGGCGTGCACGCCGCCAATCTTGCTGAATATGTCAGTGGCCAGTCTATTTCCGCAATTTGTGCGGACCTCACTGCGTTTGTGCCCGGTCGAGTGCTGGATGATGACGGCGCGGTACTGCTGCGTTTTGACAACGGTGCACGCGGCGTCCTCAACGCCAGCCAGATCAGCGTAGGCGAAGAGAACGGTCTCAGTATCCGAGTTTACGGTGAGAAGGGCGGTTTAGAGTGGCGGCAGCAGGAACCCAATACGCTCTGGCTGAAGTGGCCGGATCGTCCTACGGAGATGCTCCGTACCGGCGGGTCCTACCTCGGCAGTCTTGCCGCTTGCAATACGCGCACACCGATGGGGCATCCAGAGGGCTACCTTGAGGCCTTTGCCAACATTTATCAGGCCTTTGCAGCACAGATCCGCGCGTTCGAGGCAGGTGAGAATGTTGCAGCACGGGGGGCAGATTGCCCCGGTATCGAAGCGGCTGTGCGCGGCATGACGTTTATCGAGCTTGCCGTCGCCGCCAGTGCCAGCGATATTAAGTGGCACCCATTTGAACAATACTAGGACACAGAGGTTAGCAGCATGTCACAGATGAAAGGTCCCGCTATTTTTCTTGCGCAGTTTACCGGTCAGGGTGCGCCTTTTGACAATCTCAACAATATCACCCGTTGGGCCGGGGAACTCGGTTACCAGGGCGTGCAGATTCCCACCTGGGAAGCGAGCTTGATCGACCTTGAAAAGGCGGCGCAGAGCAAAGACTATTGCGACGAACTCAAGGGCATTTGCGCCAGCAATGGCGTCGAGATCACCGAACTGTCTACCCATTTACAGGGGCAGCTGGTGGCAGTGCATCCGGCCTATGACGAACAGTTTGACGGTTTTGCTCCCGCAGCGGTCCACGGCAATCCCAGGGCCCGACAGGAATGGGCAGTGCAGCAATTGCTGCTGGCAGCGCAGGCCAGCGCCAACCTGGGGCTCAATGCCCACGCAACGTTTTCCGGTGCGCTTCTATGGCATACGTTTTATCCGTGGCCACAGCGTCCGCAGGGTCTGGTCGAAACAGGATTCAAGGAGCTTGCTGATCGCTGGCTGCCGATACTCAACGCGTTCGACAATGCAGGCGTGGACCTGTGTTACGAGATTCACCCCGGGGAAGACCTGCATGACGGCGTGACTTTCGAGCGCTTCCTGGAAGCCACCGGCAACCACACGCGCTGTAACATCCTCTACGACCCCAGTCATTTCATGCTGCAACAGCTGGATTACATCCAATTCATTGACCTCTACCATGATCGCATCAAGATGTTCCATGTGAAGGACGCGGAGTTTAATCCCAATGGGCGCAGTGGCGTCTACGGCGGCTACCAGAGCTGGACAGATCGCGCAGGACGATTTCGCTCACCTGGGGACGGACAGATTGATTTCAGCGGCATCTTTAGCCAGTTTGCTCGCTATGGCTATGAAGGTTGGGCCGTGCTGGAGTGGGAGTGCTGCCTGAAACATCCTGAGGATGGCGCGCGCGAGGGCGTGGATTTTATCAGTCAGCACATCATCCGCATCACGGATCGGGCGTTCGATGATTTTACCGGTTGTGCTACTGATGAATCGGGTAATCGGCGTATATTAGGTCTGGATTGAATGTCATTTACTTTGGCTACGAGACCGGCGCCAAACCGAGTAGATATCTTCGGGACACGCCGTAAATACTTCCATGTAGGCTCGCTTGGGCCATCCATGGCCTCAGACGGTCCCTTCGATCTCTACTCGCTTTGGCGCCTACGTGCTTCTATCGCGCTACAGTAAGTCGGTTCAGGTCTGAACCAAGTCGCAGATTAAAAACAATAACGAGGATAAACGCTATGAGTGACAAGCCGCTGGATCGCAAACGGCTGTATTACGTGGGCAATCTGTCGATTTTTATGATCGGGCTGGGTTTTGCCGTGCGGGCAAATATCGCACCCAATTTGCAGGACGAAATTTATAACCAGATCGATTTGGCGAATTCGGCCGCGCTGGTGGGCGAAGCCCTCGGTGCCACCTTCACCGGATTCGCACTGACGCTGTTGTTTGGCAGTGCGCTGGTCGACCTGATCGGTATGAAGCGGATGCTGCTGCTGGCTGCGCTGGGGTATATCGCCGGGGCGGTCGGTCTGCTCGCCGCGACCATGATGCCGGTCGATGGCAGCGTGCAAACGGTCATACTTCTGAGCCTGTTGCTGACGGGGCTGGGCTGGGGTGCGGTTGAAGCCGCCTCGAACCCAATGGTGGCTGCTTTGTATCCGGAAGGAAAAACCCATCGGCTGAATATCCTGCATGCATGGTGGCCGGCCGGCATTGTGGTGGGTGGCTTGTTGGGTGTGGCGATTACCAGCATGAGCCTGCCCTGGGAGTTGAACATGCTAGTGCTGATGCTCCCCGCCATAGCGCTGACATGGATGGTTGCGACCTCGACTTTCCCCGTGACCGAGCGGGTGGCAGCCGGTGTTAGCTATGGCGATATGTTCACCGAATTGCTGAAGCGTCCGCTGTTCTGGGTATTCTGGGTCTGCATGTTCCTGACTGCCGCCGCAGAACTGGCACCCGGCCAGTGGGTCAATATATCGCTGTCTAATATCGTCGGCATGCAAGGCATTCTGTTGCTGGTCTATGTCAGTGCCCTGATGTTTGTGATGCGGCATTTTGCGGGTCCCATCGTGGCGCGTATTTCGTCAATAGGACTGATGTTTGTCAGCTGCCTGGCGGCCGGCATCGGCCTTTACCTGCTCAGTATGGCCGATTCTCCTGCGCTGGCGTTCGGCGCCGCAACGGTCTGGGGTATCGGGGTTTGTTATATGTGGCCCACCATGCTCGCTATCGTCGCCGAACGTTTTCCGCGCGGCGGGGCAATGGCCATGGGCCTGATGGGGTTTGCCGGCGGCATGTCGATACAGTTTGTGCTGCCGCAAATGGGCGCGGTCTTCGATTCCGCCAAGGCCCAAGCCGCAGGGGGTGCCGACCAGTTGGCAACGTTGTCGCCAGAAGCCATGCAAGAGGCCATTCGCTTTGCATCAGTCGAGTCGTTCCAATCGGTGGCCTATATGCCACTATTACTGCTGCCTGTTTTTGGCATTATCTGGTTTTTCGATCGCAGGAAGGGTGGCAACACGATACAAACTATGGGCGCGCCTGACGCCACAAGACCACATTAGAGGCGCATGAATGAATGTAAAAATAGGCATGAATATGCTGCTGTGGGGCATCGAGATCACCCCGCAGCATATTCCGATCTTTCAGGACCTCGCCAACGCCGGCTATGACGGTGTGGAGATCCCGGTGGTCAGTCAGTCGGCAGAGGAACTCAAAATAATGGCGAAGGCATGCGATGACATCGGTCTGTCCCGCACCGCCTCAGCGTTCGTCGGTATCGACGTAAACCCCCTTTCGCCGGATGCATCGATACGAGCGGCGGCCGTTGAAAATTTGAAAAGGGCGATCGACAACAGCAAACTGATCGGTGCCGATATCCTGATCGGTGCCTTCTATCAGGCGCACAAATACTTTACCGGCCAGGGCCCAACCGAGCAGGAGTGGAACTGGTCAGCTGAATACCTGCGCATCTGCGGAGACTACGCGCAACAGCAAGAGATGCGTCTGGGTCTGGAATTCCTAAACCGCTTTGAGGCGTTTCTTATCAACACATCAGCTGACGCTCAACGCATGGTTGAACAGGTCGGGCTTGCCAATGTGGGCGTGCACTACGACACACATCATGCCAATATCGAAGATCCCGACCCGCACGCGGCTTTGCTAAAGATTGCAGGTTGTATGAATCACGTGCACCTGAGTGAAAGCCATCGCGGTACCCTGGGGACAGGGCAGGTGGACTGGGACGCCAATTTTGCCGCGCTGCATGAGATTGATTATCAGGGCTGGCTGGTGATCGAGGCCTTTGGCACTGCGGACCCTGCGCTGGCGGCGGCGGCGAACGTATGGCGCAATGCGTTTACCTCGCCGGAAGAGGTGTATCGCAACGGCATCGAGTTTATTCGCGCGCGCGTGTAAGGTGGATATGACGATATCCGAGGACTGTCTATGAAAATAATATGGAGTCTCTGAAATGCTGATATCAACACGCCGCTGGGTTATTGCGTTGAGTGTCGGGCTTTACCTTTACTTCCTGCTGCCCGCGACAGCCTATCTTTTTTACGAGCTGTATCACCTGACTCATATCGGTGCGATCTACTGGGGTTACAGTGGCTTCAAGTTCGCCGGGTACTACCTCAGTATCTACGAGCACCGCTTACTGGTGTGTTTACTCGTCGCAGCCGCCATCGTTGTTATCCCCGCAGTGATCAAAAAACTCCGCAGAGCCTGAGGCCATTATGAATCGACGCGAATTCTTGCAGTGCGCAGCCATCCTCATTAGCGGGGCCACTGCCAGTCAACTCGGTTTCAGTCTCAGCCTGGAACAACAGGGGTTTCTGGCCAGTGCTCCCGATTACAATACAACACCCGTCGATTACTTTACGCCCGCGCAGCGTAATATTGTTGCAGCCATGGCGGAGATCGTAATCCCGCGTACGGAAACGCCGGGGGCAGTTGATGCCGGGGTGCCCACGTATATCGAGCTGATGGTCGCACACTGGTTAAACGATGGTGAGAGAGCAATTTTCAATCAGGGTCTGCAGGACATCGAGTTACGTATTCCTCAACGGTACGGCAAGCCCTTTGACCAGTTGAGCCAAGCAGATCAACTGGAGATTATGGAAGAACTGGAAGACGCCGCCTCTGGCTCGGAGTGGTATGAGTTTGGCAATGTAATGCGCGAGTTTATCAGCGAAGCGCCGTTTATTTGTCAGTTCAAGGAGCTCACAGTGTGGGGTTTTTTCACCTCGCAGGAGGGTGCTTCGCAGGTCTTGCGCTACAACCCTATGCCAATGTCCTTCGATGGCGACATCCCGCTGGCCCCCGACGAAAGCTCCTGGTCATCACCACTGTAAAAGGCAAAGAACACGCATGATAGAAAGCACGCACTATGATTTTGATGCCATTGTCGTTGGTTCGGGCATCTCCGGGGGATGGGCGGCCAAGGAACTCACCGAAAAAGGACTGAAGGTGCTAGTGCTGGAACGCGGCAAACCGCTGGCGGCGGGTTCGGGCTACCTCGGAGAACACGCACCCAACTGGAAGTTTCCCTACCAGGGCAAAAAACCCCGCGAACTGTATGAAGAGTATTATCCCGTGCAGAGCAAGGTGACACACTCTTTCAACGAGGGGACGCGCCATTTCTGGAATAACGATAAAGCGAACCCCTATGCGATGGATGAGGGGAAGCCGTTCCTCTGGGCACGCGCAGATGTAGTCGGCGGTCGCTCGCTGATCTGGGGACGACAGACGTATCGCTTCAGTGAAATGGATTTCAAGGCCAATGCTACCGACGGCTATGGTATTCCCTGGCCTGTCGGTTACGAGGACATCGCCCCCTGGTACAGCTACGTCGAAAAATTTGTCGGTATCAACGGGAAGGCTGAGGGACTGCCACAACTGCCGGATAGCGAGTTCCAGAAACCGATGCCATGGTTTGCGCTGGAAGACACTATTCACGCCCGGTTGAAGAAAAAAGCGCCTGACGTGACGCTGACCAATGGTCGCGTCGCAATTTTGACAGAAGATCTTCCCGGCCGCAGTGCCTGCCATTATTGCGGGCCCTGCGCGCGTGGCTGCTCCACTGGCAGTTACTTCAGTTCACAGAGTTCGACGCTGCCGGCAGCGCAAGCCACCGGCAATCTCACTCTGCGTGCAAATTCAGTCGTCGAACGACTGGAATACGATGCTGAGACTAAAAAGATTTCCCGCGTTCATGTCATCGATGCCCAGACCAAAGAGCGTATGACGTTTAATGCACGGATGTTCTTTCTCTGTGCCTCCACCGTCGGCAGCACCCAGATCCTGATGAACTCGGCCAGTGAGGCCTTCCCCAATGGCCTTGCCAACAGCAGCGGGGTGCTGGGCCACTATATGATGGACCATACTCTGGGCGTCAGCGGTATTGGGCTGTTTCTCGATAACATGGACAGCTACTACCACGGCAACCGGCCGACAGGGCTATATATTCCACGTTTCAGGAATCTCAATGGACAGGACGAGGACGCCGATTTCGTGCGCGGCTATGGCTATCAAACGGCGACGCTGCGCGTTGATTGGCAAACGGGTTTGAATAGCAAAGGTTTCGGCGCTGCGCTAAAAGACAGCCTGCGCAAACCCGGGCCCTGGATTTTTGCCCTGGCAGGCTTCACTGAATGCCTGCCGCGCGAATCCAATCGAATGTACTTGAGCAAAGACAAAGTTGATCGCTACGGCATCCCGCAGGTGGTGTTCGATTTTGAATGGAGTGAAAATGAGGTCAATCTGCGCAAGGATGCAACGAAGCAGGCAGATCGATTGCTAAAAGCGGCGGGCGCTGCTTTCGCCATCGCGGGGGATGACAAGATGTCCATGCCCGGGGAGGGCATACATGAAATGGGTACGGCGCGCATGGGGGCTGATCCCGGCGAATCGGTGTTGAACGCCCATAACCAATCTCACGATGTACCGAATCTCTTCATCACGGACGGCTCTTTTATGACATCGGCGTCCTGCGTCAACCCGTCGCTGACTTACATGGCATTTACTGCGCGGGCTTGTGACTATGCTGTGAAAAAATTTGCAGAAGGGGTGATCTAAGGGATTACATCAGGGGACGTGGTGGTTTGATTGAGCGAGTGCTGCGGGTTCGGCCGGTAGAGGTGCAATTCGTCCGCTTCCCCGATACTCGCTGACGAATTGCACCTCTACCAGCCGAACCCTCGTTCTGCGCTATCGATCAGGCCACTTGTCCGTTCGATAAAGCGTTAAAGACCATCTTGTTCAAACACCGTGCTCAAGGCTGTGGATAGGAACGCGTTTTCGTTCGCGAGTATCGGGGAAGCGAGCGAAAACGCTTTCCTCTTCACAGCCGATCCTCGAAGTGACCATCTTCGAGAGTTGCATCCTCACCAGCCGAACCCGCAGCCCTCGCTCAATCCAGCAAAAGTCACAATGCCAGGTCTGAAATATCGATGTCTGCCACCACAGAATTAGCCAACGAATGGTTCAATGGCATAGACCCTCTGTGACGCATGCGCAGCCGCAGGCGCGGCGAGAGGCGCAGCGCTTGCGTCGCGCCGAGGCGTTTGGTATCACTGTCGCTGATAAAAATTCCACCATCCTCAATGAGAATGCTTATGTCGACATCAGATAGCGAAAAACGGGTCATCGATGGTACTACCTGGGATCAGTTCTGTGACGCACTCAAGGAAGCGGGAAACATAGTCCGCAGCCCAAAAGCACCACAGGACGCATTTAACCAGGCTGAGGGTTACCGTTACCTTGCGCGCTTGTTGCGCGGCGGACTGGAAAGTTTTCTGGAGTTTCGCGATCCGCTGTTTCCACAATTGCGCTGTGGCGCGCATGAGACGATCAAGTTGGGCGCTGACAATCCCGACAACCGCTATGAGAGCGCGCCCTTAAGTCCAAAATATGACTACCGCATCACTGGCAGTCGCGGCACTGTAGACTACCTGGGGTTCAGTACTATCATCAATAAATACGCCTCGGGTGGCACTATGGAGGTCACCGGGCATATCGACACCCGCGAGATGGAGGTGGGCCCTAATGGCGAGCTGGAACTGATCATCAGTCGCAACAAGCAGCCGGGCAACTGGCTGCCTATGGGGCCGGAAACCAACTCTATCAATGTGCGCCAGACGTTTCAGGATCGCATTAACGAAATACCAGCGGACCTGAAAATTGAGCGTATCGGTGCCGAGGATGATCGTCCAGAGCCGTTCAATGCCCAGAAGCTTGAGCGCGGACTGCAAGGAGCCGTGGGGTTTGTAAAAGGTTCAGCAACGCTGTTTGAGAACTGGTCGGAGAGTTTCCTGCCGACTTTGAATGAACTGCCTCCGGCAGACCAGGCATACTGCCAGTTAATCGGCGGTGATCCCAATATCTTTTACTTCCACAGCGCCTGGGAACTCGCAGACGATGAGGTGTTCATCATTGATGCGCCGGAAATTCCCGAGTGCCAGACCTGGAACTTCCAGCTGGACAACTGGTGGATGGAATCACTGGATTATCGTCATCACACGATACATGTGAATAAGCATACAGCGCACTATGAAATCGACGGTAGCGTGCGCGTGGTGGTGTCTCACACCGACCCTGGTGTACCCAACTGGATTGAAACTGCCGGCCACAATATGGGCACTATGTGCTGGCGCTGGATTGGTGCCAAACATCACCCTGAACTGAAAACCCGCGTGGCCAAATTGGCTGAATTGCAATGACAGCTGACACCATCAGCTATAATGCCGATGAACTCATCGCAGAAGCCAAGGGTCAAACCGGGTTCGACGATTTTGGCGAGCTGCCCTATCGCGAGGGACTTGAAGTACTCCTGGAAACCTTTGACCTAAACGTAAAGGACCCGGAGGGGCGCAAGCGTTGTCGCGACAGAGTGGTGATGCTGCTGGCGACCCGCCTGAAGTGCGAGCACGCCTTCAAGACGATTCCTGAGATCGCCAAGCAAGAAATAAAGGCGCCGATCTTTGTGACAGGTTTGCCGCGCTCTGGCACCTCGGCGCTGCTCAACCTGCTAGTGTCAGCGCACGACAATCGCGGCCTGCTGCAGTGGGAAGTGCAGTTTCCAGACCCCTGGCCCGATAGTAAGCCAGGACAGGACGATCCCCGTTATCCCTACTTGGTGAAGGCGCTGGAGCAAACGCGCAACTCTGAGTTTGCCAAGATTCATTATATTGATGCCGATACCCCGGAAGAATGCGTTTTACTGCACGCCTATGCATTCGACGGCGTGCAGCTGGGGTTTGAAATCATGTTGGAACCCTATCGCAGCTGGTTGCTACAGCGTGATCTGGAACCACTGTACAGTTACCAGAAACGACAGATGCAAATGCTGAACTGGCGTAATCCGGGTGTGCAATGGATGTTGAAAGCACCGGCGCATATGTGGGGCATTGACGCTATCCTGAAGGTCTTTCCCGACGCGCGTTTTATTTGGTGTCATCGTGATCCTGTGCTCGTGGTGCCCAGCATCAACAGCATGAACAAGGTGGTTATGGGCATGTACGCTGGCGACCTGGGTCACCTGGATACGAAACAGATAGGTGTAGCGGTGATGGAGTGGTACGCCATGTCGCTGGAAAAGGGATTGGCCGACCGAGCAAAACTCCCGCCGGAGTTATTTGTTGATTGTTCGCAGCGTGAATTTGTCGATGACCCTATGGCCATGGTGAAAAAAGTGTACAACGCGTTCGACCTTCCGCTCAGCGCAGAATCTCGCGCGGCCATGCAGGCACATGTGGATGCTAACCCGAAAGGCAAACACGGTAAGCATGAGTACAATCTTGCGGAATACGGCCTGACGCGGGAAGTCATCGAAGAGCGGTTTGCTTTTTACACCAGCGATGCGCGCTGGCCGATCTCCGATTGACGCGAACGCCAGAAAATCGGGCTCACAACCACCGTATGCGTTTGAACAGCAGTATCATGGCCGCAGCCACCGCCACTATGATGCCCAACACGATATAGTAGCCATTCTGGTGTTGCAGCTCAGGCATGTTGACAAAGTTCATACCGTAGAGCCCTGCAATAAACGTGATGGGCACAAAGATCGCCGTGATGATGGTCAGTATCTTCATCGTGTTGTTAAGCTGGTGTGAACTGAGCGAGATAAACCCGTCGACAAGATCTCCGCACAATTCATAGTAGAGAGCACAGAGACTGGACAGGCGCTCACAGCGATCGTAGAGGTCGCGCTGCACATGGTGCGTGTCGCTGTCCCCGGCATCCAGAAATGGAACGCCATTGTTCATGATCGTCTCCGCCATACGGTGGTGGTAATCGAAAATGCGGCGTAGTTTTCTGAGGCGAGTTCGATATGCTACCAGTTCTTTCAAAGCCTCATTGCAGCGGTCGCCGAGCAGTTCGTCTTCGAGGTCACCAATGCGCGCCTCAGCCGTCATCAGCTTTTCCAGATAGCGGCCGCTGGCATAATGCAACAAACGTATTGCCAGTACGCTGGGGGACTGCGGCAGGTTTCGCGCCACGGCATCTTTCAGGAAGTACTCGACGCTGACTGAGTGGCCGCGATGCACAGTGATGAGGTAGTTTCGGCCCACCCACATGCCGAGCTGCTGCGGAACCAACGTCAGTGCATCGTCGAGCTGACTGATGCCCCGAAACAGGATAAAGCAGTTTGTGTCGAAGTTTTCGACTTTAGGTGGGTGCCGTGTCCTTGAGCAATCCGTGATCGCCAGCTCATTGCACCCGAAGCTTCCCAGCAGCGTGCGCACCTCGGGTGTCACCTCACTCTGTATATCCAGCCAGATGACGCTGTCAGGCTGATCGGTCCATTGCTTAACGAGTTCTTCGCTACCCTCAGAGTACTTGCCGTCTGCCGATAGTAAGAGCGCTCTGATCATGTGTTATATTCCTCTGAGTTGTTTTGCGCCTGGACCGATTTTAGCTCGTACGCAAGAAGTTCCTTAGCCTAGTTATATGGCAGCGGAGACGCAAGAAAATAGTCCCGGGTGTCCTGACCTAGAGCCATTTGCATTGCATCCATCCTGTTCATGTCGCCCACTGAGCGGTGGACAATCTCGAACAGGCATCACTGTGCTTTTCGTCAGGCACTATAGGTGCAGTGGCAAAGCGCCTATAGAACACATTACCGCAGAACACATTGCTGCGGACGATAGATGACAAAGGTAGGGACATGTCAGTAATTCTGGACTTGACGCGGATTGTGCAGGCCGCAGCAGAAGCCGAGTCGCCCTCGGCTCAGGTGGCCGTTATCGTCGACTCCATTCAGCACTATATGAATCTGGATGTCTGTAGCCTCTACCTCGTCGACGAACGCGGCGATATGGCATTGCTGGCTAGCCGCGGGCTTGATCCCGCAGCGGTCGGTACTGTCAGGATTCCACAGGGCAAAGGTCTGGTCGGTCTGGTTGCCCAATCCCGTCATCCGATCAATATTGCAGACCCGGCTCGCCATCCCGCCTTTTATGGGGTTCGTGAAAGCCTCGAGGAGCGGTACAACAGTTTTTTTGGTGTGCCTATTGTCAGAGCGGGCGTGGTGATCGGCGTGCTAGTTGCACAAAGCAGAGAAGCGCGAGTGCTGTCTGCAGAAGAATCAGCCGTTCTGGTGACCTTGGGTAGCCAACTGGCGCTGGTGGTTGCCACTGAATCCATCTGGCAAGACATCAACCAAAGTAATACGCGTACCCTGCAGGGCATTAAGGGCGCACCTGGCATTGGTATAGGCCAAGCCCGTTTATGCAGCGATATCGACTTGTATTCAGTTACCGATGGGCGCTGTGAAGAGAGCAGCGCAACACTGGCCGAATGGCATGGCCTGGTAGAAACCGTACTGGCTGATGTCAAGCGGGAACAGGCTGGACTCGGAGATCTGCTCTCGCAAGACGTTGCCGCAGTGTTTGACGCCTACTGTCTGCTGTTGTCGGACCCATCGCTGGTCAATGGGGTAGCGCAACTGATCAACGATGGACACCACCTCCCCGGCGCCCTGAAACGGGTCATCCATCACCATGCTGACGTCTTCCTCTCCATGGAGGACCCTTACTTGCGCGCGCGCCACGAGGACATCAGGCATTTAGGGAACAAGCTTTACAGCACCTGGCGTGGTCTGCGGGCATCAGGTGATGACGACGCTCCGACATCAAAGACTATTCTGGTCGGGGCACAAGTGAGCGTTTCCGACATCGCTCGGATACGCACAGACCTTCTTGCCGGGATTGTCTGCTTTCAGGGCTCTAACCTGTCGCATACCGCCGTTCTGGCAAATGCTCTGGGCGTCCCCGCAGTGATGGGCGTAGGGGTGATTAAGGGGGTATTGAACCACGATGAACTGGTGGTTGATGGCAATGCCGCACAGGTCATTATTCGGCCTAACACCTCGGTACTCGATGAGTACGAGCGCCTGGTCAAGGCGGAATCGCAGCTCAAGAGTGAACTTCAGACACTGCGTAACCTGCCCGCCGTTACCGCAGATGGCACCACGATTCGCCTGTATGCCAACAGTGGCCTGCTGGCTGATATCTCGCCCGGTTTGCAAGCCGGTGCCGAGGGACTGGGCCTATACCGCACCGAAATCCCGTTTATGGTCAGTGAAACGTTCCCATCTGAGGACGAACAGCTGAACGTATACCGACAAATACTGGAGTCATACGAAGATAAACCGGTCTATATGCGGGTACTGGATATCGGCGGCGATAAGCCACTACCGTATTTTCCAATCAAGGAAGAAAACCCGGCACTGGGATGGCGCGGAATCCGCTTTTGCCTGGACAACAGCTCCCTGTTCATGACCCAGATACGCGCCATGCTGCGCGCCTCCGAGGGCAGACAGAATTTGCGCATCATGCTACCAATGGTTGGCAGCACATCGGAACTCATCGCGTTTCACAAATTACTCAACGATGCGCTACAGCAACTGCAAGAAGAGGGCGTCAACGTAACCAGGCCGCCTGTCGGTATTATGGTAGAAGTCCCGTCTGCGATTTCCCAGCTGTCTTCGTGGCGCGATCAGCTCGACTTCATCTCCATTGGATCCAACGACTTGAGCCAATACCTATTGGCGCTCGACCGCAATAATCCACGCGTGGCCGCCTCGTACGACCACGTTCATCCGGCGGTCTTGCATGAGATTGCACGAGTGATCAGTATTGCCAAGAGTACGGATCTACCGCTGAGCCTCTGTGGTGAAATGTCCTCTGACCCGATTGCCGTTGTACTCTTGGTTGGCATGGGTGTTCGAACACTGAGTATGAGTGCGGCGCAGCTGCCAAAAATCAAATGGCTACTGCGGCGTATCAACATCGAGAGCGCAAGGGCTATCGTAGGGGAGGCTTTGGCACTGAACGATGCACAAAAAATCCGTAAATTAGTGGCTGACCGCCTTTACGTGCTGGGTGCCGGAGAAATTCTGTGGTGATAAAGCCGCGCAAATCCGAATGGATGAAACGTTATGATTACTAAGTTGCCTATCGGTTGGCGCGAGTGGCTCGGTTTCCCCGACCTCGACATACCCAGAGTCAAAGCCAAGATTGACACTGGCGCGCGCACCAGTGCGTTGCATGCATTTCTGGTGGAGCCTTTCACACGCGACGGCCAGCCCTGGGTGCGTTTTGCCATTCACCCGATTCAAGGCGATGTCAATACGGTCGTAGAATGCACAGCACCCATCAAGGACCAGCGTGTTGTGCGTGACTCTGGCGGGCATGAGGAGATGCGCTATGTCATCGAAACACGCATCGCCATCGGCGATGAGATCATACAGGCAGAGGTGACACTAACGGACCGTGACGGAATGACTTTCCGGGTACTTCTGGGGAGGACGGCATTGCGTAAGCGCTATGTTGTTCATCCTGGTAGATCGTATCTACAAAGCAAACCCAAAAAAAACAAGGATCAACCTTAACGTGCTCCACGAAACGCAACCTGACCTGATAATTGGAGGCAGAAGTATCGCGGCCGGCGAGTCTGCCACCGTTGAAATCCCGGTAGCACCCATGTATACCAATGACGATCTCTCTATCTCGGTGCAGGTAGTGCGCGGCAAACTCCCCGGTCCGACGCTTTTCATCAGTGCTGCAATTCACGGTGACGAAATCAACGGCGTTGAAATCATCAGGCGCTTACTGCAACACAAGTCGCTTAAACATCTGCGTGGCACGATCCTGGCGATTCCGATCGTAAACGTTTACGGCTTTCTCAACCACACGCGTTATCTGCCTGATGGCCGCGACCTCAACCGGTCGTTCCCGGGGTCAGCCAAAGGATCGCTGACCGGTCGAGTGGCGCATACCTTTCTCAAGGAGATCGTGCGCAAGTCAACGCACGGTATCGACTTGCACACGGGGTCTCGGCATCGGTCCAACTTCCCCCAGATTCGTGCGGAACTGGACAACCCTGCAAGCCTTGCAATGACAGAGGCATTCGGAGTGCCGCTGGCGCTGGATGCCAAATTACGCGATGGTTCGCTGCGCGGTGCTGCACAGGAAGCCGGGATTCCGGTCATCCTGTATGAAGCGGGAGAGGCCCTGCGGTTTGAAGAACTTTACATACGCGCTGGACTCAAGGGCATTATCAATGTCATGCGCAGCATCGACATGTTGTCACGCACTCCGCGCAAGAAGCAGACCGTCCCTCTCATCATCAGCAGCCAGACGAGTTGGTTGAGAGCGCCCGAGAGTGGAATCCTGCGCACTTTAGTTCCGCTAGGCGCCAAAGTGACTGCCGGCCAGGTCATCGCAATGGTTGCCGACCCCCTGGGGTCCAGTGAGACGCCAATGGTGGCACCTAATGACGGCATTGTAATAGGGCGCACCAACCTGCCGCTGGTGTATGAGGGCGACGCGACCTTCCATATTGCGCTCTATGGAAGGAACGTGGGAGCTGTGGAAAAAGAGGTAGAGCAGTTTCAGGAACAGCTGCAGCCCTATTTACACCTGCCGGATGTGGACGATTCCAGCAATGCACCGATCATCTAAATTTATTAGTAGCGGTCTTTTGAAAATGCGGACAGACGTTTGGTGACGTTTGCTCTACTCCTCGCCGGACTACTTCTTCTACTGGGCGGCGGCATATTGCTGGTACGCGGGGCCTCTGCTATTGCTAGCCAGCACGGCATATCACCGCTGCTAATCGGCCTTACCGTAGTAGCGTTTGGCACTAGTGCTCCCGAACTTGTAGTCAATGTTATCGGCGCCGTTCGCGATGAGACAGAACTGGCATTTGGTAATGTTCTGGGCTCCAATCTAGCCAATCTGGGGCTTGTATTGTGTGTCGCTGCACTGATCCATCCGATGAAAATGCAAGGGCAGATCGTGCGCCGTGAGCTGCCACTGCTGTTACTGGGGTCAACTGTGCTGCTGGTCATGGCCCTGGACGACGTTCTGGTGGGCACAGCGGCACAGATTTCTCGCTCAGATGGGATCATTTTGCTGTTGCTGTTCACGATTTTTGTCTACATCACGGTCAGTGAAGTGTTGGCACAAAGGCAGGAAGACGCTCTTACAGTCAATATGAATGAGATCAAGACCCGGGCACTCCCGCAACTGGCGACGGGTTTGCGTGCTAATTGGATCTACGTGGTTGTCGGCATCACCTGCCTGACGGTTGGCGGTCAGGTGACCATTACCAGAGGCTCGGAACTGGCAGGGTATCTGGGCATACCTCCCGTTGTGATTGGAATGTTAGTAGTCGGCATTGGCACCAGCCTGCCAGAATTGGTCACGTCGATAATCGCGGCCATGAAGAAAGAATCAGACCTCTGCGTCGGCAATGTGATTGGCTCAAATATCTTCAACAGTCTTTTAGTTCTGCCTATAAGTGCGCTAGTGAGGCCACTACCGATCCCCGCAGGCGGTGTTGGTGACCTTTTATTATCGCTGATGTTTTCTGCTGTGTTGCTCGGTGTATTCTTTTATGGAAGAGCCACAATGAGTCGCTCGATAGCGACTGCTATGCTCTTATGTTACGTTGGTTACATGGGCATGCGGGCGTTCTCATAGACTGCGAACGCCACATCAGTCACCATACAATGGTGGAGAAAATTTCCATCGACACAATCTGTTTGCCCCTGCTGGTCGTCGTGCATTAACTCCAAAGGAATTAGAAATGAAGCTTGCCATTTTGTCACGCTCGCCCAATGCCTACAGCACCCGCCGACTGAAAGAAGCCGCTGTGCAGCGCAATCATCAGGTCCATATACTCAATACCTTGCGCTTTGCCATCGATCTCGACAGGGGATCACCGGACCTCTACTACCGCCAAAAACAGTTGAAACATTATGACGCTGTGTTGCCGCGGATCGGCGCTTCCATCACTTACTACGGCACTGCGGTAGTGCGGCAGTTTCAGGAGATGGACGTATTTTGTGCCAACACCGCTCATGGTATAACCAATTCTCGCGATAAGTTACGTAGCCTACAGATTCTGAGTCGTCACCATGTGGGAATTCCCCGCACTACGTTTGTCCGTGATCGCAAGGACGTGCTGCCAGCGATAGAAAGGGTAGGGGGCGCGCCTGTCGTCATAAAATTGATCGAAGGCACCCAGGGTATCGGTGTGCTGCTCGCGGAATCAGTCAAAACGGCTGAAGGGATCGTCGAACTGCTGCAGAGCCAGAAACAAAACGTGTTGATCCAGAAGTTCGTGGCCGAAAGCAAGGGGCGTGATATACGCGCGTTTGTGGTCGGTGATCGCGTAGTAGCAGCAATGCGCAGGGTCGCTCAGGGCCAGGAATTTCGCAGCAATGTGCATCGTGGAGGTATTGCCGAACCGGTAGAGTTGAGCGAAGAATACCGCGAGACCGCCGTGCGTTGTACCCAGATACTGGGTTTGCAGGTCGCCGGCGTTGATATGCTTGAAGGTGCCAATGGGCCGCAGGTAATGGAAGTCAATTCTTCGCCCGGGCTGGAAGGCATAGAAACCTGCACAGGACTGGATGTCGCGGGTGCTGTTATCGAGTATATCTCCGCACAGGTCGATTTTCCGGAGATCGACGTCAGGCAGCGTCTTACGGTCAGCAAAGGTTATGGCGTTAGCGAAATCTATGTTCCGGAGGGTTCAAAGTTTGTAGGGCAGTCGATCGTCGAAACCGGCCTGGCCGAGAGCGATGTAAACGTACTCACGCTTTACCGCGGGGCCAAGGTTATACCTAACCCTCGCCCGGAGCGTCTCCTGGAGGCGGGCGACAAGCTGCTCTGCTTCGGTAAACTCGAGGCGATGCGCGGCATGATCCCGGCGAGAACGCGGCGCAGGCGCCGCCCCGAGGTACAGGAGCTCGGCACAGCGGCATCTTCCTAAGCGATTCTATGATACTGTACCCTATTACGACTCATTTTAAGTAAGTAGAAGGCCACCGGCGGATGCAGGGTCGAGGTTTAAAAGTCATTATGATATGGCTGTTGCTGGTGCAATCTGTCGCCAGCCTCGCAGCGCCCTGTGCAATGCAGACTCTTGATAATGACAGGGTCTCTACTGGCAGGATGTCTAATGCTAACGTGTCTAGTGCTAGTGCCTCTGAAGATAGTGCCTCGCAGGATCTTTTCGACACAACTACTGAAGCGGCACGTCCAGCCTGCCATGAAGTAGCAGCGCCTGCCGAGACTGAATCAAAGCACTGTGATTCCTGCAGTGGTGGCTTACTGTGCGCCACTGCCTGTTCCATTGCATCCTCAGTAGTGTGTTCCGTTTCTATTTGGGCGGATATCGAGCATGCCCAAACGCAGTTTCCCACCCTCATTCAATCGATCACATCACCTTCCTCGACCGGGCTATATCGCCCTCCTAAAACAAGCTAGACAGCCTCGACGCCAGTCACTAACGGCGCTCAGATCCAACCACAAATTATCCGCTAGCAGGCTATGTACTAGTTGCAAACGGGGAATATTGGTCCTTGGAAAAGGTATTTAGCTTTGACATATTTATTCGGGCATAAGCCCAGCGCTGCGGGTGCCTATGCCGCGCGAGAAGCGTTTTTAGCCGCGATAAAAGCGCCGCAAAAGTCACGTCACACCTTCGAACTTGTTGGAATTATCGCTGCCTGTATCGGCGCCGTATTCCTCATAACATGCCTGCTCTCATCGGCTGAAACCCACGCTCAGGAAACTGCAGTCCTGCAGTTGTCGGATGCCCGCAGCCGCGCACTTGCCAACAATCCAGGGCTCGCCCAAATGCGGGAACGCTATGCCGCGCTCACCTATATTCCCGCGCAAGCTGCCAGTCTGCCCGACCCGATGGTGAGCCTGAACGCGATGAACTTTCCGTGGGACTCTTTCGACACTCATCAGGAACCCATGACACAAATGCAGTTGGGGATTAGCCAGACGTTTCCCTTCCCGGGAAAACTCGGCCTCAGAGAAGACGTTGCGCTGTTTGAGGCTGAAGCGGCGCTGCATTCCGTTGCCGAGATGCGTTTGAATCTCGTTATGAACGTCACCCAAACGTGGTGGGAAGTCTTCTATCTTGATCGTGCCGTCGAGACGGTCCTGAAGAACCAGACTGTGCTGCGCCAGCTGGTTGCTGTGGCCAGAACCAAGTACGAAGTGGGGGACGGATTACAGCAGGACGTGTTGCTCGCACAGCTGGAACTTTCGAAGCTACTGGATACTGAAATCCAGTTGAGATCAATGCGAGAACAGCGTGTTTTTCGTTTGAACATACTAATGGACGTTACCCCGGAGTCTCCGATAGCACTTGACCCGACCATGCCTAATGTCGTGGGCGTTATCGCAGGCTCATCAACACTTTATCAGCGCGCGGAAAATGCTCGCCCTCTGCTGCAGCGAGAGCAGGCTGAAATTGAGGCATCGCAATCCAGGCTCGCTTTGGCGCGCAAGGAATACTACCCGGACTTTAATGTGGGAGTCGTCTACGGCAACCGACAGGAGGATGAACTCAACCAGTCTCGCCAGGACTTTCTGTCGGTAATGCTCAGCGTCAACATCCCCTTGTACGCAGGCAATCGGCAGTCTCAGTCCGTACAGCAACATGCACGGCAGGTCGCCAGGGCGCGTTACTCCCTGCTCGATCAGAAGAATCTCGTGCTTTCAAGCATTTCCACCGCCAGCGCACAGTGCCGGCAAGCCGCAGCGCAACGAGCCCTGTACGAAGACGGCATCGTTGTGCAGGCACAGCAAACCTTCGAATCCATGCTTGCGGGCTATCAGGTCAATGCCGTTGACTTCCTGAGTGTGTCACGCAGTCAGGCCACACTGTTCAACGTCGAATTGCTCAACTGGAAAGCCTTTACCGAAATCCACCAGTCCATTGCGCGACTCACCGCAGCGGTGGGAGAGGAGAACATCTATGAATAAGGTGACACTATTGGCAGCGGGGCTGTGCCTTCTATTGGGTGGCGGACTTGGATACCTCCTTGCCGTAGAGCGCACCGATTCCGGTGCGGCCCAGGTTGTGGAGGAGCCGCAACCACTGTTTTACAGAAATCCGATGAACCCCGAGATCACCTCGCCTGTGCCGACCACTGACTCTATGGGCATGGACTATATTCCTGTCTACGCCGAGCAGGATGCAGGCCCAATCGCAGGAACCGTAAAAATCGATCCCGTGGTGCAGAACAATATTGGCGTGCGCACGGCAACGGCTGAACTGCGCAGCCTTTCGCGAACGATACGCACCACGGGCCGCGTCGATTACAATGAAGAAAACGTCATCAGCATGCACCCGAAAATCGAAGGGTGGATCAGGGATCTTCGCGTCGACAAGACAGGTCAGTCGGTGGCTGCGGGGGAGGTCATGCTGGAGATATATTCCCCTAAACTCGTATCGACCCAGCAGGAGTATCTGCTAGCGCTCAATGCGCTTGAATCACTAAAACATAGCCCGTATGACGATATTCGAGAAGGCGCAACAGCACTGGTGGATAGCTCACGCGCGAGACTGCGGCTGCTGGACGTCCCTGAAGACCAGATAAGGACGCTGGAAAAAACCCGCACCCTTAAGGAGAACCTTTACCTGCAGGCGCCCACTTCCGGTGTCATCATTGAGATCGGCGCCCGCCAGGGACAGTTTGTAACGCCCACAACACAGCTGTACAAGATTATTGATCTTACAACTGTCTGGGCCTATGCAGACATATACGACTACGAACTGCCCTGGGTGACAGTGGGTGACCCCGTAGAAATGACCGTCAAGAGCTCACCGGGGACGGTATTTAGCGGCGAGGTTTCGTACATCTATCCCTATGCTGATGCCACCACCCGAACGACAAGATTGCGGCTGGTGTTTGACAACTCGGGAGGCCTCCTGCGCCCGGAAACTCTGGCCGAAGTCGTTATCCGTGCGCAGCAGCAACAAGATCTGGTGGTAGTACCTGCAGAGGCTGTGGTGCGCTCGGGTGAATACAACCAGATCTTTGTGATGAAAGAGGAGGGCGTCTTCGAGCCCAGAACAGTCGTGCTGGGCGTTGAGTCCGATGGCGCCGTAGCGGTGCGTGAAGGCGTAGAGGCGGGTGAGAGCGTTGTCGTATCGGCTCAATTCCTGATCGATTCCGAATCGAAGTTGCGTGAAGCGACCGCCAAGTTGATGGCCATTGATGCAAGCGCAGAGAATGCCATCGATGCCCCCCGACAGGAGGGCGCTCAATGATCAACGCTATCATCAGCGCTTCTCTAAGGGAGCGTATTTTAGTGCTGTTGGGGGCTGTCATCCTTGCTATTGCAGGATTCTTTTCCTATACCAGCACCCCACTGGATGCGATTCCCGATCTGTCGGATGTTCAGGTCATCGTGATGACCGCGTATCCCGGACAGTCGCCGCAGGTGGTCGAAGACCAGGTGACCTATCCACTCACAACGGCAATGCTGTCAGTGCCTAAGACAAAAGTAGTGCGCGGCTATTCGTTTTTTGGACTGTCTTTCGTGTACATCATTTTTGAAGATCATGTGGATATGTACTGGGCGCGCTCGCGTGTCCTGGAAGCACTGAATTTCGCGAGTGCTCGCCTGCCTGACGGCGTTACACCAAAGCTGGGGCCAGACGCCACAGGGGTTGGCTGGATCTACGAATACGCGTTGGTTGATAGAAGCGGCCAGCACGATCTTGCAGACTTGCGCTCGCTGCAGGACTGGTACCTGCGTTATCCATTGCAGACTGTCGCAGGTGTCTCTGAAGTTGCCTCCATGGGCGGCTTTGTGCGGCAGTACCAGATCGAGGTCGATCCCAACGCACTGGTGCGCTACAACATCAGCCTTGAGACTTTAAAGAATGCCGTGAAGCGCTCCAATAATGCCGTCGGTGGGCGACTGGTGGAGATGGCTGAAACCGAGTACATGGTGCGCGCGCAGGGATACATTGAATCGTTAGATGATATAAAGTCGATCGCACTCGGCGTTAGCGAGTCGGGCACGCCCATCCTCGTAAGGGATGTGGCAAACGTTCAGTTGGGTCCGGAACTACGACGCGGCTTGGTGGACCTGAACGGGGAGGGAGAGGTGGCCGGCGGCGTGGTCATTATGCGTTTTGGTGAGAATGCTCTAGCCACCATCAAGGCGGTGCGAGAAAAACTGGATGAGCTGAAAAAAGGTCTGCCCGAGGGGGTAGAGATTGTCACTGTGTACGACCGCGGCGACCTGATCGAACGAGCCGCCGCCAGTCTCACAACATCGCTGCTGGCAGAGCTGATCATTGTTAGTTTAGTGGTGATGGTGTTCCTGCTCCATGCGCGGTCCGCTTTTGTCGCGATCATCACCCTGCCGCTGGGCATTCTGATGGCGTTTATCGTCATGCGTTTGCAGGGCCTGAATGCCAATATCATGTCGCTGGGTGGCATTGCAATTGCCATTGGTACGATGGTGGATGGTGCCATTGTGATGGTAGAGAACGGCCATAAACAGCTGGCAAAGGCGTGCGCTGATAAGGGCAGGGCCCTGACACGGAATGAGCACTGGCAGACTATCGAGAATGCGTGTCGGCAGGTCGGCCCGGCACTGTTCTTTTCCCTGCTGATAATCACCGTCTCCTTCGTGCCCATTTTTACATTACAGTCGCAGGAGGGGCGGCTTTTCAGCCCGTTGGCGTTTACCAAGACCTACTCGATGGCGGCGGCAGCCATACTGTCTATAACGCTAGTGCCTGTGCTGATGGGCTACTTTCTGCGCGGCAAAATAGTCGCCGAAGATGCCAACCCCTTGAATCGCATCATGCGCGCCGCACACAGACCGGTGTTGGCGGCGCTATTGAAATACAGGGTAGCAACCATCGTCTGTGCGCTGGCGCTGCTGGGGGCCACCCTGTATCCCTACAGTAAGCTGGGCAGCGAGTTCATGCCGCCGCTGGACGAGGGCGATATCCTCTACATGCCCACCACATTCCCCGGGATTTCGATCACCAAAGCCAAGGAAGTGTTACAACAAACTGACCGTATCCTGGCCACTTTCCCCGAGGTGCAATCGGTGTTCGGCAAGATAGGGCGTGCGGAAACAGCGACCGACTCGGCCCCACTGTCGATGATAGAGACCACAGTCCGCCTGAAACCCAAAGAGCAGTGGCCCGAGCCGAATAAAACCACTCGAGAGCTGATGCGCGAGATGGACAAGGCGCTGCAACTTCCCGGCATTGCGAATACCTGGACAATGCCGATCAAAAATCGTGTCGAAATGCTTGCAACAGGCATCAAAACGCCCGTGGGCATCAAGGTCTCAGGCCCTGATCTGGACACATTGCAAGCGCTGGCCATACGCATAGAGCAGGTCGTAAAAACACTTCCCGGAACACTGTCGGCTTTCGGCGACCGCGCGGCTGGAGGTTACTATCTGGATATCGATATCAACAGGGAAGCCATTGCCCGCTATGGCCTGCAGGTAGGGCAGGTGCAGGATGTGATCATGAGCGCCATTGGCGGAATGAAGGTGACCGAAACCGTCGAAGGGATCGAGCGCTATCCCGTCAATATCCGCTACCCAAGAGATCTGAGGTCAGACAGGGAAGGGCTGGAGAGGGTACTTATTCCTACCAGCGCGGGTGCAGCTGTGCCGCTGGCAATGGTGGCTGACGTTCACTACACCCGCGGGCCACCCATGATTAAATCTGAGGACGGGCAACCCAATGCATGGGTTTACGTGGACATCGAGTCATCTGATATTGGTGGCTATGTTCGTCGCGCCAAAGAGCTGATTGCCAGCGATGTGACGTTGCCAGCAGGATATACCCTGAGCTGGTCGGGGCAGTTTGAGCACATGGAGCGCGCTGCGGTGAGGCTTAAAATCGTAGTGCCTGCTACGCTACTGGTTATTTTTCTACTTATGTATATACACTTCAGGCGCATTGCCGAGCCCCTGGTAGTGATGTTGTCGATACCGTTTGGACTGATCGGCGGCATCTGGCTCACCTACTTGAATGGCTACAATGTCTCCGTCGCCGTTGCAGTGGGGTTTATTGCCCTCGCGGGTCTGGCCGCAGAGATTGGCGTACTGATACTGAGCTTTATCGATCAGAAACTGGCTGAAATAAGGCAGCAACAGACAGGCAGGTTGTCCAGAGACACTCTTGCCTATGCCGCGCTGTCGGCTACCTCCGAGCGCGTGCGGCCCGTGGTAATGACAGGGCTATCAACCATAGCGGGGTTAGTGCCGATTGCATTGAGCTCAGGGACGGGCTCTGATGTCACCCAGCGTATTGCCGCACCCATGCTCGGCGGCATGGCCACAGTTTTGATTTTGAACCTGCTGGTACTGCCTGTAGTTTACAGCTTTGTACTGGAGTGGCGGGAGGGAAGGAGAGACAAAGCATCGATGTAGGTATGGCAGGCGGGCAAAGCTACCAGGGGCTCAGGTTCTCGGGGGTGTAAGCGTCAATCTCCTTTCAACAACCTCAGCAGGAACGTGACGCTACTGCAGAGATAATGTATAGTTCGGCCCATGCTCAGGTCCTCTATTTTACTCGTCGCTTTTGCGTGCTTTTGTTTGCTCGTCTTGCAGCTCAGTGGTCTGCACATGCATGTTGATATAGGCAGTGAGGATGCCGGATTACATGGAACTCACATGCATCAATTCGCATCGCCGAACGATGATCACCGCGCCGAAGTAGATGTAGCGTTACTAGAGCAGCTCGTCGGTCAATGGTCGAAAATTGTCGCTCTGGTTTGTTATTGTCTTTTGCTGATTGTCGCGGCCTGGATATTCCGGCCGGCATGGTCGCCTCCTCTGCGTTCTGGAACAGTCGAACGGCGCCTTCACTGGCGGCCGCTGCTGCGCGCCCCACCGCTCCACTTATAACGTCTTTTTTCTAGTTCCTATGGGCAGCACCCCGCTGCCTTTGACGGTATAGGTTTAAAAATCGTGCTGGAAATGCTCGATTGGAGATTCATCTATGTGGGTATCACTCATAAGGGTGGTTGGTGTCTGGTCTTTACTGCTTTGTGTAGGCTCGAGCGTCTCCGCTTTCGCCGATGAAAAGGGTTCGATCGACTTAACCGAGGCCATCGACAAGACACTTCAACACAATCCTGGATTGGTGGCATTTGGTTACCAAAAACAGGCGCAGCAAGCTCGGGTGATGCAGTCCCAACTGCGCCCCAACCCGGAGTTGGATCTGTACGTGGAAAACTTGCTCGGGTCCGGTGACTTCGAGGGTGCTGATGGCGCCGAAACAACGCTCAGCATAGGTTGGGTGTTGGAGCGAGGGAAGTTAGAGCATCGCGAAGGGGCGGCACGTGCGGGCGTGTCCTCCATCGAATCAGAGGCAGATATTCAGCGCCTTGATGCGATGGCAGAGACTGCTCGCCTAATCATCGTAAGCCTCGCCAACCAGGAGCGCCTGATTCTTACCCGGGAAGCCGTCGTGCTCTCGAAGAAAACTCTGGACGCCGTAAAAGAGCGGGTAGAGGCCGCCCGAGCACCGAATGCGGACTTGTCCAGGGCTCAAGCAGAGCTCGCCCGCGCCCGCCTTCTCGCCGATGATATTGAGCATGAGTTGGTGACCTCAAATCATCGGCTATCTGCACAGTGGAACCAGTTTGAGCCCGATTTTGTCAACGTTGCAGGTGACATTTATCGTCTGCCCACCCCTGATAGTTTTTCGAGCTTGCTTGCTCGCCTCGACCAGAATCCTGATCTTTCACGATTCCTCACTCAACACCGGCTGCGCGCAGCAGAGCTGCGACTGGCGGAAGCGGAGGCAAAGCCCGACTGGCGTTTTAATGCCGGTATTCGCCGTCTGGAGCTGACTAATGACAACGCATTCGTCGCGGGGATTACAATCCCGTTGCCTATGAGTAACAGGAACCAGGGCCGAATCGCAGAAGCTCGCGCCAAAATGGCAATGGTGGATGCCGACAGCGCAACGACTCGCCTGCAAATCGAAACACAATTATTTGCCGTCTACCAAGGGCTACAACATAGCCTGCACCGAGCCCGGATGCTGCGCGAAGACATATTACCGCACCTGGAACAAGCGCTGGCCGATACACAGCAGGCCTATGCCTTGGGTCGCTACGACTATTTTGAATTGCAGTTACTACAAGTCGAAGTTTTGAATACCCGCACCGCACTCGTGGAAGCGAGCATCGACGCACACACACATTTAATCGAAATCGAAAGACTGACCGGGGCGGCCATGCCCTCATCAGTTATACATCGGTGAGGTTTGGCATGAAAACATTTCAGAAGAAGATAGGGCTCATAGCGTTGGTCTTTGGACTTATGGCTTGTGATGGCGTCGGTCAGCATAGCGGCGAACAAGCCTCGAGCGGTCACCATGAGGAGGCCGCCGAAGCTGAGCCAGCCAAAGGGCAACACGGCGGGCGGTTATTGCGCGATGGCGATTTTGAGCTGGAACTGGCCATTTTTGAAACCGGTATGCCCCCCGAGTTTCGTGTGTGGGTGACCGATGCTGGCAGCCCCGTGTCTCCCGAGGATGTGAAACTGCATATAACCCTCACCCGGCTAGGTGAGGTGAAGGACGAGATAGCCTTTACACAACAAGACGATTTTCTGCGCGGGGATACGGTTATTTATGAGCCACATTCCTTTGTTGTCACTATCGAGGCGCAGCATCGCAACAACACCCACCGCTGGCAGTACGACAACTTTGAGGGACGCACCCGAATTGGAGCGGAAGTTGCCGAGGCTTTTGGGCTTGAAACCGAAATAGCGGGGTCTGGAATTATCAAAGAGACCATTACAGCCTATGGCCGTATTGTGCCCGATGCTGAAAAAGTTCGCGCCGTTAGCGCTAGGTTCGATGGTGTTATTGATTCTGTCCTCGTTTCTGTCGGCGACAGGGTCAAGAAGGGACAAGTGCTCGCTTCTGTAGAAAGCAACGAAAGCCTCAGGCGCTACACCCTATTCGCTCCCATCAATGGCTTAGTCACTGAGCGCGCGGCAAACCCAGGCGAGCAAACCAATGGGCGGCGACTTTTCACCATCATGGACACATCCTCTGTTTGGGCGGAACTGGCGATATTCCCATCAGACCGTGGGCGTGTTCGTCCGGGAATGCCGGTAACAATAGAAGGGGCGGGCGGTGAGGCCAAACACGAGGGTTTAGTGTCACTGCTCAATGCCGTTGCCCAATCCAACCAGTCAGTACTAGCCCGAGTGGTGCTGGACAATACGGACGGCACGTTCGTTCCGGGAATGTACGTAACAGGTGACATAGGGATTGCCGAACATCACGTACCACTGGCGGTAAAACGCGACGGTTTACAACGTTTTCGAGATTTCACGGTGGTGTATGCGCAAATAGGCGAGGAGTACGAGGTGCGCATGCTGGAGTTGGGTCGACAAGACGGCGAATGGATTGAGGTCCTCGGCGGATTAGAGTCCGGGACGCGTTACGTTACGAGCAACAGCTATCTCATCAAAGCAGACGTCGAAAAGTCTGGCGCGTCCCACGATCACTGAGGCCTGATTTATGCTTGAATTCATCATTAAATTATCGATCGCGCGACGCGGCATGGTTATGTTGGCGGTTCTACTCCTTGCAGGTTTAGGCATGTGGAACTTTACACGATTGCCCATCGATGCAGTGCCGGACATCACCAATATACAGGTAGTGGTCAATACCGAAGCACCTGGTTATACGCCATTGGAAGTCGAGCAACGTGTAACGTTCCCCCTTGAAAACGCCATGGCGGGAATTCCCCAGCTAGCCTACACACGGTCAGTGTCACGCTACAGTTTGTCGCAGATTACCGTGATTTTTGAAGAGGGCACAGATATCTACTTTGCGCGCCAGCAGGTAGCGGAGAGGATGAATGCTGCAAAAGCGGCGCTGCCGGCTTCACTGGAACCTGCCCTGGGGCCAATCGCGAGTGGTCTGGGAGAGATCTTCATGTTTACGGTTAATGCCGAACCGGGCGCTCTCAACCAGGATGGCACGCCCGTCAGCCCCACCGATTTGCGCTCCGTACACGATTGGATTATCCGACCGCAGTTACTGCGCGTCCCCGGCGTGGTTGAAGTCAATCCCATAGGCGGTTTCAAGAAGGAAATTCTGGTTGCGATTGAGCCTGAAAAGTTACTCGCGTTCGAGCTTTCCCATCTAGACATAGTGAGCGCTCTGGAGAGGAACAATAGCAATCGGGGTGCGGGTTTTATTGAGCACAATGGCCAGCAATGGCTGATGCGCGTGCCCGGACAAGCCAACAATATTGCTGAGATTGGCGCTATTGTTGTTCGTGAAACGGATGGCGTGCCCATTCGGTTGCGCGATGTGGCCGAAGTAGATGTAGGCCGAGAGCTTCGCTCTGGCGCCGCCACACAGGACGGACGCGAAGTAGTCATGAGCACTGTGTTTATGCTGATCGGAGAAAACAGCCGGGCAGTTGCCAGCGCCGTGGGTGAGAAAATCAAAGATATCCAGGCCAGCCTGCCACCTGGCATTACTGCAATGCCGGTCTATGACCGTACCGGTCTGGTCGACAAAACACTGGCCACAGTGAAAAAGAACCTGTTGGAGGGCGCTCTGTTGGTCATCGTGGTGCTCTTTGTATTTCTAGGCAACATCCGTGCGGCGTTGCTGACGGCAGCGGTCATACCGATTGCCATGTTAATGACCATCACCGGCATGGTGCAGACGAAGGTAAGCGCGAACTTGATGAGTCTCGGCGCGTTGGATTTTGGATTAATCGTGGATGGCGCCGTTATTATTGTCGACAACTGTATGCGTCGATTGAGCCAGCAGGGCGGAACCGCTTTGCCACTGGCGAAACGACTCAACGTTGTTTTCTCGGCCACTCGAGAAGTGATGCGCCCCGCACTATTTGGTGTCTTCATTATAACCGCAGTCTACATTCCTATATTTGCCCTTACCGGTATCGAAGGAAAAATGTTTCACCCGATGGCGCTCACAGTAGTGATCGCTCTGGTCAGTGCGATGATCCTCTCTGTAACCTTTGTGCCCGCTGGGGTTGCTTTACTCTTCCGTAAACCTTTGGAGGAGAAGCAGGGTGTCGTGATACGGGGCCTACACTCTCTGTATCGTCCAATTCTATTGGCATCATTGCGCCTTCGCTGGCTAGTGCTAGGGTCGGCTGTTCTGCTGGTCGTCGTATCCAGCGTCATGGCGACCCGTCTGGGCACTGAGTTTGTTCCCAATCTCGATGAAGGTGATATCGCCATGCATGCACTGCGTATTCCCGGGACCTCGCTTGAGCAGGCGGTGAAAATGCAGGAGGGACTGGAAGCCGAGATCAAAAAACTCCCGGAAGTCGAGCGCGTATTTGCAAAAATCGGTACCGCCGAAGTAGCAACGGATGCCGTGCCCCCCAGCGTTGCTGACAATTTCATTATCCTCAAGCCGCGCCAGGAATGGCCAGATCCCAGGAAGTCAAAGGCGCAGGTGTTGGATGAGCTGGAGGCACTCGTGACGCCAATACCCGGCAATCGCTATGAATTTTTACAACCCATACAGATGCGTTTCAACGAACTCATAGCGGGTGTCCGGTCAGAGCTGGCTATAAAAGTATTCGGTGATGACTTCGATCAACTGATACAACTGGGTGATGCAATCCAGGACGTCCTCAACCAGATCCCGGGGGCGGCTGATGTTGCCGTTGAGCAGGCAACAGGCTTGCCGGTTCTGACCCTTCAGCCAGACCGCGAGGCGCTGGCCCGCTACGGGGTCAGCATTGAGAGCCTTCAGGATTTTGTTGGCACTGCGTTTGGTGGGACCGTAGCCGGTCAACTTTACAATGGCGACCAACGCGTGGACATCGTCGTGCGACTGCCTGAGCGCTTGCGCGCAAACCCCGATAACTTACGAAGCTTACCGGTCCCTCTGGGCGATGGTGACTTTGTGCCACTTGGAGAGTTGGCAACAGCAGAACTTGTGAATGGCTACAATCAGGTCAACCGAGAGAACGGCAAGCGCCGCGTGGTCGTTACCGCCAATGTCCGGGGACGTGATCTCGGCTCCTTTGTGCAGGATGTCAAACTGGCAATAGAGAATCAGGTCGAGGTGCCAGCGGGGTATTGGCTAGAGTATGGAGGGACTTACCAGAACCTGCAATCCGCAGCGACACGCCTGGGTATTGTGGTTCCGCTAACGCTTTTACTGGTCATGGGTTTATTGGTTATGGCGCTCGGTTCATTTCGGGATGCAGCCATTATCTTCTCAGGGGTGCCGCTGGCTTTGACGGGTGGCATCATGGCATTGCTGTTAAGAGATATTCCGTTCTCTATTTCGGCTGCCGTAGGGTTCATCGCCTTGTCAGGTATTGCGGTATTGAATGGGCTGGTTATGGTTTCCTTTATACGCGATTTGCGTTCCGCTGGCGTGCCTCTCGAAGAAGGGATCATCGAAGGCGCACTCACCCGGCTTCGACCTGTTCTGATGACTGCCCTCGTGGCATCACTGGGATTTGTGCCGATGGCCTTCAATACCGGGATTGGTTCGGAGGTGCAGCGACCGTTAGCGACTGTCGTTATTGGCGGAATCGTATCTTCTACAATGCTAACGCTCATTGTCCTGCCAGCATTGTATAGCTTGCTCCACAGCCGTGATTCAAAGATCAAACTACCCCAACCACAGACGGGTGTGCAGACGGGTGTGCAAACGTGACTGAAAATTACGTGACGCACGATGCCGCAAAATACGGCAAGCGGTGGGGGCGTGCGTTTGAGTTGCTTGCTCTTCTATCTCATCCATTGAAAGTGATTTCGCTGCGTGCAGGTTGGTCATTGGGGTTGACCGCCTCTTGTTTCGCGGTCTATAGCTCTACAAGAAGGCAAAAAAACCATGCATAACCACAATATCGAAGACTGGCATCACGATCACACATTCTCTCAGGATAAGCGCAGGCCTGGCGAATCCCGTACACTGATTGTGATTGGCATAACAGCGATTATGATGACTGTCGAACTGGTGGCCGGCGTCGTTTACGGCTCTATGGCCTTACTGGCCGATGGGCTCCATATGGCATCCCATGCCGCAGCTTTGAGTATCAGCGCGTTTGCCTATATCTATGCGCGGCGCAACGCCCACAATAGCGCCTTCAGCTTTGGTACCGGCAAAGTGAATGCCTTGGGCGGTTTTACCGGAGCGATCTTGCTCGCTTTTTTCGCGCTGTTTATGGGCTTTGAGAGCATTGTGCGGATGCTCAATCCGATTGAAATTGTATTTAATCAGGCAATATTTGTGGCTGTAATCGGGTTGCTCGTTAATGGAGTTTGCGTATTTATTTTGGGCGGAGCTCACCACGGGCATGACCATACTCATGAGCATGAGCATGAGCATGAGCATGAGCATGAGCATGAGCACAATACCCAAAGTGATCACAACTTAAAATCTGCCTATCTTCACGTCATGGCGGATGCGCTGACCTCCATTCTGGCCATTTTTGCTTTGCTCGCGGGCAAGTATTTCGGGCTGATATGGATGGATCCTGCGATGGGTATTGTCGGTGCGATTCTGGTTGCTCGCTGGTCATGGGGACTGCTAGGTGCTACCAGCGCGGTGCTGCTTGACCGCCAAGCTCCGAAAGCGCTTCGAGACAACATCCGGAAACTTATCGAAGCAGATGACGATACGCGGATCACGGATTTACATGTCTGGTCCATTGGTCCAGACATATATTCAGCGCAAATTGCTGTGGTCGCTCGCAACACGCTAGCCCCAGCGGACTACAAATCCCTCCTTCCAAGTTCGTTGGGCCTGGTTCATGTTGCCATCGAGGTTCATATCTGCGCCGACACCGCAGACGTCTGTGTGACTGCCGGTTTAATGGAATAGAACATCGCCATACAAATTGGCGCTGGTTGCTCCCGTGCCCCAGACATCCGAAACGTAAAGCGTCGGCTCGGCGTATGGCCGCAGTTTTGATCTTGCACCCGCTGGAGCCGCCTGTGGTTCCAAGCTTTGTATTGGAGTGGGGCGGAGGGAAGGGAAGGGAAGGTAGAGAATCCGCATACAGCAGGGCATATTGAGTAAGAAAGTAGGACCGCCGGGCCACCTTTTGGCTAGTTAAAGGCCAGAAAGCTTAGGTTTGAGTAATGTTGCATAGCATAAAATAGTAGTCTATTTAACATATAATATTCGGAATGCTGCGTAATCTTCTTTGTTCTTCCTAATCTTAGTTCTATTACGCGATAAGGCCGCCGCCACTCTCGTGTAGCGCTCGGGCAGCAATGTGGTTGAAGTAGGTGGGAGACTGCGCATTTCCGGTGCTAGGACGCTTATCTGGGGCATCCCCATCAGTCAAAATATAGGGGAGGCGGGCTGTTAAAAACCAGGCCAGGGGAAATCGCCATTTCACTAAGTGCCACTGCGGTGGCAGGGTGGTACTTCATCTCTCCACTGCTGATTGATGAACGAGTTGATGAAGCACTGGTTTTAGCGCCGCTGCGTATGACCTCCGAAGGGCCTAACCAGACCAGACAAAAAGCGATGGCCGATCTGCCACAAAAACCAGATACCCGCGTGCACGAAAGCATGACGACATGAATTCAACAGTGCCGTTATCTGGTGTGAATTGTTTGGCGTTCTTTTTTCAACTGCACCTTTATCTGAGGTTGTCACAGCTCAACGTCCGGCACTCTGAGTTGCGGTGATCTGAGTTGCAATAGCAAGTTACCGCTGGCAATCCGTCATCGCTGAAAGGCGTCCGTAACGCCGAAAACGCACTGAAACCCTGAAAACACCGTATATCAACAAGTCCGGCTAACTTATTAAATATGCGTATAATATATATTATGTTAAATAGAGTATTTTGGCACACAGTTATGCACAGGTGCGCCTCAAGGCATGCACGCCAAATTATGGGATACTCCCCCTCCCGCATTAAGGCTGTAAATCGTGTTCCAAATTGCGGAAACCAATCTTGATGCTGCTTTGGATGTAACTCGTTATGTTCTTGTTCAAATTCGATCTCGCGAACTCTACCGAGTGATTCACATCGGCGCACGCTATATGCTGGTGTCAGCCTTGGCGTTTGCACTGATGGCTGCCTGCGTGAAGCTGGCTGCCAACAACGGCATACCACTGTTGGAAATTGTCGCTGCGCGCTCATTGGTATCGCTGGTATTGAGTTATATCGACGTGCGCCGAAAAGGCCTGTCTATTTGGGGCAACCAGCGCGTTCTATTGGCAGCCCGTGGGCTGGTCGGCGTGTTCGCCCTGATTTGCGTCTACTACGCATTGACGACGCTACCGCTGGCCGAGGCCACCTTATTGCAGTACATGCACCCCGTATTCACCGCTCTCCTCGCCCTGCTTCTGCTCAAGGAAGGCATTCAGCCATCCACGGTGGCGTGCATTGTGCTGTCCGTTATCGGCCTGATTATTATGGTCGAGCCAGGCATTTTTACCGGGACATCGCCAGCGCTGCCAACATTTAGTGTGCTCGTCGCACTCGGGGGAGCGTTTGGCAGTGCCGTTGCGTATGTCTTGGTAAGACGGTTGAGTCGAGAGGAGGATGCTTCAGTGATTATTTTCTACTTTCCACTGATCGCCCTGCCTCTATCGGTCGCGTTGTTAGGTGACCAATTTGTGGTGCCCACGGCAGAGTCTCTGGTGCTATTGGTACTGGTAGGGATATTCACCCAGGTAGGGCAGTTGGGTCTCACGCATGCCATGCGCCACGAGACTGCAGGCAAGGCCGCGGCTTACTCGTATGTACAGGTTATTTTCGCAGTGTTCCTCGGGTGGGCCATATTTGACGAGATACCGTCATTCTGGACCTGGATAGGGGGCGGCCTGATTATAGTAGGCGCGCTACTAAATCTGTTTCGCCGCGCACCACCGCAACCGCATGTGGGCCAAACTCCGGGCGCATGACTGTCTCTGCTTTGAATTTGGATGGTAGCAACACACTTCTATTCATGTCGCCATGGAAGTAGCCAACTCCAGTATCAGCGGATTGGTTGACTGCTCGGGTGTATCCCAGCACGGAGATAAGGGTCAGACTGGCTTGATTTTGCTTCGCGAGCGCGAATGCTCGTTCGATGGCTTCGCTCTGCCGTGTTGCTGCATTGAAAAAAAGAGTCTATTTTTGAAACGTTTCACAATAACCCCTGCCATAGTTTTCAGGGCTAGTGCGACCTTAGTCATGCAAAGCGATCGGCGATTCAAAACCCGGTGGTTTAAGCGCTAATACAGAACAATCAATCTGGTTCAGTATGGTCTCAGCAGTATTGCCCATGATAAAGCCCAGCACACCCGTTCGGGCCACTGTACCCATGACAATTAGATCCGCATCGATGCGCTTGGCAAGTGCCGGAATTTCTCTGCGAGCCTCCCCCTTCACCAAATGTTCTTGGTGTCCGAGATAATTAAGAGCATCCTGACCGACAATAGGCGCTACTTCTTGCAGTAAAGCCTCCAGATTCGCTATATGGTGCTGCTTCGTTAGATTAACCCAGTTATCAACTGTCTCGCTTGGAGTACTCACGAATGCACTGTGGCGCATGGTACTTTCACCGACCATTTCCCACGCATTTACAACGTGTAGCTCGGCAGATTCGGCCAGCGCAAGAGAGCTGGCGAGTTGAATGATTTGTCGATTCAAGGCGCCTCGCGATTCCATCTCTTTGGCCGGATAGGCGTCGTCGACATCAACGGCGGCCAGAATGCATCGATAGGTCGGTGTCTTGCGGGGTTTGATTAACCAAACAGGGCACGGACACTTGCGCAAGATGTGCATATCGTCACTGCCAAACAGCCGGTCCTGCCAATCCTGGTGTTCCGGCAGTTTGATCACAAGATCTCGACCATTTTGCAAGACCTCACGGATGATCTCCAGAAAGGGAGTGCCTACCAGCACCTTGGTTTGCAGTGGAACGCGCTTTATATGCGGCTCAACTAACGCTGCCAATGGCTGCTTATAGCTATTCACTATCTCAGCCTGTAGCTGGGCGAAGATAGGGCTGCCATCAGGCACTCCCATACTTTCCATCATACGCGGGGCAGCGATAGCTACTGTAAGGCTGGCTTGATTGTTTTCAGCCAGTGTAACGGCACGTTCCAGAACAGGTTTGCAAATACCCTCCAGCTCTACCACGCAAAGTATGTCTTTAAATCTCTTCATTGCATTTACCTCTTTTCAATATCGACGGTGCATCTGTCCGCCGCTGCAGAAATTTGCCAGGATAGCCGCACTGCCACCTCGCCAGCAGCAGCAGCAGCAGTATCGGCATCGGCATCGGCATAAGGCATTAAGACAAGATCAGCACCTGCCTCCTCCAGCCGCATACTTTCTCTGGTGTCATGCGCGGTGCCTGCGACTTGTCCTGCATAGCCCATGCTGCGCAGTGAGTGTATGAAAGTCCAATCAACATGACGCTCACGAACCCTACCGACAACCCAACGCACATGCGCCAAGGGCAAAGACGCTATGAACTCGGGGACTTCAGCCGCCCCGTAAAACACAGGATAGCCCATAGCATCAGCCGGCTGAAGCCGTTGCAGATTGTAATCGACACATATTACCCGGCAGCCATTCGTGCGCAGCGCCCGGGCAATACCCGTACCGCAGCGACCCACACCAAAAATGCCAATATCGACAGCGCCGTCCCCGAACACTGCGCTAAGCTGACGCTCCCGGTGCGGGTCTTTTCGCTCAAAGATATTCAGCCAGGACGCCAGCCGTTCATAGAGCTGATGAGAGTAGAGGGTCGTGTAGGTAGACGCGTTAATGGTAATCAGGCCAACCGACGTAATGAGCCCCCATGGTCTCCCGGTCAATATGCCCGCAGTCACGCCCAGTGCGATCAGATAGCCCGCGCTCCGATACCTGCCGCCCGCACAACATCAATACTGCCAACTCGCTCAGTTTGTCAGGGAAAGGCTTATTTCTCGTTGCTGTTAGAGTCAACGCCAATGCGCAGCATTGTTTCGTATTCACTAGAATGTTAAAGCACATTAAAAAGCATCTATATCATGATGTTTTTAAACGGTATATTTGGTATATCTATACCATAGCAACGGGTGCCAGCCACCGTATCCTCTAAGCAATTTTGCTACCCCAGACCGAGGATCTGCGTGCTCACGACTGAGCCGCTCTTAAAAGCCTGCAGACTTTGTTACTGTTACAATTGCTGATTGACTAAAGACTGAGACATTTCACATGAAACTAGGCTTGGGCCTCATCCAGACGGCATTCAGTGCCAACCCGACTTTTGATCTCGAAGTCGTTCGTCAGGCTGAAACCCTGGGCTTTCATTCAGCTTGGGCGGCCGAAGCATACGGCTGTGACGCGGTGACCGGTGCCACCTGGCTTGCGGCCCATACCACGACCCTGAAAGTCGGTACGGCTATCATGCAGATACCCGCACGGTCGCCCGCCTCTGCTGCGATGACCGCCATCGGGCTTGATGCCCTTTCCGGGGGCCGCTTCTTGCTGGGTTTGGGGAGTTCCGGCCCGCAGGTTTCGGAGGGCTGGCATGGCGTCGCCTATGACAAGCCTCTTGTGCGCACACGGGAATATGTGGCCATTGTCCGCAAGATACTGGAGCGAAAAGCGCCGCTGGAGTACGACGGCTATCACTACCAGCTGCCACTGACCGGACCCAACACCACGGGTGCAGGTAAACCGTTAAAGAGCGTTGCGCACCCCAATGCGAATCAACCCATATTCCTCGCATCGATCAGCCCTGGCGGGCTGCGGTTGGCTGCAGAGATTGCAGATGGAGTCCTACTCTCATTTGTGGACCCTAGCGACACCGCAGATATAGTCGATCGCTATTTGGCTGAAGGATTCGCCAAAGACGGGTCACGCTGCAAACGCGAGGACTTCACTGTCAGCAGCTTTGTAAATGTGGTCGTGCATGACGATGTCGCGGCAGTGCAGGCGATGATGCAGCCTACCCTCGCCAGGCAACTCGGAGGAATGGGCTCAAAGGGTAAAAATTTCTATGCCGAGTTTGCCAAACGCATGGGCTATGAAGAACAGGTAGAGCACATTCAAACGCTGTATTTGTCGGGTGAAAAGGAAAAAGCGGCACAGGCGGTGCCTCTGGATCTCATCGACCGCACCAACCTGATCGGACCCCCCGGGCGCATCAAGGAGCGCCTCAGCTTTTGGCGCGACGCCGAGCAACGCGGCTCGCTGGACATGATGTTGCTAACCACCCATCAGCCCGAAGCACTCACCTTGATGGCAGAACAACTGCTATAGAGACGCCGCCTATTGCGCTAGTTTATCGCGGTGAGTCTGCGCCCTACTTTTGCGCCCACATTGAAACGATTTGACCGCTGTCAGCCGCAGTTTTGCCGGCGAGTACCGCTTGATAGGTTTTAGCAACCGACGCTGGGCCAAAGCTGTGCTGCAAGGTCAGCCATGCATCGCTGTCGCTGCGAAACTGCACGTAGGCAGCCCCCAGTTTTTCCATCAATTGCGCAGCTCCGAGCTCCGCGCTGCGCGTCTGAATATGGGAAGGGGCGAAAAAAAACTCTGGTTTAGCGCCGGGCAAATTATCACTACCCCCCGCTTCTTCGTAATGCGTGGCACCGATCAAACAGGAGTGCTTCATATTATCGCCGAAGTGATGATGGACATCACTGCGCACCGCTGCGCTGCCTGCCATGTCTACCATCACCACCGGCATAGCGGCATCCAGATCTGCCACCGCGTCATACGTTAACACCTGGTCGTAGTATCCCAGACTCTCGCAGAAGGCGACATTGCCCGCCGAGGTAATGCCGATACTGGTCATCTGCCCACGTTTTTTCACGCAATGGGCGAGTGCAATACTGGTTTTACTCGACGCACTGGTAATGAGGCAGGCCTTTGCGCCAAAGCCTTTATTTACGTGCATAAAATCTTCGACCAGCCATGAGGTCAGAAACAGACCACGCAGCAGACAATCGTGGTCTTCTCTGGCTGCGTCATAAATAGGATTCTTCGAGGCGCGGTCGAATCGAGCATAAATCGGTGCATAGTCTGACCGGTGCGCGGAAACGTCCTCGAACTGATCGGTCCTGGCATTACCAGCAAGTATCGTCAGGTGTGTGGCGAAGGGGAAAAAGCCCCAAACGCGTTCTCCTACCGCTATATTGGAATGCGAGGAAGCGATGACATCGCCCCAGCCCATCGCGGGAATACGCCCCCACCCGTCCTCTGTCGGGAAAAACCCCCAATACCCGAGTAAGTCTCCGGCGCCTGCGTAAGAGATATTGTTAGCCGTGAGTGCAAATTTGTCTACGCGGATAAGGACTTCGTTCTTCTCCAGCGCGGTCGGCAAGGGGCCGCTGACCAGACGAGTTTCGCTCCATTGGTCTTTGCGTACTTCCAGGGTGTTTATTGTTGCGTTATCGGCCATGGGTCGTTAACTCCCTTTGTTGTTAGGTTGCGCTGCTTTAGTCGTCCGGAGAATCGTCAGCATACGCTATAAATTGCAACAATCCCGATTCTAATAGATTCATTGATCAACATACTGCTCCGCCAACTCGCGCATAATCTCCCGAAATCCGCTCATCGTTTCGTCCACAATCTCCTGCGCTGTTTTGATCGAATCTATCCTGCCGCATACTTGCCCACACAAAGGAATAGCCGCTTCCATATCGCCTCCGAAGTACAAGGTCTGCAGATCCGCCATGTTCTCTATCACATTAATTTTGCCAAGCGGCGCCAGCGCAGCCGTGCGCTCCGTGCGCAGCGCGCGTAAGGCAGGTCGCGATTCCTGATTGAGGAAGACAGTGTCAGTCTCTGCGGCATTGAGCACCGCGTGCTTCCAGTTGGCATGCACCGGCGATTCGGCGCAGGACAGCATACGCGTACCCATTTGTACGCCCTCGGCGCCCATCGCGAATGCACCGGCCATGGACAAGCCATCGACCATGCCGCCGGCAGCGATGATAGGTACATCCACGCGGGAACGAATCAGGGGCAGTAATACCATGGTGGATACGGGGCTGGGGTTTTTAAAACCGCCACCCTCCCCGCCTTCCACCACCAGCCCGTCGACGCCCGCATCCATCGCCTTCATGGCCATTTCCAGCGTAGGTACTACATGAAATACCTTGATGCCGGCCTGCTGGAATGCCTCGGTACAGACTTTGGGACTGCCTGAAGATGTGGTGACGAACTTGATACCCTGCTCGATAACAAAGTCGATAATGTTGCTGCCCTTTACGTAAGACAGCGCCACATTCATGCCGAATGGCTTATCGGTAAGCTGCCGCATCCTGGCAACTTCGGCCTTGATATTGTCGAGCTCGCCGGAGGAGGTCTCGATGATGCCCATACCGCCCGCATTGCTCACTGCCGAGGCCAGTTGCGCCCTCGCGATCCAACCCATGGGCGCCTGAATAATCGGATAGTCTGTCCCCGTCATTGCAGTGACGCGGTTTTTGATTGGCAGTTGACTCATTGCTGTTTCTACTCCTCTTGTCTGCTTATTATTCATGTCTTGTCTGTGTACTGCTCGATTTAAGCCAGAGCCCTATCGCAGCCAGTCTCGGCTATAACCGCGTCCACCCGTGCGCGATCTGCAGTGGACAGCGCATAATAGTGTTCGTTGATCCATTTCAGGCATTTGGCCTGATAGGGAAACGTCTGTTGGGTCCAGCGTGCGCCATCAATGGTGGCCTCCCATGTTTTCTCCCCCGCCTCGACGGCTTTCGCATTCGCCAACAGTGCCGGAATATAGACCCTGCCAATTTCAGTTAACAGACCTTTAAGTGTGCCGGGAATATCTTCCAGCCTGGTCCAGTCACTGTCCTTTGGCTCGAGCCCACCCTGATCCTCCATGCGGTCCACCCAGGCAACCGTGCGCGGCGAGACTTCGTGCGCGATCGCGCGGGAAGTCGGATCGAAACCCACCAGTTGTGTCAGTTGGCCATAAAGAGCGAAATCTCCCGCCCCCGGCCGGTTACCCAGCATAAAGTTTTGCTCAGCCAGGTGCGCCTGCATAGCCGCGAGGTAGCGCCGGAAACTGGCATCGATTACCGGTGCTGTCGTATCATTAGAGCCCACCACATACAAACGCCCCACCTGCCGCTCGGTAAAAACCTTTTTGAACATCTGGTGAAGCTCATCGGTCAAAGTAACGTCCATCCCCAAAGGCAGCAAGGTGCCGGCATTGTCTGCATCTTCCTCGGGGTACCAACGGTAATGGAACATGTATTTCGTACACCACTCATCACCGAAGTCCTCGATCAGGTAATCGATAAAGGCGAGGGCAGGATCGACAGGAAGCACAGACCGGTCGGGGTAAAGAGTTTCCAGACGCCGAATAATGGGGCTGGAGTCGCACGCTGCCTGCATTGCACCGTCATCGCGCTTGAACAGGAACGTGGGATGGAACGTCGGGCGAGGTTTCTCAATGTGCATAGCGTCCAGTGTCGCCACCGGGTCGCCCCAAATAATATTGTACGGGATGCGTCGATACCGCAGCAGGGCAACCATCTTGCGGGTGTAAGGTGAGCCCGTGCCGCCAATAAGCGTTATTCTTTCGAGTGCAGGCATGCTGATTACTCCAGTTTATTGATGGTCACTATCGACCGCTACCAAGTGAGGAACAAGGCATCTGGATGAGGCATCTCCAGAAAATGAATGCGCTGTTTGAGCGCCCGCATAGGCACGACCCAGATGCCGACGCAATCTGCTATCTCACCCATAATCACAGACGAGACCAACCTCGAACATTATATTGACATGAACTATGCCACTATGCCACGCTCACGACCGCTTTGGCGTGAATAGTTTTTTAAGCGATTGCCAATCCACTCTTTAAGCGCCCGGGCAATAACTAAAATGTATCGCGGCAAGTACGCGCAAAAGTTTTACCCATGCGCAGCAACAAACCCCAAACCACCCTTTGATGACTTTAAATATTTTGGCAGATATCATGCCGGGCATGTCGATAATTTTCGGAGATAGGGAGAGATAATAGAAGTATGCGAATCAAGGACAAGATTATTGTAGTCACCGGTGCTGGCGGCGGAATTGGCCGGTCACTGGTAAAGAAGTTCATGGCCGAGGGTGCAAAGGCCGTCGTAGCGGCTGATATCAACGCCGAGAGCGCCCGACAAGCGTCGAGTGAACTGGGGTGTATTGCAATGTCTGCTGATGTCGCAAAAGAAGAAGACGTGATTCGCATCATCGAAGACACTGAGAGGGACATCGGCCCCATCGATCTGTTTTGCAATAACGCAGGCGTGATCGCCGGTGCCAGCGAGCAGTCACCCAACGAAGAGTGGCAGTTCCTCTGGGACGTCAATGTCATGGCACATGTTTACAGTACACGCCACCTGGTGCCGAAGATGATCAAACGTGGCGGTGGGTATTTCCTCAATACAGCATCCGCCGCAGGACTGCTCAACCAGATTGGGGGCGCGGGCTATGGCACAACAAAACATGCCGCCGTCGGCTTTTCCGAATGGTTGGCGCTGACCTATGCACACGAGGGCATCAAGGTATCATTGCTCTGTCCGCAAGCCGTTCGCACCGCAATGACGTCCGATACTGACGACCAGGGCATCAAGGCCGCCAGCACGGATGGCATGATGGAGCCAGATCATCTGGCCGACATCGTCGTCGAACATCTTGAACGAGAGGCGTTTCTGATCCTCACCCATGACCAGGTGAAGGTCTATATGCAGCGTAAAACCTCGGATTACGATCGCTGGATAAGCGGCATGAATCGGCTGCAGCAACGCTTGGCGGGGAACCTGGATTAACGCCACCGCGCAGAGAAAGGGGTAGCGCTTACCGTCTATATTGGATTACACGAGTTTTTAGGGAGACCACATGAAAAAGTCTATAGTAGTGCTGGCCGGTGTCGCAGTTGTAGCGGCTATCGTTTATACACAGCGCGCAGATATTGCAATGCGCATAGCGGAACGCGGTGCTGAGAGGGTAATGAGCGCAAATGTCATCGCTGATATGGAAGACGGCCTGCATGTAGCATTGTGTGGCGCCGGTGGCCCGCTGCCTGATCCCAAGCGCTCTGGCCCTTGCATCGCAGTCGTCGCAGGCGCGCAATTGTTTGTCGTTGACGCCGGCACAAACGGCTTGCGCAACCTCATGAGAATGCGCTACCCGGTCGGAAAAATTGAAGCAGTGCTGCTCACCCACTTTCACTCAGACCACATTGATGGACTGGGCGAGATGGCGACCATGCGCTGGGTTAACGGCAACAATGAACAGCCACTTCCGGTGATTGGACCGCAGGGTGTGCAGCAGGTTGTGAATGGCTTCAACGTCGCATACCAACAAGATTCAGTGTACCGGGAAGCGCATCACGGGGAGGCCGTTGCACCGCTCTCGGGAAAGGGCATGGTTGCGCGCCCGTTCCCTGTGCCCGCGCCGCGTCAATTGGAAACGGTCTATGATATGGGCGACGTAAAGATTCAGGCATTCTTGGTAGACCATGATCCGGTCAAGCCGGCGGTGGGCTATCTATTTACGTACAGGGATAGAACGATGCTGATCAGTGGCGATACGGCCAAATCAGATAACGTTGAGTATTTCGCCCAAGGGGTTGATCTACTGGTGCACGAAGCGCTGGCACCCAACCTCGTTGGCGTCATGCATGATGTTGCGACAAAGACCGGCAACCAAAGTATCGCCAAAATTACATTCGACATACAGGATTACCATGCAACGCCGGTGGAAGCAGCGGAAATTGCCAGAGATGCCAATGTCGGCCACCTGCTCTACTATCACATCGTGCCCCCTCTTCTGGTACCCGGCATGGAGGCGGTCTGGCTGGAAGGTGTGGATGATGTGTACTCCGACTACACAGTTGGGGTGGACGGTACCGCTTTTTCCCTGCCGGCAGGCTCCAAAGACATCGTGCATACTAAAGACGGGATTGGACTGTAGAGTTCATCCTCAAGGGGTACCTTTCGTGTACCCCTTACGACAAAAATCCAAAGCTTGATGCTATCAGGCGGCTTTGGATTTACTTGTGCTGTTGCTTGCAACAGGCTCGTTAACCAATGTCGCAAACAATCGCTGGTGATAATCCGCATCGCCGAACAGCGTGTTGATAATCATCAGACGCTTCACATAAAAGCCCACCGACAGTTCGTCCGTCATCCCCATCCCGCCATGCAGCTGGATAGCTTCTCCGCCGATCAATCGTCCTGCTCGCCCTGTCATGACTTTTAATGCGAGCAAACTTCTGCGCGCATCGTCCGTGTTGTCCTGCGCCGCACACACCGCTCGGTACAACAGCGACTTGACGTTTTCACAGGCACCAAACATATCCACCATGCGGTGCTGCAGGGCCTGGAATGACCCGATAGCCACGCCAAACTGCTCGCGCGTCTTGCAGTAGTCCAGTGTCTGCGCGTTCAAGGTTTCCATCACACCCAGCGCATTGGCACTCGTCGCCAGGCGCGCCGCATCCACTATCGCATCCATCAGCGCATAACCCTCACCGAGCTTGCCTATCACGGCCTCCGCTTCAACATCATTGAAACGGATATTGGCCGCCTCGTGGCCATCCGTCATACGATAGGTAGTGCGTTCAACACCCGCGGAAGCCGCATCGATCAGAAACAATGTGATACCCGCCGCATCACTCTGCCCACCCGCACTGCGCGCCGCCACGATCAGCTTTTGGGCTGCACCGCCATTAAGCACTACTGTTTTTTCACCATTGATCAGCCACTTATCATCCGTGGACTTGGCGCTGGTAGTAATATCAGTCATTGCATAGCGACTCTGGCGTTCCAGATAAGCGAAAGCGCCCTGCAGTTCACCCGAGATAATGGCGGGAATATACTCGCCCTGTAGTGCCTCGCTGCCGCCGGCTTGCAACAGACTGCCAAACAGTAAAACGGTGGCCAAGTAGGGCTCGGCAACAAGTCCTCGACCGAACTCCTGCATGATCACCATGGTATCCACGGGCCCGCCGCCAAAACCGCCATGCTCCTCGGCGAAAGGAATAGATAGCCAGCCCAGTTCGGCAAACTGCTGCCAGTGTTTAGCGCTGAAGCCATGCTCCAGTGCAACCACGGCATTGCGCTGGTCAAACGCGTAGTTCTCCTGCACAAAGCGTGCGATGCTATCGCGTATCTGGTTTTGTTCTTCACTCAAATTGAAATTCATCGTTAGACTCCTACAGGCCAAGCACGTATTTGGCGGTAATGTTTTTTTGTACTTCGTTGGAGCCTCCATAGATCGACGAAGCCCGGCCTCTGAAGTAGTGTTTCTGTGCAGCGTCAGCATACTCATGGCCGAATTGCGCAGCGGTGAGGTCACCCTGCAATGCTCCGCTGTAGTAAGCGACAACGTCCATGCGCAACTCCTGTATTGCTTGCTGTATTTCAGTACCCTGGAGCTTCAGGAGCGACGACTCCGGGCCCGGTTCCTTACCTTCGGCAATTGACGCAAGAGCGCGCAACTCAGTGAATTCCAGCGCCATCAGATCGATCTCAATATCCGTCAGGCGCTTCGCAAAAAGTGGGTCTTCAAGCAAGCAAAGGCCGCCGTTAACCTCGCGCCGCGCCTGTTCTCGCAATTGCGCCAGGCCACGCTTGGAATCGGTGACTTCAGCGATAGAGAGCCGCTCCTGAACCAATAGCGATTTCGCGTAAGTCCATCCCTTACCCTCCTCGCCAATACGGTTCTGAACCGGAACCCGCACATTATCGAAAAAGACTTCGTTCAAATGGTGAAAACCGTCAATGGTATTAATAGGGCGAACCGTGACGCCGGGACTCTTCATATCGATCAGGAGGAAAGTGATGCCCTCCTGTTTACGACCAGAGCTATCGGTGCGCACCAGGCAGAAAATCCAGTCCGCATACTGGGCATAGGTTGTCCATATCTTGCTGCCATTGAGAACGTACTCGTCCCCCTCTCTGTCAGCGCGCATTTTCAGGGATGCCAGGTCAGAACCCGCACCGGGTTCAGAGTAGCCCTGGCACCACCAGTCCTTACTTTCTAGAATACGGGGCAGAAACTTCTCTTTCTGCTCATCGTTACCGTAGGCGATAATGACCGACGCGACCATGGTCACGCCGAATGCGATCGCCTCGGGCGCTCCCGCCGCTGCGCGCTCGGAGTTATAAACGAACGACTGGGTGACGGTCCAGTCTGTGCCGCCGTGCTCCACTGGCCAGTGCGGGGCCATCCATCCGCGCTTATGCAAGCGCTTCTGCCATTCCAGCATGCCCTCTTTCATAGTCTTCCAATTACTGCAGGTAGAGGCTAATTCCGCATCCCAGTTTTCAGCCAGGAAATGCCTGGCTTCTTGCTGGAACGCCAGGTCCTTGTCACTTAATCGCGTGTGCATCTAGTGTCTCCTCGTTAAAAATTGAAGTTATCACCCTCATGGAAGCGTCCATAGAGTGCGTCGATTGACTAACGACAATCACGCCGTCAGCGCACGATATCCTCGATATACTGCTGGTCGCGCGTCGGTAAATGAAAACAGCGCCTGTGCGGATCAACACTAGGCGTCAACCACCGCAATCAGCAAAAACCGTTGAGCCGCTGCCGAATAATGTGCTCGGCATCCGCCATGATGGTATCGATCAATTCTTGCACCGTAGGAATGTCATGGATGAGGCCTGCCACCATGCCGCAGGACCAGGCGCCGGCGTCCATGTTGCCCTCCTGCATTATAGTAGGATAGACACCTGCCACTTCCTCGATAATGTCTTCAAACTTGAGCTTGTCCCCCAACGCCGCCTCTTTTTCAAGCAGACGCTCCACCGCAGGGTTGTTCAAGACACGCTCGGTATTCCTCAGCGAACGCATCACCAACCGGGTATCGAGTTCGCTGGCAGCGACAATCGCCTCCTTGACGTTCTGATGCACGGGGGCCTCTTTGGTGGCGATAAAACGGGTTCCCATATTGATGCCTTCTGCACCCATGGCCAGCGCTGCGACTAGGCTACGGCCATCTGCCATGCCACCCGACGCGACGAACGGTATAGACAACTCGTCAGCCGCACGCGGCAGTAAAATAAAGTTGGGAATATCATCTTCACCCGGATGACCACCACATTCAAAACCGTCCACAGACGCCGCGTCGCATCCAATTGCCTGCGCCTTCAATGCGTGCCGGACAGCTGTACACTTATGGATCACCTTGATACCCGCATCCTTCAACATGGGCAACCATTGGGCCGGGTTATTGCCTGCGGTTTCTACCACGGTTACACCACTGTCTATGATGACCTGAAACAGACCGGGATAATCGGGTGGGGTCAGCGTAGGAAGAAACGTGATATTCACACCAAAAGGCTTGTCTGTCATGGTGCGACAACGCGCAATTTCTTTGGCCAATTTCTCGGGGGTCCCCTGCGTAAGACCCGTGATTATGCCAAGCCCTCCGGCATTGGAGACAGCGGCAGCCAACTCGGCCAGTCCTACAAAGTGCATGCCTCCCTGGATGATAGGGTGTTCTATGCCCAGCAATTCAGTAATTCGGGTTTTCATGGATATCCTGTGGTTTAATTAATAGACGACGATAAATTCATTTGACATTGTAAATGCCAAAAGATAGAAAACCAACCAAAAAACGAAGGACTTTCAGCCTCCCTTCGCTTCTTCGACCATAGGATGAGTAACCCGACAACGTGACACAGATTAGCAGCGAAAACCAACCGTACGTGGTGTCCTATGCACATGAAGAGCCGCATGTGCTGCGAGCGCGCTTCGCCCAATGGGGTTACCTATACATCAAGCAATACGTCGACCACGCCGAGTGCGAGAGCTTGCTGAACCAGTTACTGGGTGCCTCCAAACCCTACGTCGAGCGCGACGGATTGGAGGCACCCCAGCTGAGGGGCGTACCTTTTTTCGAAACAGACCCTGCCTGGGATGAGATCTATCCCAGAATCCAGTCATTGGAAGCCTTCCACAGTTTTTTTCACCATCCCCACGTCACGGAACTGATGGAGTTGGTTCTGGGCAAGAAAACGTTTGTTTACCCAATGAAGATGGCGCGCATCTCCACGCCCGGCAGGATCGGTTACGAAACGCCGCCCCATCAGGATGCCCATTCGCATCATGCGGGGCCAACCATGGCGGGTTTCTGGGTCGCGTTGCACAACGTGACTGAGGCAATGGGGCGTGTAAAGGTGTTACCCAAATCGCACGAGCGTGGCGTGCGCCCCGTGTTCACGACTAGAGGCGTGGGCGGCGTCCAGTGCGAAATTTATGACGACGAAAACACCTGGCATGTGTCAGATTTTGATGCGGGCGATGTGCTTATATTCCACTCTTGCACCGTGCATAAGGCCGAGCCCAATACCACCGAGAATACTGTCCGCATGAGTGTCGATACACGTTTTTGCGACCATGGCGCACCGGTATTCTCAACTAATCTGGACCCGCACCACGGTTGGCGCATCGAGGGGCTGGACTGGGCATCCATTTACCGCAACTGGGAGGGTTCACGCTACCAGTATTATTGGCGCGACTACCCCAACCTGTTTTGACCAATTACGTTACTGACGTGCCGCCAGTTGGCGTTGTATTTCGCGTGCAAACAGCCACAGCCGGTCCTGTCCCCATAGCGAGAGCAGTTCCTCGCCAGATTCGTCCAGCAACCTGAAGCTGGGAACGCCCCATAATCCCGAGTGGTACATTGCCAGTCGATTAGTTTCCAGCAGAGACTCCCAGCCGGGTTGGCCGACTAGCGTGCTGGCCGTATTCCAATCAAGGCCGGCCTCCTCGACCACTTTTCGCAGACCCCTGTCCGTACTGGTATTCACGCCCTCGGCAAACGCACAGCGCAAAAATGCGCTAATCAATTCTATACCCTTGCCCTGCTCTGATGCCCAGGAAAACAGCGAATAAGCCCGCCGCGCCGGATTACCGATCGGATCGTAGAAATTGCCGAACGGCACGCCCGCCGCGCGTGCCTCGCGGGCAGTGTCAGCAAAAATATACATACCTTTTTGGCGCGTCACCGGCACGCCGCGCATCACCATCGGCAGCACTGGACGCACCGCAAGCTTGACGCCTGTCTCGCGCGCTAAAAGGACAGCACGGTCAAAACTGATGGCCGTATAGGGGCTGCGCAAGGAGGGGAAAACCTCCAGCGTCAGCCTTCCAGTATCCTTTAACACTGCGGGCTCAATGACAGGTCTGGGCATCAGCATCGGTGCGCCTGGCTTTCGGTCAAGGCCTAGCTCTGCTAACCGCTGCTCAAGGTGATAGAGCCGATCGACTCCCCAGTACCACTCTCCGCCATAGTAAAACATAGCGCCAGAATAATGATTGAGCTCCTCACGTCGTGCGGCACCCGCCGCTATACGCTCTTTGATAGCAGTCTCAGAGACTCGTCCGAACTGCTCCGCGAAGCTTGCCAGCGCGGCGTCATCATCCCTCCATAACGCTTCGCCCACACGCGCCGCGCGCTCTATGACACCCTGGCTTTGCTGCCCCGCCAAAATCGCCGTGGCCAGTTGCACCCGTTCATATCGCAAAGGTTCATCGTGTCTAGGAAAACTCAGGCCATAATCAGCCGCGACGTGGAACGCGTCGTACCGAGACAGTTGCAGCAACAGCTCGGGTTCGGCGGCATTCTTCCCGAGTGGCCCGCTGACAAGATGACAAGTGAGTTGAATGTCGTAGCGCGCCGCAAGTGCCGGTAACACCTGGGCAGCAAGATGGCTGTAGCCATCCTCTATCTGGTGAAAATACTCCACGACATGTGACTTACCGGCTTTGATGCGCACCTTCTCCGCCTTAGCTCTCTGCTTGGCAAGTCGCTCTGGCTTGCACACATGAGTCATCACTTTGGATGTGACCCAGCGCAAGGCGGCGCCGGGATCCATGGTGGCTGCACCGCCCTGCTCTTTGAACTCTTCCGTCATTATCGTGTTACTCCGATCAGCACGCGCAGGCAGTGTGGCATCGCTATTACGCTGGCGCAATTAGCGCTGCCCCCATTCAATCGTTATGTGCCGCATCAGCATGACAAATAATTTTACGCAACAGCTGCACAATGAGCCGGATACTGGTTTTTTTGCTTAGCCCCTGATACTGGCGCAGCCTGTTCCAATGCTCAAACGAGGCAACGGCATCAACCATCTCCCGCTCGTCGGCCGACAAGCGCTGCAGTTCAGGTAACCAGTCGTCGAGATCCTTGCGCAGTTGACGCTGCGCGCGGGCGTACTGCTCCTGCAATATCGAATAGCGCCATAACTGCGCCTTGGTGGTCAAAAAGTGATTACCAATCGCCTCATACGCCAGCGCGCGCTGCTCCACCGCATGCACCAGCCGCTCCTCCAACGGCCCCGCACGGTTCCCTCCGGCAAACAAGTCCTGATACTGTTCACGGATCACGGTATCAGCAGAGGCAAAGAGACTTTCCATATCGGAAAAATGTCGGAAAACCGACCGAATACCGACACCGGCTCGCTCCGAGACCTGTTGCGCGGTGGGTACCAGCACGCCCTCTGCAACAAGCTTAAGCATAGCGTCGATTATAGCTTGCCGGCTACGCTCGCTGCGCAGTCGTCGACCATCAGGTGGGGCTTCTTTTTGCTGTGTTGGCATATTCAGGGGCATCGCATAAGTGATCTGTTGGCCGCACAAGAGAGGCTTGCGCAACCACTCACTTAATGACACCATATATGCCATTTGTTTGCAAGGCACACCGACCTTCCGTGCCTGAAACCGTCAGGCGCTAATCAATCAGTTGTTAAAAGGTATCTGCCATATGAAATACGAGACGCAAGACAATATCGCTACGATTACCATCGACGACGGCAAGGCCAACGTGGTCGGTCTTGAATTCCTTGACGCGATAAACGCGTTTCTCGATCGTGCTGAGCTCGAAAAAGTCGGGGCGATTATCCTGCGCGGACGTGAGGGCATGTTTTCGGCCGGCTTCGATCTCGGCGAGTTTAAAAAAGGCCCCGCGGCGGGTATGGCGATGGTCGCGAAAGGTTTTCAGTTACTGATACGGTTGTACGGGTTTCCGTTACCCTTGGTCGCGGCCTGCACCGGGCACGGTATCGCAATGGGCGCGTTTATTATGATGGCCTGTGACTCACGCATCGGTACGCGTGGCAATTACAAAATTACGCTCCCTGAAACAGCCATTGGTATGGAACTGCCCTACACACTACTCGAACTGACAGCTTCACGCGTGCCGCCACAGTTTATGACACGTGTCGCAATTCAATCGGAAGTGTTCGCCCCGGATCAGGCAATTGCGGCAGGCTTTCTGGATGAGGTGGTCGAAACACAGGAACTCAATGCTCGGGCGCATGAAGTTGCGGCACACCTCGCCAAGCTACCGCAGACAGCCTATGCCGCCAATAAACTGTTTGTGCGCAAAAATGCGTTGGCGGCGATGACTGAAGAACTCGACAAAATGGTCGCGCAAACATCATGAGCCAGGATTTATCAGCACTTTGATCAAATATTGTCTGCCAGAAGCCAGAAGCCCGGTCCCTACTCAAGAACGTACTGGGGGCAACTGCCCCTCGACCAGTTCCAACTGTCCTGAACGACGCTCCAGCCAATGCTGAAGTTGAGTATTCATCGCGCCAAGACCGCCAATACGCGCCAACAGTCTGTCCGCTGCGATTTTGTTATCGCCAGCAAGTGACTGATAGTGCCACCACGCTCTTTGAAACAACCATTGGGTATAGCTACTGATGATCCGCTCTCCCTCGGCTTCCCCGCTGATAAATCGATGCATGCCAAGAAAGCGCGGGATGCTGCCGCCAGGATTCGCTGCCAACCAACTACTATTGTGCTCAATCACATCCAACACATCGGGAAACTGATCCCGACAGAGCGTTTCCAGAATAGGCAAAAGGGTATCGGGTATCTCATCCTCTGGCAGGAACTCTCCCGAACATACCTGCGGGTTATTCATGCGCTGTACCCACGCATCAACATGCGGCGCCCTCTCCTGCATGAGCGCCTTGGGGACGGGGTCACGTCCAAGGTGCGCATACAGCGGCCCCATAAATCCAAAATCGCCAACACTGGGTCTGGAGCCCAGTAGGAAGTCGTAGTGGGCAAAATGTTCGTTCAATTGCTCAAGGAAAGACAAGTAAGCCGCTTCGATCCCGGGGATGGTCTGCTCTGTGATTCCCAGCGCCGGCACCATGCCACGGAAAGGTCGGGACGTCTTCTCGCCAATAACAATTTGCTGCTCGTAGCTCGCGGAGGGGTCACTGAGCTTGCCAAATTCGGACATGACGAAGTCATGCTGCTGCTCAAGTACACTCCAGCGGTAGTGCATCGCCGGGATAACCAACCATTCATCACCATAGAGCTCCAGTAGCAATGCGACCAAACGCTGCACTGGCGTCGACGGATACACTGACACCTGAGGATGTCGCGCTTCCAGGAAATCAATAATATCCGTCGTGTCCTGGACATACTCTCCGGACGCCGTTTGCAGCACCGGAATGATCGGCGCACCGATATTGGGCAGGATGGTCTCCCTATAAACCTTTCGAGTCGCCGTTCGCTCCTCCCAGTCCAGCCCTTTATAACGCAGGTAAGCTCGCGCCTTGCCCGTAAACAGAGAATGCTCACTACCGAACAACATGTAGGCGGCTGCCATATCCTGCTCTCCTGCACATATTAATTGACATATATACTGTCATTATTTTATCCGTCAATCAATCTTGCCGCCTGAATTCACGCTATTTGCGTAAATACCACAGGTATATATTTGACATTTGCTATAACCTATACTTCAGGCGCCATTCTCCGATTAATGTTGGGTGGCCGCGAAATAAGGACACCGCGTTGCAGCTCAAACTGAACTTTTTGTTGCATCCATACTCCAAATTTTTGACTTAAAACCAGCAGCGTGAGGCGCTCGAAACGCCCGCCCCGCAGAGACCGGACAACAGCATTTTGAACTATCTACGTTACATCCGGGGCACTATTGGCCTGGCCCTAGCAGCGTTCATTTTCAGCACCATGGCGTTACCTGCATGGAGCCTGATGGAGTACACGCAGGCCCAGCGTGACACCATTCTGGAACTCGTCGAACAGCTGCAGGATCGCCACTATGCTAAGCTCGCCTACGATGATGAGCTCTCGTCCCAGCATCTGGATAATTACATCGATAGCCTGGACAGCAGCAAAATGTTCTTCCTGGCCGCAGATGTCGCCGAGTTTGAGCAGTATCGCTCAACGATGGATGATGAGATTAAGGAAGGCAAGCTGGATGCCGGCTATGCAGTATTCAACCGTTTTCATGAGCGCTTGCAGGAGCGACTCGAAACGCTTATCGAGACACTTCCCGCTGCAGTCGACGCCATGGACTTTTCTGTGAAAGAAAGTATTTCGCTGGACATGGAAAACCGCCAATGGGCGAGTGACGAGGCGGAGCTCGCCGATCGGTGGCGCAAGCAATTGAAGAACCAGGTGTTGAGCCTGAAGCTGGCCGACAAGGATGGCGAAGAGATCGTGCCTACGCTTAAAAAGCGCTATAAGAACCAGCTGAAAAGCGTAAAGCAATACAACAGCCAGGACGTGTTCCAGATATATGCCAATGCCTTGACTGAATTGTACGATCCGCACACCAACTATTTGTCACCGCGCTCAACCGAGAATTTCAATATTAATATGAGCCTGTCGTTGGAAGGCATCGGTGCGGTGCTGCAAATGGAGGATGAATACACCAAAGTGAGCAGCCTGGTCGCCAAGGGGCCTGCCGATAAACAAGGAGAATTGCGCCCAGCTGACCGTATCGTCGCTGTCGGCCAGGGTGGAGAAGGAACGCTGGAGGATATCGTTGGCTGGCGACTCGATGAAGTCGTGGAGTTGATCCGCGGTCCCAAAGACACAGTGGTTCGTCTGGAAGTCATTCCAGCGAAATCAAAGTCCACAGACGAGCGCAAGGTCATCACTATAGTGCGCAACAAGGTGAGGCTGGAGGAGCAATCGGCACAGAAAAAAGTCCTCGAAATGCCGCATGGCGACCAGATGGTGAAAATAGGAATCATTGATATTCCTGCGTTTTACATCGATTTCGACGCGATGCGCCGAGGCGAGAAGGACTATAAAAGCACCACGCGGGATGTAAAAATCCTGCTTCAGGAATTACAGGCTGAGGGTGTAGACGGCATTGTGATCGATTTGCGCAACAATGGTGGCGGTTCTCTGCAGGAAGCCAACGAACTCACCGGACTGTTCATCGAATACGGCCCTACCGTGCAACTCCGATATTCCTCGCGACGCGTAGTGCGTGATGGCAAAAGGCTTAAGAGCCCTTACTACGAAGGCCCGCTGGTTGTGCTGGTGAATCGACTGAGTGCATCCGCATCAGAGATTTTTGCTGGAGCGATGCAGGATTACCAGCGCGCCATCATTGTCGGTGATCGCTCCTTCGGAAAAGGCACGGTGCAAACGCTTATCCCACTAACAGAGGGACAGCTTAAGATAACTGAAGGCAAGTTTTATCGTATATCGGGCGAAAGCACTCAGCACCGCGGCGTCCTTCCGGATGTGGAGTTCCCCTCAGTTTACAATACGGATGAGATCGGCGAGAGTGCACTGGATCATGCGCTGAACTGGGATAATATCCCTCCCACACGATACGGCCATTATGACGATCTGTCCGTCATACTGCCGTCCATCCGATCGCAATTTCTCGAGCGCAGCGGCCACAACCCCAACTTTGTCTTCCTGCAAGACCAGGTGTCGCTAGCGGAGGAAACACGCAAGATCAAAGAATTGCCGCTCCAAGAGGCAGCGCGTATAGCTCTGCGTGACAGCCAGGAAGCGAAAGCACTGGGTATCGAAAATAAACGCCGTAAGGCCGAAGGTGAAGAACCGCTCACATCACTCGAGGATGAGGATGACGCTTCCGATGATCTGGAGCAAAATGCAGGTATCGACGCTGAAGACGTGGACGCTACCAAGGAAGAGGAAGAAGAAGATGACGTACTGCTTGAAGAAGCCGGCCACGTGCTGATTGATGCGGTTCTGTTGAAAAAACAAGGGCTCGCGCTGAATCAGGACAAAAAGCAAGTTAATTAGGAAACCGGCTGTGACCCGAACCAGGACAGGGTGTCATGCAGTTGAACAACATCGCCCACGATGATCAGAGTAGGTGCCGCCGGTTGCGCACGCGAAACGATATCCACCATCGTCGAGAGAGTACCTCGCGATACTTTTTGCTCCGTCGTAGTCGCTCGCTCGATCAGTGCCACAGGAGTATCAGGCGAGCGTCCATGCGCTTGCAGCTGCGCACAAATCGTCGGCAACCCCATCAGCCCCATGTAGAAGACCAGGGTTTCGGTAGTCGACCGAAATGTCGTCCAGTCATGCTCCACCTTGTCGCCCTTTAAATACCCTGCAACGAAACGAACCGATTGCGCGTAATCGCGATGAGTCAAGGGAATGCCGGCATAGCAGGCAGCGCCATTGGCCGCGGTAATACCCGGAACCACCTGAAACGGAATATGGTTCTGGGCCAGCAGTTCGATCTCCTCTCCCCCGCGTCCGAATACAAAAGGGTCACCGCCTTTGAGACGCACCACGCGCTTACCCTGCTGCGCTAATTCCACCAGTAATTGATTGATCTCCGCTTGCGGCACATGATGCTCAGCGCGCCGCTTTCCTACATAGATTCGCTCGGCGTCGCGCCTGGCCATATCAACTATCTCGGCGGACACCAGACGGTCATATAAAACAACGTCAGCGCTTTGTAATAGTCGCGCCGCTTTGAAGGTCAGCAAATCAGGGTCTCCCGGCCCAGCGCCAACCAGGTAGACTTCGCCGACATAGAGTGCGCTGGTATCCTGCAGCTGCTCGCGCAGCTGTTGCTCTGCCTGCTGCTCTCTGCCGGCCAAAACCTGTTCGACCAGCGTACTTTCCAGGGCTTTTTCCCAGAACAACCGTCGCGCTGTCTCCTTGGGGATCGCGTCTTTCACAAGCTGACGAAAACGCCCCGCAAATTCGGCCACCCGCCCGTACTTCCCAGGCACCATTGCCTCTATTTTACGCCGCAGTATTCTCGCCAATACGGGACTACGCCCGCTGCTGCTGATGGCGATTAGCAGCGGATTACGATCGACAATGGAGGGAAAGATAAAACTGCACAGCTCTGGGGAGTCCACAACATTGACCTGAATGTACAGGCGCGTTGCATCACCATAGACCTGCTGATTAACGACCTTATCGGAAGTGGCAGCCACGACCAGCCGTTTACCGTGCAGATCGCTCTCTTGATAGAGCGCCTGCTGCCAGACTCCGCCACTTTCTGCGATCATCACCTGCAAGTCGGCAGTGATGGTCGGCGCAACAACGGTAATTCTTGCACCAGCAAGTGACAGCAGCCGCGCCTTGCGCTCGGCCACAACACCACCACCCACCAACAGAACAGGCACGCCATCGAGTTTCAGACAGACGGGAAGAAACTCCACAGCCCTACCCTCCTAGGTTGCTGGCACCACCCATATAAGATTGAAGTACGTCCGGCACAGCAATACTGCCGTCGGCGCACTGATAGTTCTCCATGACCGCCACGAGTGCTCGACCCACGGCAAGGCCTGAGCCATTCAAGGTATGCAGAAGCTCTGGTTTCCCGGTCACCGGGTTGCGCCACCGCGCCTGCATTCTGCGGGCCTGGTAATCACCGAAGCTGCTGCATGAGGATATCTCGCGGTAGGTGTCCTGGGCGGGCAACCACACCTCAAGATCGTACGTTTTCTGTGCAGAGGCGCCCATATCTCCCGCGCACAAGACGACCTTGCGGTAAGGTAACTCCAACAGCTGCAAAATCGTTTCCGCGTGCCCCACCAGCTGCTCCAGCGCCTGCGGGGATTGCGCGGGGCGGACAAACTGCACCAGTTCCACTTTCTCAAACTGATGCTGGCGAATCATGCCGCGTGTGTCCCTGCCATAACTACCGGCTTCACTGCGAAAACACGGCGTATGACAGACGAAGCGGATGCCGTCACTGCCCAATTCAGCATCGTCGAAAATTCTGTCGCGCGCGATATTCGTCACCGGGACTTCTGCGGTGGGAATGAGGTACAAATCTTGGTCGGCGCGCAGTTTAAACAAATCCTCTTCGAACTTGGGCAGTTGTCCGGTGCCCAGCAGAGACGCCCGATTGACAATATAAGGCACATAGACTTCGGTGTAGCCGTGCTCCCGAATATGCACATCGAGCATGAACTGCGTCAGGGCGCGGTGCAGCCGCGCCAGATCACCGTACATAACGGTAAAGCGAGAACCGGTAATCTTGCCTGCCGTCTCGCCATCGAGCAGCTGCAGACCCTCTCCGAGCTCAACATGGTCTTTTACCTCAAATTCAAACTGTCTTGGCACACCCCAGCGCATCAGCTCCGCATTGTCCGCTTCTGTGCTGCCTGCGGGTACGTCTGCCAAAGGGACATTGGGGACATCAAGTAACAGCTCTTCCAGCTCGGCCTGAGCTTGCCTGGCTTGCTCGGTTAGCACGTCCAGTTGCGCGCCTATTTTTTCCAGGGTGGCATTAACCTCAGCCTTTGCCTCATCGACGCTCACGCCCTGGCTGACCAGTGACCCTATTTTTTTGGAGGCACTTTTGCGTTCCGCGAGCAGATTTTGAGAATCGATATCTGCCTGTTTGCGCTTGGCGTCCAGCTCAGTAAAAAGTGCCCCATCAAAGTGATATCCTCGCGCCAGTAGAGCGCTTGCAACGCCCTGAAGGTCTTGCCTGACCATCTTTAAATCCAACATCTTGACCGTTCCTGTAACAGTTCCTTGGGATAAGCGTTTGGCCCTTTCTGGCGTCTATCTAAACCAGTAATCGGGTGAAGTGTATGGCCAGCCCCGCCATCATCACACAAACAACAGCGCTGGCCAGCATATAGCCAAGTGCCTCTAAGGTGTTGCCCGCCTCAAACAGCAAAATGGTCTCCAGGGAAAACGTGGAAAAAGTCGTGAATGCACCCAGAAAGCCCACCATTATAAAGCTGCGCCAATCCGTGTGTATAAACTCGCGCTCCACCAGGAGTACGTAGACTATCCCGATAGCGAAAGACCCCACCACATTAACCAGCAGTGTTGCTAGGGGAAAGTGTCCCTCCCACCTCGCGTGTATCCAATTTGATAGCACATAGCGCGAAACGGCGCCGGAAGCGCCGCCAAGTGCAATGAACAGTAGGTATTTCATGCCTGCGCGACCCGCTCAATCGTAACGAAGTAGTGTACTGGTTTTATCGCGCTGCCGCAGGTAGTCGAGCTTCTCCTGAATCTTCTGCTCCAGCCCACGCTCCACCGGGAAATAGTAGCGCCGATCACGCAGCGATTCGGGGAAATAGTTTTCACCCGCCGCATAAGCCTCACTCTCATCGTGAGCGTAACGATAATCGGCGCCATGCTCCATGGATTTCATCAGTGCAGTGGGCGCATTGCGCAGGTGCAGCGGCACTTCCTCGCTGACACCGCGCTCAACATCAGCCCGGGCGGCCTTATAGGCGCTATAAACAGCATTACTTTTGGCAGCGCAGGCCAGATACACAAGTGCCTGGGCAATCGCCAACTCCCCCTCGGGAGAACCCAGTCGCTCCTGCACCTGCCAGGCTTCAAGCGCCAGTGTCAGCGCACGCGGATCGGCATTGCCGATATCTTCACTCGCCATGCGCACAACGCGTCTGGCGATGTACAAGGGGTCACAGCCGCCGTCCAGCATGCGACAGAACCAGTACAGGGCGGCATCGGGCGAGCTGCCGCGCACGGCTTTATGCAATGCGCTGATCTGGTCGTAGAACAGATCGCCGCCCTTATCGAAGCGCCGCAACGAGGCCTGCAGCACCTCGTCCAGCGTTTTAGCCGTGATAGTGCCCGCCTCTGCCAAGTCCGCTGCAAGTTCGAGCAGGTTTAACGCCCTGCGTGCATCGCCATCGGCCTGCGCCGCTATCAACGCCAGGCATCCGTCGTCGACTGCGACGCTCAGTTCCAGTGCCGCCAGGCCACGCCCAAGCACTGACTCCAGCTCGGCAGACTCCAAGGGTCGCAATTTGTAGACTCGGGCGCGCGACAGCAGCGCATTGTTCAGTTCGAACGAGGGGTTCTCAGTCGTTGCACCGATGAAAATAACGGTACCATCTTCAACATAGGGCAAGAATGCATCCTGCTGTGATTTGTTGAAGCGGTGCACCTCATCAACGAACAACACCGTGTCACGGCCCTGCGTCTTGTAATGTCTGGCTTGAGTAATTGCCTCACGAATGTCTTTTACGCCGCTTAACACTGCAGACAGCTGCAGGAAGTGCGCGTTGGCGTGTCCGGCAGCGAGCCGCGCCAGCGTCGTTTTTCCGACACCGGGCGGACCCCAGAAAATCATGGAATGCAATTGCCCGGAATCTATCGCCTGGCGCAGTGGCTTGCCCGGCGCAAGAATATGGATCTGGCCAGAATAGTCCGCCAGAGTGCGGGGCCGTAAGCGAGCAGCTAGCGGTTGGTAACCGCTGTCGCGGCTCTCTACCTCGGACGAGGACAGCGTGTTCGTCGCATCGAACAGGTCATTCGTCATAGTAAAATAAATCGGCTCCGGGTGGCGGCGTAAACTCAAAATCCACACTGCCAAGTTCACTGTCGCTGTCCAGATCGGCAAACGTGATTACCACACGCTGGTCCAGATTGTCCTGGATTTCCATTCCCGCAAGCTGTCCATTTTCCAAGCGCAGGGTCAGCTGCCTAAACCCGACGCCACTCGCCAACGGTGTGAGCACAAAGGTGCCGCTAGCGGTGCGCTCTACCTGAAATTTTTCTCGCAGGGCCGTTTCGTCGCCACCAAGGATCTGTAACGGCGTCATGTCGGCATCAGTAGTCACCGGACGACGCGTCACAGTTTCCAGATCGCGATCGTAATGCCAGATAAATTCCGGACCAGCGATGATCAACTGTTCATCTGGATGCTGTATTTCCCAGGCAAAGTAGCCTGGCCGCAGCAGGCGAAACAGGCCACCCGATTCAGCTAACAGCGCGTTGTCCTGCCCGTACTGCATTTGCGTAAAGCTGCCCTGCAAGCGCGTGATGGGTGCCAGCTCGGTGAGCAGTTCATCGACGTCGCCGCCGGTCTGCGCCACAGACAGCAGCGGCAGGACCGACAGCCACAGAACAAAAAAGTATTTCATCATCAGCTTTCCAGTGAGGCGCTCAGGATTCACGCGGTGGTGGAGCCAGCACTTCACGCTGACCGTTGGTGCCCATCTCGGTGACGACGCCCGCCGCCTCCATGGATTCGATCAGGCGCGCAGCACGATTGTAACCAATACGCAGCTTGCGCTGCACCGACGATATCGAAGCTCTTCTACTCTGTGTGACGTAATACACGGCTTCATCGTACAGCGCGTCACTCTCGTCATCCTGGCCTTCTGCTTCGGACTTCAGTTCGCCAGGCGTAACAGCAGTGTTACTGCCCTCGTCCAGTAACCCGTCGATGTAGAGCGGCTCACCACGACGTTTCCAGTCGGCCACCACACGGTGCACCTCTTCGTCGCTGCAGAATGCACCGTGTACGCGATTTGGTACACCGCTGCCCGGCGGTAAATACAGCATGTCACCATGCCCCAATAATTGCTCCGCCCCGCCCTGATCCAGGATGGTGCGGGAATCAATTTTTGAAGATACCTGGAACGCGATCCTGGTCGGCACATTCGCCTTGATCAAGCCTGTTATCACGTCTACTGACGGCCGCTGGGTCGCCAGAACCAGGTGAATACCAGCAGCGCGTGCTTTCTGGGCGATACGGGATATCAATTGCTCCACCTTTTTACCGACCACCATCATCATGTCGGCGAACTCATCAATTACCACCACGATGCTCGGCAGCTTTTGAAGATCGGGGGCGATTTGCTCCTCGTCGGTGGCTGCAAACAAAGCGTCGGGCTTCCAGATCGGGTCGGATAGCGGGGTACCCGCTCTGGCAGCGTCTATCACCTTGCGGTTGTAGCCCGCCAGGTTGCGCACACCCAATGCTGCCATCAGTTTGTAGCGTCGTTCCATTTCAGCGACACACCAGCGCAACCCATTGGCTGCGTCTTTCATGTCGGTAATCACCGGCGTCAACAGGTGCGGAATGCCATCGTAAACGGACAGCTCCAGCATTTTCGGGTCGACCAGTATCAAGCGAACATCAGCGGGCCCGGATTTAAACAAGAGGCTCAGAAGCATTGAGTTTACGCCGACCGATTTGCCCGAGCCGGTAGTGCCCGCAACCAACAGGTGCGGCATCTTGGCGAGGTCTGCCACTACCGGCTGACCCGAGATATCATGGCCTAGCGCAAGCGTTAGAGGCGACTTTGACTCCTCGAATGCCTTGGAGGACAGCACTTCCTTGAAGTTGACGATCTCGCGATCCTCATTGGGTATCTCTATACCGACCACGGATTTACCCGGGATTACCTCCACCACCCGCACACTGATGACCGCCAACGAACGTGCCAGATCTTTAGCGAGGTTGGAGATGCGCGATACCTTGACACCTGCAGCCGGTTGAATTTCAAAGCGTGTGACCACGGGGCCCGGATATACCGCCACCACCTCAGCGGACACCCCAAAATCCAGCAACTTGAGCTCCAGTACTTTGGACATCTTCCCGAGGGCTTCATCGGAAAAACCCTTATCGGGATCCTTGATCTGATCATCGAGCAAATCCAGATGCGGCAAGTCCCCTGTAGCCGGCGCTTCAAAAAGCGTTTGCTGCTTCTCACGCTCGGTCCGGTCACTCTTCTCGATAGGGGCTTTAAGCGACTTGATCTTGGGTGGCTGGCGCTGCCTGGTCTTTTCCACATGTTCGATGATAACCATCTTGCGCGCGTCCACCGCCTTCTCACGCTTGCGCGTGTCGCGAAATTCACTAAGTCCTTTCGCAAATCGAGCGCGAACTGCGGTGAACGTAGCAATGCTCCAGGCACCCATTTTTTCCAGCAGGGTTAGCCAACTCAGATCAGTGAAGATCGTCATGCCAAAAAGGAAGATCGCCAGCAGGATGAGGCGACTGCCCACGGGGCTGAATGCCACCGTAAAGCCGCTTCCGATCGCCTGCCCCAGAATACCGCCAGCGCCCTGTGGCAAGGAGGACATTCCAGAATCATTCATGGCCGCCAGAGAGGTGCCGGCAATCATCACCAGAACCAGCCCCAGCGCCCTGATGCCAAAGGCAGTCCAGTCGAACGCTTTGGGATGCTGCCGCTGCAACAAGAGCACCACTGCGCGATAGGCCAGCAGCAGTGGAAACAGGTAGGCTGCATAGCCAACAAGAGAGAAGAAAACATCTGCCAACCAGGCCCCTGTTGGCCCACCCAGATTGCTGATCGGGTCACCACTACCGGTGGCCGACCAACTAGGATCGCTTGCACTGTAGGTGACGAGCGCCATTAGCAGGTACATGCACACGGCCCCGACGCCGATAAAAGCACCCTCGCGAAACCGCGAGCCAAGATAGCTGTCAGTGTTAGTAGTGTCGGGCACGGCCTTGATTGTCCTTGCTGAGGTAGCCCAGCGGAGAATTATTCTTACAAAACGCCGCTATCGAGGTCATAGCAAGAAGTAATTGTGCACTCATTTATGTTTTATTTCAAAAGGTTATGCGGTTTATTTAAAGTGCCGCTGATCTTTGTCGATAGGCGACCTTTAAAGTACCATAGTTCGCTCCAATACAGAACGAATTGGCTGGGGCAGCGCCTGCAAATTCGCTGCACAAAAGAACTCTGTAAGTGGCCCTTGGCCTGGGTGATTAGCGAATCGCAGCAGCACCGCAGCAAATGGGCCTACACAGTAAATGACGCACTATCGACAACATTGAGCAGGAAGCAATTTCATGAGTAATATCAAACACCACCGCCTGATTATCCTTGGCAGCGGCCCTGCGGGCTATACCGCTGCAGTTTACGCAGCACGCGCAAACCTGAAGCCGATTGTCATCACCGGCATTCAACAGGGCGGCCAACTGACCACCACTACCGAGGTAGAGAACTGGCCAGGCGGCCATGCCGACCTGCAAGGTCCTGAGTTGATGCAGCAGATGCAAGAGCACGTAGAGCGCTTTGACGCTGAAGTGGTGTTCGACCATATAGAGTCAGTAGATCTCAATGTGCGCCCCTTCCGTCTTAAAGGGACGTCTGAGTACAGCTGTGATGCGCTGGTGATTGCCACCGGGGCTTCGGCCCAATATCTGGGCCTACCCAGCGAGGAAGCTTTTGCGGGCAAGGGTGTAAGCGCATGCGCGACCTGTGATGGCTTTTTTTACCGTAACCAGAAAGTGGCCGTCATCGGCGGCGGCAATACCGCCGTTGAAGAGGCGCTGTATCTTTCCAATATCGCTTCCGAGGTTGTGCTGGTGCATCGCCGCGATAGCCTGCGATCCGAGAAAGTCCTGCAGGATCGACTTTTCGCGCGGGAAAAAGAGGGCAAGGTCAAAATCCTGTGGAATCACACACTGGACGAAATTGTTGGCGACGCCTCCGGTGTCACCGGCATGCGTGTGAAAGCTGTTAAGGATGGGACAATCAGCCAAGTCGATCTGTCCGGGGTCTTTATCGCCATCGGTCACAAACCCAATACCGACATGTTTGCCGGGCAATTGGAGATGAAGGACGGCTACCTGACTATTCATAGCGGCACCCACGGTAATGCGACTACGACCAGTATCCCGGGCGTTTTCGCAGCAGGCGACGTAGCAGACCATATCTACCGACAGGCCGTGACTTCGGCGGGCTTCGGTTGCATGGCGGCACTCGATGCGGACAAATATCTGGACGCGCTCTGAGTCCTTGTCGATATGCGCCGCGTGCCATTTCTGGACAGCGACGGTGATTTTCCGCCCACCTGTGAGGCACTGGAAAGTCCTAGCGGGCTGCTAGCGGCCGGGGGGGCTCTCTCCACGGCTCGCCTGCTAGGCGCTTACCGCCGCGGTATCTTCCCTTGGTACGAAGCGCCGCAGCAGATATTGTGGTGGACGCCAGACCCGCGCTCGGTGCTCTTTCCCGACAATCTGCATGTTTCAAGATCACTGCGTAAAACCTTGCGGGCAAACCGCTTTCATCTTGCGGTGGACCGTAATTTCTCTGCAGTTATGCTCGCGTGCGCGCAGTTACGCCGCAACAGCACGGGCACCTGGATAGATGACGATATGATGACAGCATACGGCGATCTGCATGCACTTGGTTTTGCACATTCGATCGAGGTTTTGGATGCGCAAGGAACACTATTAGGGGGGTTGTACGGTGTATCGCTGGGACGCGTATTCTTTGGTGAGTCCATGTTCAGTCGATCATCGGACGCATCCAAAGTCGCATTGGTAGCGCTTGTTAATGTTGCCAGGCGCGGCGGGCTCCATATGATCGATTGCCAGGTGGAGAACGAACATCTAAATTCCTTAGGGGCCAGCAACATCAGCAGGCTGGACTTCGAACAGCGTCTTAAGCAAACTATAGACGTTAAACCTGAATGCGATATTTGGCACCTGCCTGCCACTTGTGGAGAATTGGCGTGACTTCATCCCTGCGCGATCTCAAGGTATACACTACCTACCCCCACAGTTGTAGCTACCTGGAAGGCAGGGAAGCCACCACACTTTTCGTCGACCCGCGCCAGCCCGTGGACCAGAAGCTTTACAGTAAACTATCGGTGCTTGGGTTCCGACGCAGTGGCAACCACATTTACCGCCCTCACTGCGCCCAGTGCAACGCCTGCGTCCCGGCCCGCATACCAGTTGCCGAATTCGAGCCCCGCCGCGGACAGAAGCGTATCTGGCAGCGCAACCAGGATCTGCGGCTCGCCTGCACGGACGACATCAACGATGATGAGGCCTTCGATCTCTACCGGCGCTACATTAGCCTGCGCCATGCCGATGGGGACATGCACCCGCCCGACCGAGAACAGTACGAGACATTTTTGAACAGTGTGTGGGGCTGCACCCGCTTCTTCAGGTTTTACGAAAAGGGCAACCTGATCGCCGTTGCCGTCGTTGATACACTGGAGGACGGTTTGTCCGCCATCTACACATTTTTTGATCCGCAGGCAAATAAGCGCAGTCTTGGTGTGTATGCGATTCTCTGGGAAATTGAACAAGCGCGTCAGTTAGGTCTGGACTATCTCTACCTGGGCTACTGGATCCGCGATTGTCAGAAAATGTCCTACAAATCCGATTATCGTCCCCTGCAGGTTTACAACAACAGTCGCTGGTCGACGTTGATCTAGATTTTTCGCTAAAGAAACGCTCTAACTGAGCAATAGTGTCAGCAAGAGTCGCCCCGAATTGTACTGCCTTTGGCTGCTAGACCGGCACCAAACCGAGTAGAGCTTTTCGGGACACGCCGCACATACGCACCCATAAACAGGGGCAGGCTCTCCGTGTAGGCTCGCTTCGGCCATCCATGGCCTCAGGCGGTCCCTGCAATCTCTACTCGCTTTGACACCTATGTGCTTCCGCTAGCAGGCTTCAGGGAGTGTCATGCATGCGGGCCACTCTTCCCTTATATTACGCTAGCACTAGCGGCAAGATTCAGGCAAACTGCGCCCTGTTTTTAATTGAGGATTGCCGCCTGATGGCAAAAGAAGACCAGATAGAAATGGAGGGTGAAGTTATCGATACCCTTCCTAACACTACTTTCAGGGTAAAACTTGAAAATGATCACGTTGTGACTGCCCACATATCGGGCAAAATGCGCAAAAACTATATACGCATTTTGACCGGTGACAAAGTGAGAGTGGAATTAACGCCCTATGATCTGACCAAAGGGCGCATCACCTACCGCGAGCGCTGAGCTTGCCTAGTTCTTCTCGAGCTCGGCTTCCTCCTCATCCACCGTCACATCCAGTCTATTTTCGGCCACATTAAGGCGCACCAGAGCGGTGCCGCCAGCCTGCGATAATGCTCCAAACAACACCAATTCTGCCAACGGCTTTTTGATATGTTCCTGGATGATACGCGCCATGGGACGTGCTCCCATATGGATATCGTAGCCTTTTTCTACCAGCCACAAACGCGCCTCAACATCGACATCAAGAGTAACGCGCTTTTCGTCAAGCTGGCACTGCAGTTCCGTGAGGAACTTATCGACAACAGTCAGGATGACATCCTCACCCAGCGGCTGGAATTGGACGATACTATCCAGACGGTTGCGAAACTCCGGTGTAAACATTTTGTTGATGGCCTCCATGCCATCCGTGCTGTGATCTTGGCTGGTGAAGCCGATTGTACGGCGACTGATGCTCTCGGCGCCGGCATTGGTGGTCATCACGAGGATCACATGACGAAAATCTGCCTTGCGGCCATTGTTGTCCGTCAGTGTCCCGTGGTCCATCACCTGCAATAGCAAGTTAAACACATCCGGGTGCGCTTTTTCGATCTCATCGAGCAGCACTACCGAATGAGGATGCTGCGTAACGGCGTCAGTCAGCAAACCACCCTGGTCAAATCCCACATAACCCGGTGGCGCCCCAATCAGGCGCGATACCGTATGCCGCTCCATATACTCGGACATATCGAAACGGATAAGCTCCAGCCCTAGCGAACGCGCCAACTGACGGGTGACTTCAGTCTTGCCCACCCCAGTCGGACCGGCCAGCAAGAACGAGCCTATGGGTTTTTCTCCTCCGCGCAGGCCCGCCCGAGCCAGCTTTATGGACGTGGCCAGGCTGCCAATGGCTGCATCTTGACCAAAGACCACCATCTGCAGGTTTGTCTCAAGCTTCTGCAGTGTCTCCTTATCATTGCTACTGACTGCCTTGGGGGGTATGCGGGCAATCTTGGCGATCACTGCCTCGATATCACCAACGCCGATAACCTTTTTGCGCTTGGAGGCAGGCAGCAATTGCTGAAATGCACCCGCTTCATCGATAACATCAATGGCTTTATCAGGCAAAAACCGATCCGTGATGTAGCGAGCAGAGAGATCCGTTGCCAGACGCAGGGCCTTGTCGGTATACCGCAGGCCGTGGTGCTCCTCAAATCGTGATTTGAGGCCCTTCAATATCTTATAGGCGTCATCGACACTCGGCTCCATCACGTCTATCTTCTGGAAACGACGGCTAAGAGCCTTATCCTTGTCGAATATGCCGCGGTATTCGGTAAACGTCGTGGAGCCAATACACCGCAGTTTGCCGGAGCTAAGCAGTGGTTTGAGCAGATTACTGGCATCCATCACGCCGCCAGACGCTGCGCCGGCACCAATAATGGTATGTATTTCATCGATAAACAGTATCGCCTTGTCGCGCTTTTTCAACTCGGACAGCATGCCTTTGAAACGCTTTTCAAAATCACCACGATATTTGGTGCCCGCCAGCAGAGCCCCAAGGTCCAGCGAATACACCACACTGTCCTTCAGAATATCAGGCACGTCACCGTCGAAAATTTTCTTCGCAAGACCCTCTACAATGGCCGTTTTACCGACCCCGGACTCACCCACAAGCAATGGATTGTTCTTGCGGCGGCGCGCCAGGATTTGCGCGACACGCTCTACCTCTTCCAGACGACCAATCAGTGGGTCGATGTTACCTGCGGCAGCTTCAGCATTCAGGTTGGTAGTAAAACTGTCCAACGGATTGGGCTCGCCTTCCTCTGTACGAGTCTCTTCAGTGCCGATTTGCCCTTGCTTTGGCGCATCTCCTCCCTCATTAGGCACCTTGGAGATGCCATGCGTCATGTAGTTGACGACATCGAGGCGCGCTACACTCTGGGTTTTCAGGAAAAAGACCGCTTGGCTTTCCTGCTCACTGAAGATCGCGACCAACGCGTTGGCACCGGTGACCTCGCTCTTACCTGAGGATTGCACGTGAAAGACGGCGCGCTGCAAAACCCGCTGAAAGCCCAATGTAGGCTGTGTATCGCGCTGCTCTTCATCCTCAGGAATCAGTGGCGTCGTGGCATCGACAAATTCAACCAGATCACCACGCATGCTGCCGATATTGGCTCCGCAGGCTTTGAGTACACGGATTGCGTCGTTATTGTCCAACAGGGCGAGCAGCAGATGCTCCACCGTCATGAACTCATGACGCTTCGCACGAGCACCCCGGAAGGCATCGTTCAAGGTAGTTTCAAGGTCTTTGCTCAACATAAATAATGCTCCGGGGGCTACCCCTCAACGGCCTCGATTTCGCACAAAAGAGGGTGTTCACTTTCCCGGGCATACTGGTTCACCTGGGCCGCTTTTGTTTCCGCGATGTCCTGCGTGTAAATACCACAGATTCCCTTTCCTTGCGTATGCACAGTCAGCATAACATGGGTCGCCTGCTCCCGGTTCATGCGAAAAAAGACCTCCAGAATCTCCACCACAAACTCCATGGGGGTGTAGTCATCGTTGATCAAAACTACTTTGAACAGAGATGGCTTCTTAAGTTCCGGGTTCGATTCCTCTAACGCAAGACCATTCGAGGAATCCTCTTTCTCCTTTCCCATACGCCATTGTCCTGACAGGTGGATCACTTTCACTGACACGCTCTTGTTGCTTAATTGCAAACCCAGACTCCTTGAATGGCCCCCATTATACGATTTTTCAAGGGCTACGAAATAAGGAACAGAGCTCGCGTCCATATTTACCGCGCAAATCCGTGTATTAGTTTCTTTCAAACCAAAAAAAAGGCCCGTGTCGCCACGAGCCTTTATAGTTCGTAGCGACCGTATTACATGGAATCCACAATCGCTTTGCCAAATGCCGAGCAACTAAGCAGGGTCGCTCCTTCCATTTGTCGCTCGAAATCATAGGTAACCGTGCGCTTCTGAATAGCACCGTTCATGCCGTCGATGATGAGATCTGCCGCCTCATTCCAGCCCATATGGCGGAGCATCATCTCCGCAGACAGAATCAGCGAACCGGGATTGACTTTATCCTGCCCAGCGTACTTCGGTGCGGTGCCGTGGGTTGCCTCAAACAATGCAATGGTATCTGACAGGTTGGCACCTGGCGCGATACCAATTCCACCCACCTGTGCAGCGAGCGCATCAGACAAGTAGTCACCGTTCAGGTTCAGCGTGGCCACCACACTGTATTCCCGTGGCCGGGTTAGAATTTGCTGCAACATGGCGTCGGCGATCACATCCTTGATGACGATCTCGTTACCGCTGTTGGGATTTTTAATGGCTACCCACGGCCCACCGTCGATCAATGTGCCACCAAACTCCTCCCGCGCCAACGCATAGCCCCAGTCACGGAATGCGCCCTCGGTAAACTTCATGATATTGCCCTTGTGAACCAGCGTCACAGATGGCAAATCCTGGTCAATCGCATACTGGATGGCTTTGCGCACCAAGCGCTTTGTGCCCTCTTCGGAGACAGGCTTAATGCCTATACCGACGTTTTGGGGGAAACGTATCTTGGTGGCACCCATCTCATTGATCAAAAAATCGACCATTTTCTGGGCTTCAGGCGTTCCTGCCTCATACTCGATGCCCGCGTAAATATCCTCAGAATTTTCGCGGAAAATAACCATGTTGCAATCGCCGGGATTCTTAACCGGTGACGGCACACCCTCAAACCAGCGCACGGGTCGCAAGCAGGTGTAAAGATCGAGTTCCTGGCGCAGTGCCACGTTGAGCGAGCGAAATCCCCCACCAACCGGCGTGGTCAACGGACCCTTGATACCAACCAGATACTCTTTAATAGCCTCCAGAGTCTCCTCGGGAAACCAGTCACCGTCGTACATTTCTGCGGCTTTTTCACCAGTGAATATTTCCATCCAGGAAATTTTCTTTTTACCGCCATAGGCTTTTTCAATGGCGGCATTGACCACATCAATCATGACAGGCGAGATATCGATGCCGATGCCGTCTCCCTCTATGTAGGGAATGATAGGGTTATCGGGGACGTTCAGGCTGTAATCTTCGTTTACAGTGATTTTTTCACCTTGGGAAGGAACCTGAATATGCTTGTAGCCCATAATTTACTCCGTAGCTGCGGGGTTCGTGGAACTCATCGAGATGGTATGCTTACCCCAGTGAGAAAACGGCCAACATCATAACACGGTTGCCCATGCCTGCTCTCGCGCTGACTCGCATTTTTTTATACTGGCGGCACTCTTTCCGATGTCCAGACTGATCTTGTTCAACAAGCCCTTTAATGTACTTAGCCAATTCACCGATACCGAGGGGCGCCCCACTCTGACCGACTACCTCAGTGCGCCTGGCTGTCGCGTCGCCGGGCGCCTCGACTACGATTCTGAGGGCTTATTGTTACTGACAGATGACGGTCACCTGCAGCAACACATCGCCAATCCGCAGAATAAACAGTGGAAAACCTATCTGGCACAGGTTGAGGGCACTGTGACAGACGATGCTCTGTTGCAACTTGCCAGCGGTCTCACGCTTAAAGACGGCGCCACCTTGCCGGCCCAGTCACGCCGAGCTCCCGCACCATTGCTGTGGGATCGACATCCGCCTGTGCGAGCGCGCAAGACCGTGTCGGACAGTTGGCTGGAACTGTCGATTCGGGAGGGTCGTAATCGGCAGGTTCGCCGCATGACGGCGGCCGTGGGTTTCCCCACGCTGCGACTGGTGCGCATGCGCATAGGCGAATGGTCACTTGAAGATCTGCTGCCCGGCCAGTACCGTGAACTCATGCTGCACGCACCGGCCGCCGCTGAAAGGCGTCCACCGGGAGCGCGCCGCAAGCCAACCACAAGGAGACGTTGAATGAATCGCTGGGCCCCTCATGTCACCGTTGCCTGTGTAATCGAACAGGACGGCAAATACCTGATGGTCGAGGAGCGAGATAAATTCAATGGCAAGATGGTATTTAACCAACCGTCCGGACATCTGGAAGAGGGAGAGTCCCTCACTGATGCCGCCCTGCGCGAGACACTGGAGGAAACCGGTTGGGTGGTGCAGCTAACCGGCGTGCTGTGCCTCGCACTGCACCATGCACCGAGCACTGACATCACCTACCTTCGAACTACTTTTTTGGCGACGCCAATGAACCCGCTGGAAAACGCTGTAATCGACTCTGATATTCACGCTGTGCACTGGCTCGATTACGAGGCAATCCTTGCGCGATCTGATAGAATGCGCAGCCCTGTGGCCCTGGCCGTAATTGAGCAACATCGGCAAGGCATTTGTTACTCTCTGGACCTTATACATACCCAATGAGCCCCAATTCCACCCGTAAAGTCATCGTCGGTATGTCTGGCGGTGTCGATTCTTCGGTCGCCGCTCTGTTGCTAAAACAACAGGGCTACCGCGTGGAAGGATTGTTTATGAAGAATTGGGAAGAGGATGACGGCACTGAGTACTGCACGGCCAAGGCTGATTTCGCCGATGCGCAGGCCGTCGCAGACAGTCTGGGTATTCGGCTGCACGGCGCGAATTTTGCCGCCGAGTACTGGGATAATGTGTTTGAACATTTTCTGGCTGAGTACCGCGCTGGTCGCACACCTAACCCTGATATCCTTTGTAATCGAGAGATCAAGTTCAAGGCCTTTCTTGAGTATGCCCTGATGCTGGATGCCGACTACATCGCAACCGGCCACTACACCCGCCTGGGCAGCGCAGACGGCACCAGTACGCTACTGAAAGGGCTCGATCAAAACAAGGACCAAAGCTACTTCCTGCACGCCGTCGGGCACACTGAGCTTGCAAAGACGCTGTTTCCCGTTGGCGCAATCGAAAAGCCCAGGGTGCGGGAACTGGCTCTCGAACACGGGCTGGCCACAGCGAAGAAGAAAGACTCAACGGGCATCTGCTTTATAGGCGAACGACGTTTTAAGGACTTCCTGCAACAATATCTACCGGCGCAACCCGGCGAAATCCACTGTCTTGAGGGTGAAGTGCTCGGCCAGCACCAGGGCTTGATGTACCATACCATTGGCCAGCGTCAGGGCCTCGGTATCGGCGGGCTCGCACAGCACACGGAGGCGCCGTGGTATGTCGTTGAAAAAGACCTGACGAACAATGTGCTTTTGGTTGCCCAAGGCAACAAGCATCCAGCGCTGTTTAAATCGCGCTTGTATTGCCATGAGATTTTTTGGATTTCAGGCTCGATGCCAAGACTGCCACTGCGTTGCACCGCCAAAGTACGGTATCGGCAGCCAGACCAGTCCTGCCTGGTAAGTCACACCCAAAGTCAGGGCTATACGGTGCAGTTCGACACCCCGCAGCGGGCCATAACACCCGGGCAATCGGTAGTCTTTTATCAGAGTGACCTTTGCCTCGGCGGCGGTGTCATAGAGCGGACGGAACAGTAAATGAGTGGTATGGAGCTTTCCAATATCGAACAACAGGTGATCGCACTGGCAGGCGTGGCGCAAGCGGCTCGCCTGGTAGACCAAGTGTCCAAAACGGGCAGCTATCCGTTGGAGTTCTTGGAGCCCTCGATTAACAGTGTCTTTGTGTTTGACCCAAAGACATCGGCTGACATTTTCGGTGGCATTCCCGGCGTCAAGCTGGGCTTACACAATCTCAGCAACCTGCTCGCCGATAAAAGCGCACGTGAAAATCACGACCTTGTTCGTTACGTATTCAGTATGATCTATCTGGAGCGCAAGTTTGTGGCAAAACCGGACATGATGGGCGTCGTGCGTTCACGGCTAGAGCACACCCGTTTTCGCGCCGAACATTTCTCAAGTAACGTGAATGCACTGTGCCACAGTATTTCAGGTATTTATCAGGACACACTGAGCCACGAGAAGTTTCGCATCAAGGTCAACGGCAGCGCACAACACCTGCAGAACTCGCAGAACGCCGATATTATTCGCGCCTTGTTGCTCGCGGGAGTTCGTGCTGCCTTCCTGTGGCGTCAACTCGGCGGGCACCGCTGGAGACTGCTGTTGCAGCGCAAGAAATTGCTGGAAACCTCGCAAAATCTTTCGCGCAGTCTGGGCGTTGTGTAAGCTCATTTCCTATTACGTTGGAGAAATACATGGATCTATCAGAACTCACTGCAGTCTCTCCCATAGATGGTCGATATGGCAGTAAGACTGCGCTACTGCGGGAATTTTTCAGTGAATACGGGCTAATCAAGCATCGAGTACTGGTAGAAGTTCGCTGGTTACAGTGCCTGGCTGCTCACGCTGACATCGCCGAAGTGCCCAAACTGTCCAAGGCTGCAAACCGCAAACTTGAAGATATTGTCACGAACTTCAGTGAGGCCCATGCGCTGCGTATCAAGGAGATTGAGCGTACAACCAACCACGACGTTAAAGCCGTTGAGTATTTTGTAAAACAGCAATTTTCTGGCAATGCAGAACTGGAATCCGTCGCCGAGTTTGTGCATTTCGCCTGCACATCGGAGGACATCAACAACCTGTCTCACGCGTTAATGCTGACAGCGGGTGTACGGAAAGTACTGCTGCCACAGATGCGCGATATTGCATCGGCTTTAAAGACCCTGTCTCACGATTCAGCATCGGTTGCGATGCTGGCGCGGACTCACGGCCAAACGGCAAGTCCGACCACCATGGGCAAGGAGCTGGCCAATGTTGTCGCCCGGCTGCAGCGGCAGATCACTCAGGTCGAAAGCATGCAATACATGGGTAAAATCAATGGCGCAGTCGGCAACTATAATGCACACATGGTTGCCTATCCGCAGGTGGACTGGCAGGCGAACGCTGAGCGCTTTGTGACCAGTCTTGGCCTCAGCTGGAATCCGTATACAACCCAGATTGAACCACACGATTATATGGCCGAGCTGTTCGACGCAGTCGCGCGCTTTAATACTATTTTGCTCGATTTTAACCGCGATATCTGGGGCTACATCTCACTGGGCTACTTCAAGCAGCAGACTGTCGCTGGTGAGGTGGGATCTTCCACCATGCCACACAAGGTCAACCCGATAGATTTCGAGAATTCAGAGGGCAATCTGGGCCTGGCAAATGCCGTGCTCACCCATCTGGCGACTAAACTCCCGGTTAGTCGCTGGCAGCGTGATCTAAGCGACAGCACCGTACTGCGCAATATGGGTGTTGGTTTTGGATACAGCATTATCGCCTATCAGTCGAGCCTCAAAGGCATCGCCAAACTGCAACTGAACGAAGCGCGCCTTGCCCAGGACCTTGACGACAGCTGGGAGGTACTTGCCGAACCAATACAAACGGTCATGCGCCGCTACGGTATTGAACAGCCGTACGAAAAACTCAAGGCGTTAACCCGTGGCCAGGTGATGAGCCGTGAAGTAATACAGGAGTTTGTGACCACGCTGGATCTCCCGGAGGAAGCGCGTAACGCCTTACTGGCACTGACGCCTGCAAACTATATCGGCAACGCCAGCGCACAGGCTCGGGCAGTAAAGTAGCCGCAACATGACGGATGCCTGGCAGATCGATCTAGATCCGGCTGTATTCCTCGCGGAATACTGGCAGCGCAAGCCGCGGTTAATTAGGAATATCCGAGCCAATTTCAGACCACCTCTGAGCAGCGATGAACTGGCTGGGCTGGCACTGGAGGACTCTATAGAGTCACGCATAGTAGAGCAGCGAGGGGATATTTGGGCGCTGCTTCACGGTCCTTTTGAGGAAACCGATTTTGTGCGCAATGCGCCATGGACTTTATTGGTACAGGCGGTCGACCACTATGCACCAGAAGTCGCAGAGCTACAGCGTTGGTTCGACTTCATTCCACGCTGGAGGATGGACGATGTGATGGTGAGCTACGCATCAGACGGTGGCAGCGTCGGACCACATTACGATAACTACGACGTCTTTTTATTACAGGGCGAAGGTCAAAGACTGTGGCGGCTTGGCCAGCAGTGCGACAGCACCACAGCGCTAATGCCGCACGACGAACTGCGCATCCTGCGCAACTTCGAGCTTGAGAAAGAGTACCTACTTGGCCCCGGCGACATACTTTATGTGCCACCGGGTGTCGCTCACTGGGGCATTGCACAGGGCGAATGCACGACCTTCTCTATCGGATTTCGGGCGCCACGGGTTAGCGACATGCTATCGCGGCGCACAGACGAATTACTCTCGCAGATGACTGACGAAGAATTTTTTCAAGATGCTGGGCGACTGCCCGCCGCGCGCGCTGGCGAAATAGCGACCAAAGATATCGAACAGGCGGTGGCACAGTTACGCAAGGCGCTGGATCACGCTACCGGATACGACTGGTTTGGTGAGCTGGTTACCGAACCGCGCTACGAGCTTGATATTGACGACGAGGGCATCGCAAAGGCGCTGGCCTTGCTCGCAGAGGGTGCCAGATCGATCGCCCTCTCCCCCCACGCTAAATTGGCGTGGATAGAAAACGCCCAAGATTTAACCATATTTGCCAATGGCGAGAGCTTTTGCTGCGCCCTGGGCGCACTTCCCACCATGCTATTACTGTGCAAGCGCGTTGCTGTAGTAGGTGCAAATCTGGACAAAGCGTTAAGGGATAAAGATACTGCAGAGGTGCTTGAGCGCCTTTTAGAAAACGGGTGTATTGATGTCGTTTAACGAATTCGCAACCGGAATAGACTTTCCCAGCCCCTTCGATCGTTATGTTATTGGACTGTGCGAAGGCGCGTCGCGGCATGTCTGCATACAAAGCCCGAAACTGGACTATGCGGCATTTGATAACGCCGGGCTGGTGGATGCAGTCAGTGCGCTAGCCCGCTACAGCCGACAGGCTGAAGTGCGCATCCTGATCAACGATGCCCGCGCGATACTCGGGCGGGGGCATCGTCTACTGCAGCTGGCGCGTCGCTTGCCCAGCGTAGTCAGGATTCGCAAGCTTACCAATCATCCGCAATGGAACAACGAAACGGTGGTAATCCGAGATCGCGACGGCGTGCTCTACAAACCAGGCGGCAGCGATCACGATGCTTTCTTTGAGCCCGCCTCACGCGCTTCTACGCTGCGACATCTTGAGTTGTTTAACGAATTGTGGCGCTACAGTGTTGAGGATACGGAACTGCGGTCTTTGTATATTTAGCAATGGCATAAGGGTGGGGCGGCCATCCGCGAAGCGAGCCTAAAGGGAGAGTCCGCCCCTGTTTATGGGTACGTATTCACGGCGCGTCCCGAAAAGCTCTACTCGGTTTAGCGTCGGCCTCGCAGGTTACGTGCTTACCACTCCATAATAACAAAGACAGCGCACCAAACATCGCTGCGCTCAGCTGACCTTACAGCGTTGTTTTGCTGAATCAACCCATCTCAGCAATCGCCGCCGCCAGCGCCAGTTGGCGTTTTGCCTCTTCCACATGCAGATTCTCGACCAGGCGACCGTTGATCACTACCACACCCTTACCCTGTGCCATTGCCTCTTCGAAACCGGCAATAATATCGTGAGCGGCGGCGAGTTCTTTCTCGTCGGGCGCAAAGGCGGCATTGGCCGCAGCGACTTGGTTGGGATGAATCAGGCTCTTGCCGTCGAAGCCCAGGTCACGACCCTGCTCACAGGACAGCTGCAGCAGCTGTTCATCCTGCAAATCCAGCTGCACACCATCGATAATCGTCAGTCCATGCGCGCGGGCGGCGTAGACGCAGAGGTTGAGTGCCGTAATAAACCCGAGGCGATCGGGTGTGTGGCGCACCCGCGTATCCTTGGACAGGTCAGACGTACCCATTACAATACCTGCCAGGCGCGGGTGCGCGGCGGCAACTTCGGCGATATTCAGAATACAAAGTGGTGTTTCCGCCATAATCCACATGGTGACGCTGTCGGGGCAGCCTGCCTTTTCAAAGGCCGAGATCGCCGCTATGACGTCCTTGGCGGTGTCGATCTTGGGAATTAAAACCGCGTCCGGCGCGGTGGGAAAAGCACTAATGGCCGCGATATCCGCAGCGCCCCACTCCGTTGATAAGGCGTTAATTCTGACAATCAGCTCGCGCCGACCATAACCGCCCTGCTCCAGTGCCGCAGCAATCTGCTCCCGTGCCAGCCCTTTGGCATCGGGCGACACGGAATCTTCCATGTCGAGTATCAAGCCGTCAGCCGGCAATGACCGCGCCTTGTCGAGCGCGCGCGGGTTGGAGCCTGGCATGTAGAGTATGGAGCGGCGGGGCCTGATGGTCATGATGTATTCCTCGGCTTAAAAATTAATGCGCTTGCGGTGCTGGCCGCCAAGGATACAGAAGCCCGTAGCACCCGGGCAAGCGAATCGCTGCTGATCCAATGGCTTTGGCGAGCGTATACCACGGCGGGCGTCTGCCACAGCACCAAACTTCGCACACACTGATCGTACCGGTTGTCTAATAGCGGCCAACGCTCTAACATTCACGGTTTGAATGATTAAACCGTTTCAGGTCGTGCGGGTTCCTGCAATGTCCCATTACGGCATATTTAATCTCAGAGAGTAGGATCAATCATGTCAGACGTTTCCCTGAATGACGGGCAGCAGCTCGATCAGGCCACCGCCGCTTTGGCTGCGACCCTGCAATTAATCGACCGTTCGCTGTCTGCCATCAAGTCGCGCACGCTTGAGGGCGAGCGCGTGTCACCCGCGCTTCTGGATGAACACCAGCTGGCATCCTATGACCTATCCGTCAGCTGGTCAGAATGTACGGCTGCCAAATTTGCCGTGGCGCACGCACAGACTTTGATCAAAGAGTCACCGCAACAAAATACTTTCACGGCGCAGCTTGCTACCCTGTTTTGCGCAGAAGCCGTTACCAATACACTGAACCGTCTGCGTACCCGACCGGCAGATTTTGGTCTCACTCTCTCTGCTATTACCGCGGTCGAGGAAGCCCCCGCTGCCGCGGCGTTCCTACAACAACAACTGGCAGCGAAAAATATCGCCGCTATAGGACAGCTGGTATTGGACCGCGATGGCGATCTCGGGCCAGACCGTTTGGGCGAGCATCACACGATGATGCGCGATACCTTCCGGCGCTTTTCCGACGATGTAGTAGCACCCCTGGCCGAGGAAGTGCACCGCCAGGACCTGATCATCCCTGACGCCATTCTTGAGCCACTCAAGGAAATGGGTATGTTCGGCCTGTCCATCCCGGCCAGTTATGGCGGGCTGCAGGAGGACGACAAGGAAGACACGCTGGGCATGATTGTGGTCACCGAGGAATTGTCACGCGGTTCACTGGGTGCCGCTGGGAGCTTGATCACACGACCTGAAATTCTGGCTCGCGCCCTGCTCAAGGGCGGCACGGAAGAGCAGAAACAGCACTGGCTGCCGCAGCTTGCCGTCGGCGAGCCATTGTGTGCGGTCGCGGTAACGGAGCCCAATTACGGCTCTGACGTGGCTGGAGTACGACTTCGCGCAACCGCCACAGAAGGCGGTTGGACCCTCAATGGCGCCAAGACCTGGTGCACCTTTGGTGGTAAGGCTGGTGTTCTGCTGGTGCTGGCTCGCACTAACGCTGACATGTCACTGGGCCACCGCGGCCTTTCCATGTTCCTCGTCGAGAAACCCTCCAGCGACGGACATTCATTTGAAGTGACCGGAGAGTCCGGCGGCAAACTGACAGGCCGCGCAATTGCCACCTTGGGCTATCGCGGCATGCACTCGTTTGAGCTGTTTTTCGATGATTTCTTCGTACCTGCTGCCAATATGCTGGGCGGTACCGAGGGTGAAGGTAAGGGCTTTTACTCGGCGATGGCCGGTTTTGCCGGTGGCCGCATCCAAACCGCGGCGCGTGCCGTGGGTTTGATGCGCGCGGCGTTCGAGAGAGCCATCTCCTATTCGAAGGATCGTGTGGTCTTTGCCAAACCCATCGCCGAGTATCAACTTACCCAGGTCAAGCTGGCGCGCATGGCAGCCATGCTGCTGGCCTGTCGGCAGATCACGTACGATGTCGCGGAACTGATGGATACCGGTGCGGGAGATATGGAAGCCAGCGCAGCCAAGCTGTTTACCTGCAAAACCGCTGAGTGGTTAACCCGCGAAGCGCTGCAAATTCATGGCGGTATGGGCTATGCCGAGGAGAGCCCAGTGAGTCGCTATTTTGTCGATGCACGGGTTCTGTCTATCTTTGAAGGCGCCGAAGAAACGCTGGCTATGAAGGTGATCGCGCGTTCACTGGTCGAGAATGCAGCTGGAACAGAGCAGGCATGAGTATTTCATTGCCGTTGACACCCCAGGGCGAAATATCCGCCGACGTTGCGGTGGACCTCGGCAAAGTACGCCATCCTCAGTACGGTCGTTATCTGGACGAACTGGAGCCGGGGCAGGTATTTGAGCACCCGCGCGGATTTACATTCACCGCCAGTAACATGCTGGATTTCGCCCGCACGTTTATGCAGGCGAATCCACTGTACCTGAATACACAATACGCGCGAGCGCACGGCTTTGTAGACCTGCTGGCCAGCCCTCAAATGGTTTTTAATGTGACCTTGTCGCTGGGCGTACAGAATGATTCAGAAAAGGCGATAGCCAATCTCGGTTACTATCAAGTACAGTTTCTGAAACCCGTGTATCCGGGCGATACATTGCGCAGCTTTACTAAGGTCCTGGAGCGTAAAGACCGCGGCCCGGATAAACCGGGAATCACACTGATCCGCACGGTCGGCGTTAACCAACACAATGCCGTAGTACTGCAGTATGAGCGTAAAATCATGGTCGGCTGGCGCAATGAGCGCCCCCCCACTACGGCCGCACCGAATGTGGCTGTCGACTTTCCGGGCGACGAGTCGCCCGGCCTTGAGCTTCCACTGACCAGCTGCGCCGATTTTGAGGGTTTAACCGGTCCCAATACCTATTTTGAAGACTTTGAATCCGGCGATATCATTGTCCATGCCAATGGCCGAACCATCACCGAAGAGCACATGGCGTTGACCTATAGCGTTGGTAACAGTCACCCACTGCACTTTGACCGCCTGTTCTCACAATCGCTGTCTGGCAAGATGAGTGGCGAACCTATCGTATACGGCGGACTGGTATTTGCCTGGCTGGACGGCATTGCCAGTCGCGATGTCAGCGAGCACGCGGTGTGGGAACTGGGATTTACTGAGGGATACCATACACAACCTGCATTTGCCGGTGACACTGTTGGTGCGCTGTCGCGAGTTTTGTCCACACAGGACGCGTCGGGTGCCGACGGCTACGGCGTAGTCACCCTGCAATTAATTGGTGTGAAAAATATCAGCGCAGCCGCTGCGTTGGAGAAACACGGTGCCGATCTATTTATCAAGGAAGATCAAAAGCGCGCGTTGGGCAAAGAAAAAATCACTGATAAAATTTTTGAAATTGAGCGACGCCTGCTAATAAAGCGCCGCCCCCGCTGAGGATTATCCCGTGAGCCAGGACACTGTGAAACGCGACCGCCCCTGGATGATGCGCACCTATTCCGGGCATTCGTCGGCGCGAGCTTCTAACGAATTATATAAAACCAACCTGAGCCGCGGACAAACCGGACTCTCCGTCGCGTTCGACCTTCCCACGCAGACCGGCTATGACTCCGATCATCCGCTGGCACGCGGAGAGGTGGGCAAAGTAGGGGTGCCCATTAATCACATCGGCGATATGGAAATACTGTTCGATACGATTCCTCTCGGGCAAATGAACACCTCGATGACGATCAATGCGACAGCACCGTGGCTGCTGGCGCTCTATGTTGCAGTCGCAGAGCGCCAGGGCGTGGATCCCACACAGTTACAGGGTACTACCCAGAACGATGTACTGAAGGAGTACTTATCGCGCGGCACTTACATCTTCCCTCCTGGACCGTCAGTAAGACTGACCACCGATCTCATTACCTACACGGTACAGAATATCCCCGCGTGGAACCCCACCAACATCTGCAGCTACCACCTGCAGGAAGCTGGCGCCACTCCGACGCAGGAACTGGCATACGCCCTGAGTACCGCGACTGCTATTCTCGACGCGGTGCAGGCCAGTGGACAGATTCCGGCAGAGCGCTTCCCCGACGTCGTCGGTCGAATCTCATTCTTTGTTAATGCCGGTATCCGTTTTGTCGAGGAGACCTGCAAACTGCGCGCCTTTGGCCGCATGTGGGAGGCACTGACAGGTGAACGCTATGGTGTGACCAACCCGAAACAGCGCCTGTTCCGTTACGGTGTGCAGGTCAATTCACTGGGACTGACTGAATCGCAACCCGAAAATAATGTGCAGCGTATCGTACTGGAAATGCTTTCGGTCACGCTGTCAAAGAACGCTCGCGCCAGGGCCATACAACTGCCCGCGTGGAACGAGGCACTGGGCCTGCCCCGTCCCTGGGATCAGCAGTGGGCGCTGCGCATGCAACAAGTGCTGGCCCTGGAAACCGACCTGTTGGAGTACGGCGATCTTCTGGATGGCTCGCCCGTCGTTGAAGCAAAAGTGCAGGAACTAATTGAGGGTGCAAACGCAGAGATGGCTCGGGTAGAGGCCCACGGCGGCATGGTCGCCTGTATCGACAACGGCTACGTCAAACGCGAATTGGTACAGAGTCATACGCGCCGCATGCGCAATATCGAAAGCGGCAAATTGCAGATAGTCGGCGTCAACTGCTTTCAGGAGTCTGCGGAGTCGCCACTTACCGCAGGTGATGAATCCGGCATTATGAAGGTGGACGAACGCGCCGAGCGCGACCAGATCGCATCGCTGCAGGCATTTCGTGCAGCGCGGGATCAAGCTAAGGTCGATGACGCTTTGCTGCAGTTACGCAATGCAGCTAACGATGGCAACAATATCATGCCGCCGTCTATCGAATGTGCTCGCGCGGGTGTAACAACCGGTGAGTGGAGTGAAGTGTTGCGGCAGGTGTTTGGCGAATACCGGGCACCGACGGGCATCGATATTTCCCCCATCAATCACGGCGGCTCCGACGCACTCGACAAGGTGCGCGCGCGCGTGCATCAAACGGGCGAAGAACTGGGCCGACCGCTGCGCCTGCTAATCGGCAAGCCAGGGCTGGACGGCCACAGTAATGGCGCGGAACAAATTGCTGTTAAGGGCCGCGATGTCGGCTTTGAGATTGTCTATGAGGGTATTCGCCTGACACCGGCACAGATTGCCCGTGCTGCGCAGGAAGAAGGCGTGCACCTGATCGGCTTGTCAGTGCTCTCGGGCAGCCATCTGGAGCTGGTCGATGACATCGCTCACGAGTTGGAAAAAATTGGCGCCTCCAGCATACCGCTAGTGATCGGAGGCATCATCCCTGAAGAGGATGCACGTTGCCTGCGGAATAAAGGCCTGAAAGCCGTGTTTACCCCCAAGGATGTCGATATGAACGCCATCATGGATACCATGGTCACGATCATCCGCGAGGCCAACGGCTTGGAGCCGCTGGCCTGAGCGATGCCATGAGCCGGCCTGAAGTCACCGACACTCCGGAACTAGTCGCTGCCATTGGCAACGGCCAGCGCTATGCGATCGCCGCAGCACTCAACCTACTCGACGACAGGCGAAAGAAATCTCGACAAAGCGCGGCGCGTTTATTGGCTAATCTGCAAAACGACCCTCAGCATTCTCGCGGACAACTGATCGGTATAACCGGCCCTCCGGGCGCAGGCAAATCAACATTAAGCGCTGCTTTGATCAGAGTCTGGCGTCAGCGGGACCATCGAGTTGCTGTTCTCGCAGTGGATCCCTCCAGCCCGATTAGCGGCGGCGCGTTACTGGGCGACCGACTGCGCATACAGACAAGCGCAGATGACGATGATGTCTTTGTCCGTTCTTTGTCTAATCGAGGCCAGTTTGGCGGGCTCAGCGCTGAAGTCTGGCCTATGAGTATCGTTATGTTGGCGGCGTTCGATATCGTACTGATCGAAACAGTGGGCGTCGGTCAACGCGAAGTCGATATCGCTCGTCTTTGCGACACGACCTGCTACGTGGCGCAGCCCGGCTCAGGTGACAGTGTACAGTTTCTGAAAGCCGGGATTCTTGAGGTGCCGCATGTGCTGGTTGTTAATAAAGAAGACATGGGCGCTGTAGCCGTGCGTACCCGGTCAGAACTGGAGTCGGCACTGAACAGAACACACCCGGACGGTGACTGGCAGGTGCCCGTGTTGTCCACTAGCGCCGCCACAGATAAAGGCATAGACGCATTGGCCGATGTGTTGGAGAAGCATTACCAACAACTAGTATCAGGGGGTCGGTTGTCAGCGCGGCGCAGAGGATATCAGTCTTACTGGTTACACAAACGGCTGCAGGAAGAATTTGGCAACGCCGGGATCGAGCGACTCGGCGGCGAAAAAGCCCTGCTGGTCAAATTACAGGCACAGGATATGAACCTTTACGAAGAGTATGAGACGCTTCGACAGCTGCTATAACCATCTGTAACCAACATCAAACAACACTGAAAGTACGAACTACCACAGGAGATACACATGCGCAGCCCCCGAGATTTTTTCCGACCCCTGGCATTGGGAGCCCCTCAGCCATTGCGCGACATTCCTGTGCGGCCATCGCGCATGATCCACTTCTTCGACCCCAGCAACCCCAAGATGGTCGAGAAGGCGCCCGGGATTGCTGAGCGTGTCGACATACTGCTCGGGAATCTGGAAGACGCCATCGCTATCGATAATAAGGCTGCTGCACGCGAGGGCTTTATCCAGATCGCCCGCGACAACGACTTCGGCGACACACAGCTGTGGACTCGCATCAACAGCCTGGACAGCCCGTGGTTCCTCGATGACATCACGCGGATTGTCACAGAAGTCGGCGACAAGGTTGATGTCATCATGCTGCCCAAAATTCAGGGCGCTTGGGATATTCATTTCGCCGACCAGCTGCTTGCCCAACTGGAAGCCAAAGCGGGACTTACAAAACCCATCCAATTGCACTGCCTGCTGGAAACAGCACTGGGCGTAGCAAATGTTGAAGAGATCGCCAATGCCAGCCCGCGCATTCAGGGAATGAGCCTCGGGCCTGCTGACCTGGCGGCATCGCGCCGCATGAAAACAACCCGTATCGGTGGCGGCCATCCTGGCTATCTCGTGCGTGACGATCCTGATGCACAGCATCCCAATGCCGCGCGTGCCACTCACCAGCAGGATCTTTGGCACTACACACTGGGCCGCATGGTGGATGCCTGCGTCAGTGTCGGCGCCCTGCCCTTTTACGGACCGTTTGGCGCCATCGATGACCCGGTGGCCTGCGAAGACCAATTTCGCAATGCGTTCCTGATGGGATGTGTCGGAGCCTGGTCACTTCACCCCAACCAGATCGACATTGCCAAGCACGTATTTAGCCCGCCGGTAGCCGAGGTCACCTGGGCGAAACGCGTACTACAAGCACTACCCGACGGCAGTGGCGCCGTGATGGTCGAGGGCAAAATGCAGGATGATGCCTCCTGGAAGCAATGCAAGGTGATGGTGGACCTGGCGCGACTGATTGCTGAAAAAGATCCTGACTTGAAAATACTGTACGGGTTTTGATAATGTTTGTGTCTTGGGCACGTGTGCTCGTCCACGGTGATCCTGCCCACCAATGATAGACACCCTGTTAAGCGAGTAAACTACGCTACAGAGGTGAACCATGACAGTAAAGACAAGAACGAAGAAGACAACCCGGCGGCAGCACTCTCCCGAATACCGGGAG
>Ga0335398_10000058_pt1 | contig 149478 bp, 124 predicted proteins | sample BON03_FD_205742 | JGI IMG/M metagenome (GOLD analysis project Ga0335398, IMG submission 205742) | Freshwater microbial communities from Lake Bonney liftoff mats and glacier meltwater in Antarctica - BON-03 (spades assembly) (version 2) | ecosystem: Environmental > Aquatic > Freshwater > Ice >...
TGCTCTTCCTTTTTTGCTTGGCGGTCAGCTTCATCTTTGACTTCATCTCGCAACCCCATCCATAGCTGAACATGAATGTCAGGGTGAGTGCCCCGAAGAGTTTTTCGATCTTCCGGGGGTCCGACATATGCGTCGTTTCCAGGTCGAAGCCACGTTTCTTAAAGTGGCTGAAGACTTGCTCGATTCCCCATCGCCGCCGGTAGAGCGCCAGCGCCTCCTTTCCATGAAAGCGATTGCTCGCCAGATAGAGAAATTCGTCCCGAGTGTTCTTTCCGTGGATGGGGCAACCGGAAAAGAACAGCTCGAAGCCCCATATCTCCCTGCGGCACGGGCTTTTCGGCGGACGCTTCGAGGCCGGGAGTCCGCCCACCAGTGTGTTGCCCTGGATCCTAACGACATATCCAACACCCTGGTCTTCAAGCCATTGCAGCCACGCTTTTCCGATGAATTCTCGATCCATGGTGAGCACCTTGACATCGGACGCGGGGAGTATCCGGAGAAGGCGCTTCATCAGGTCGATCCGGTGTATCGCCTTGGAGTTGCCACACTTGGTGGCACGGGGAAGTGCCTTCCAGATGACAGGAATGGCAACCTTGTCGAGCACGATGGCGACGACGAGAAGGTTGAGGTGGGTTCTTCCATACTTCCAGTTGGTCCGATCCATCGAGAGCACCCAGCCGCCTTCGGGTTTGGAAAGTTTGGCGACCACCAGCCGGGCGATGTCGTCAAAGGGCATGGCGAAGTGGAGGAAGAAGTTCTGGAACCGTCGATAGAGGCTCTCGTCCTTCAGGTCGCCCGAGGCTTCCGCAGAGAGCTTGGCGAGGTTGACGGTGCGGTTGCGCACGATCGAAACGATGAGGTACCCAAGGCATTCGAGGCGGGCGTTTTTCCAAGAAGGGAGGGCGGAGCGGAGACGGTCAATGTGAGAGGCATTTAGCATGGAAAACATGCCGCAAACCCCAAATGTCAAGAGGCATATTAATATAAATGACTTATTATTAACCAGTTAAGTTGCCTGTTTTTGTCGTGCAGTGTGGTTTTCAACCGTAAAAATACGGCAATATTACTTTCCGTCAGTCCGTCTTCTCGTCTACCGCCTCGATGACGAATTCAACGAGCTCGTGACAATTGAAAAACCCCGGCCAGAAGCTGTGGCCCTGTCCTTCGACTTTCATCACCTCGATGAGATCTCCGGCCCCGGCGGTCTCATATATTTGCTCGAGCGTTTCCGAGTTTTCCGCGAAGGGGACGACTTTGTCGTCCGTGCCGTGGATGATAAAAACGGGGATCTTCGCCCGGGCGAGCACCTCCGCCCGCCTGATCGGATTGAGCTGGTCCAGTTGCGCCGTCAGCGCTTCAGGGCTGAGTCCGTAGGCGGGTGCGGCTTTTTCGAGACCGGGATAGGTGGTGAAGTCGTAGACCGGATAGATCCCGGCGATCCCCGCGACGCGGTCGGGATGGGCGATCGCCCAACTGCTCACCCTGAGGCCGCCGCGGCTGCGACCGAGGAGGACGGGACGATTCGAGAAACCGTCGGCGACCATCTTCTGATAGAGGGCTTCGAACCACGGAAAGGCGGCGGGGCTTCCGTAGGACTCGCCGACATCGACGCCGGCGACCGCGATGCCCGCGTCGAGGAACTGTCGGTGCATCCAGTTCTCGGCCTCGTCCGGATAGGCGTTCAGAGTGGGTCCATAAAAAATCCAGGGTTTTGCGGCGGGATCGCCCGATGGCTTTTCGGGATTCATGCGAAAGGCGGGGCGGCTCTCGAGATCAAATGTCTCCCCGTTGATGAGGACCTGTTTACGCGGTGGTTTTGCGGCCTCCTGTGCTTTGCCCATGCCGCGAGCAGGGCCTTTTGCGGCTTTCTCGCGGGTCTGAGTGCTCAGATCGGCCGAGGTGAGTTCGGTGAATTCGGCAAGCTTTTTGTCCCAGAGTGCGATGAGTTCCTTTAGCTCGCCGGACTGCGGGATGGCGAGATCGAGAGACTCGGCGCGGTCGGTGCCGAGGTCGTAGAGTTCCCATGGTTCCCCTGCGGGAGCGACGGCTTTCCAGTGGCCCTGCTGGATCGCCTTGTGCCCGTCGTGGAACCACCAGAGGGCGTCGTCTCTATCTCCCTGATCGCCCGTGAAGGTCGCGACGAGACTTTTTCCGGGAGCGGGCGGCGCATCGGTGGCGGGCTTTGCCCCGGCGAGTTCGAGCAGGGTCGGGACGACGTCGATGACGTGGCCGGGAGTGCTGCGGATCTCCCCCCTGGCGGCGATGCCGGCCGGCCACGAGACGAGCAGGGGTGTCGCGATACCGCCCTCGTGGGTCCAGGTTTTGTGACGCCGGAAAGGAGTGTTGCTCACCGTCGACCAGCCGGGTCCGAGACAGAGGTAGGTGCCGGCCGATCCCGGAGGCTGCGAGGGATCGTGCCCGTCGTCGCGCACCATGATTTCGGCGCTGGCACCGTTGTCAGAGAGGAAAAGGACGAGAGTATTCTCCCACTCGCCCATCGCTTTGATCTGGTCAAAGACCCGTCCGATCTCGAGGTCCATGCGGTAAATCATCGCCGCGTGGATCGCCATTTTTTCGGCCTGGAACCTCCGTTGTGCGTCGGTCAGGGATTTCCAGGGGAGGGGTTTGTTCACCTCGCCGTCGCCGAGGATCGGGAACGCGTCGGGAAAATGGTAAGGGGGGCCGAGATCGGTTTCTGGTCGGGAGAGCGTGCCGTCGAGGAGGCCCAGTGCTTTCATTTTTTCCCATCGTTTTGCCCGGATGACTTCCCAGCCGGGGGTGTAAGTGTCCGCGTGGGTCGCGATGTCTCCGGGCAGGGCCTGGAGAGGGAAGTGGGGCGCGGCGAAGGCGAGGTAGTGGAAAAAGGGAGCTTCGGCATGGTTCGCCGCGTGATCCCGCAGCACTTCGATGACGTGATCGGCGAGTGCGACGGTGCCGTAGTAACCCGAGTTTTTTTCCACCGCCGGCAGTTCGATGTCGTCTGTAAAGTGTTTGTTAGGATTGAAGAAGCGACCCTGGTCTTTCAGGTAATACGAGTGATCGAATCCCTGCGCCACCGGCATACCGTCGATATGCCATTTGCCGGTGTGGTAGGACCGGTAGCCGGCCGGCTTCAGCATTTCGGGGAGGAGAACGGCCCAGTCGGGGCGTTTGTTTTTCTCGCCGCCGCCACTGGGGATGCCGGGCACGGTGTCACGGCGGATCTGCTGAGCATAGTAGCCGGTGAGGAGCGCTCCGCGCGTCGGCCAGCAGCGAGCCGTGTTGTAGAACCGGGTGTAGCGCAGTCCGTTCGTCGCGAGCGAATCGAGGTTCGGCGTGGCGATCTCTGATCCATAACAGCCAAGATCGGAAAAACCGAGGTCGTCCGCGAGGATGAGAAGGATGTTCGGCCTCGGAGCGTCGGCGGCGTGGATGGGGAGCGCGAGGGGCGGGAAGATGAGAAAGAGAGCGAGGATCTGTTTCATGACGGGGTGGGGGAGTCTACGGTTTGCGTCGGGCCGAGGGAAGACCGGATCCACGCGATTTGTCGCGAAGCAACTGGTTGGAGTGACGGCTTCAGAGGTTGTCGGGAAGTTGAAATTGTGATCTCTTCCCCGGTTCCTGGCCTTTTTCTAATCTGTGCCAATCTGTGGGAGCAAAGCGGATCTGCGTTCATCGGTGTTCGAATGCTTCAACACGGATCGCGCAGATTTGCTCGGATTAGCTCAGATCAGGTTTGAGTGCTGACCTTTTCCAACGGCCTCTTCAGCCGTTTTAACGCGTATCGCGTCCTAAAATTTTTTTCCTCTCCGGCCTCTCACTGTCCCACCCCCGGTGCTATCCTGCTTTCCATCACCGACAAACGGTTGCTTCCCCGTCCTCTCTCGCTACTCTCTGTCCACCCATGATTCGCCTCTTTCACACTGCCGACCTGCATCTCGGGCTCAAGTTCACCCGCGCCGGTTATTCGCCCGCTTTACAAAAGCAGCTCGTCGAGCAGCGGCTCGAGACGCTGCGGGCCATCGTCGATCTGGCGAACGAGCGTGCGTGCGGGGTCTTCGTCATCGCCGGGGACCTCTTCGACACTCCCCGCGTCGCGAAAGGGCTCATCCGCGAGACCGCCGCGATCCTGACCCGCTTTGCCGGGATCGTCGTCGTCCTGCCGGGGAATCACGACTACGTGCAGGAAGACGATCCGCTCTGGCCGCCCTTTGTCGATGCGCTCGGGGAGGGCCACCATCTCCTCCAGCGCGAGACGCCCTGCGACCTCCGCGAACAGGGCGTGCCGCTCGTCCTTTTCCCCGGCGTTTGCGGCTCGCGGCATTCGAAGGAAAACGCGGTCGGCTGGGTGCCTGCGGCGCTCGCGGCGTTGGACCTGCCCGACGAGGTCCGCCGGGTCGGGGTGGCCCACGGCAGCCTCGAGGGTCTCTCGCCCGACTTCAGCGGCGACTACTTTCCCATGACGCGGAAAGAGCTCGAGGCCTCGGGCATGGATGTGTGGTTGCTCGGCCACACGCATGTGAGGCATCCGGATCGCGAGTCCTTTTCGGGAGAGCGGGTTCTCTTCCCCGCGACACCCGAGCCCGACGGATTTGACTGCCGGCATGAGGGTCATGCCTGGATCGTCGAGCTCACTGAAAAAGGCGAAGTCTCCGGCGAGTCGGTCACGACCGGCCGCTTCCGCTTCCGCGATGTCGCGAAACTGGTGAAGAGCGAAGCCGATCTCACGGCCCTGCGCTCCGAATTTGCAACCTATGCGGCGGAGAAAGATCTCGTGAAGCTGTCCCTCTCCGGCCGGCTCCCCTCCGAGCTCCACGAGGTCCGCGGCGACATGCTCGACGCCTTGCGAAAAAATGTCCTCTACCTCGAAGATGACCTCTCCGGGCTCATCAAAGAGATCCGCTCATCGGATATCGAGCGCGAGTTCACGCAGGCTTCCTTTCCCTTCCGCCTGCTCTCAAGACTCGCCGGAGACGCGGACGATCCCGGTGGAGACCCCGAGGCGCTGCAGATCGCGTGGGACCTCGTGAAGGAGGCAAAATCATGATCATCCGTCGTCTTCATCTTCATCCCTTCGCCGGCGCGGCCGATCGCGAGGTCGCTTTTGCCCCCGGTCTCAATGTCGTGCTTGGTCCGAACGAGGCGGGGAAAACGACTTTGCGTCGGGCTTTGCGTCAGGTCCTTTTTGTCCCAACGAAGCTCACGAAACGTCAGGCTGACGAAGAGGTCTTCCCCTTTCTCCCGCTCAGCGGCGGCGACACCGTGAGGGTCTCGGTCGACCTCGAGACGGAAGGGCGTCTCTGGAAGCTTACGAAGCGCTGGGCGAGCGGCAACTCGAGCGCCGAGCTGCACCTGCCCGATGGCGGCATCCTCTCCGAGAGCGCCGCGATCGACGAGACCCTGGCCGGCCTGCGCGGCCTCAGTCAGGGCACCTGGGAGCACGTCCTCATCGCGACCCAGGGCGAAGTGGGGGCGTCGCTCGATCACCTTGGCGAGCCGGGCAGCATCGACGATCTCAATGCAGTGATGCGTCGCGCCGTTTTCGAGACCGACGGGGTCTCTCTCGAAAAGCTGGGTCTTTCCATCCAGGCGCGTTGGAACAAGATTTTCAGTCACTGGGACCGCGACCTGACTCGGCCCGAAGGCAATCGCGGGCTCGAGAGACCTTGGCTCAAGGAGGTTGGCAGCATCCTCGCGGCATGGTATGAGCGCGAGCGGGCCGGGCTCGCCCTCACTGAGGCGGAGGCCTACTACCGTCGCCTCGATGATCTCAATGCGAGAACCAGCGCCGCCTCTGCCGAGAGCGAGACGCTCAGGCAATGGGTCGCGACCCACACCGCGATCGCCCGCGACACCGAGCAGCGAGCCGGTCTCGAAGGCCGACTCGCCCAGGTCGAGGCAAAGGGGAGCGGGCTCAAACAAATCTCGCAGGAATGGCCCGTGGCCGAGAGCAAACGGGCCGAGCAGGAGGCCCTCGCCAGTCAGTTGAAGCAAAAAGTCGCCACCCTCGCGACCGAGTTGGAGCGCGCCAAAGCGTGGGAGGCTGCCGGGAAGACACGCGCACTCCTCGAGGAGGCGGATAAACGCCAGGCCCGGGTCGAAGCAGCGCGAAAAGAGCGAGACGCCGCCCCCGTCGTCGAGGCCGCGCAGATCGAATCGCTCGAGTCGCTCGAGAAAGAGCGTGATCGGCTCCGCGCCCGGCTCGAGGCGGCCTCGCTCAAGGTCGTCTTCCGCGCAGCAAAGGCCATCGAGCTCGAGACGCGTGCCGGGGTCGGTGACTCCGCCGCACATTCCCTCGCTGTCGGAGAGGTTCTCTCGCTGGACGCCGGGGGCCGCGTCCTCGTGCGTCATGGTGGCGGCGACTGGGAACTCGAAGTGGCCTCGGGTGACATCGACGTCGCCGCCGAGGAGAAACGTTTCCGGGAGATCGAGGCCGAAGCCGCCGACCTGCTCGCGAAGACGGGGGCTCCCGACCTCGCCGCCGCCCGGACGCGACGTGCCGTTTACCAGGAAAAATCGCGTGATCTCGCGGCAGCGGAAAAGCAGCTCAGGGACCTGCTCGGCCCGTCCCGCACCCTCGAAGATCTCCGCACGGAAGGGAGCGGAGCATCCGGCGGCAGCCCCGAGGCTCCCGCCCGCAATGTCGGCGACCTCTCCGCCGAGCACGCCCGGACCGAGGCCGAGGCCAGTGCTGCGGAGCGCGAGGTGCGGTCCCTGCGCACCCGCATCGACGCCTGGACGAGAGACTACCAGTCCGCCGACGCCCTCCTCGACCTGCTCGTCGATCTGCGGGCCGATCATCAGAAAGTGAAGGGGCAGATCGAGGCGCTTCTCCCGCTCCCTGACGGATGCACCGACGCGCGGACCTTCCTCGACGAATTCCGTCGGAAAAACGACAGCCTCGATCAGCACAAGACGGCGATGAATCAGCTCCTCGTCGAAAAAGCCTCGCTCGAAGGCTCGGCCCCGGCACTCGAGCCGTCCGACGCGGCCGAGTGGCTCGCCGTGAGCACCGCCGACTTTACCCGGGCCCAACGCGAAGGCGCTGCCATTGATCGTATCCAGGGCGAGTTCGAATCTCTCCGCGCCGAGATGGACACGGGCACCCTCGATCCGTGGCTCGCCCATCTCTCCGAAGTGGTCGCACCGCTCACCCGTGATCGCTATGTCGGGATTCACCCTGACAAAGGCACCGCATCGCGCGATGACTCGGTCAGCGTCCCTTTCGACTCTCTCTCGACGGGGACCCGCGCCTGTCTCGGCCTGGCTGTCCGGCTCTCGATGGCGCGATGGTTCCTCGAAGACAGTGACGGATTCCTCGTCCTCGATGACCCGCTCGTCGATCTCGATCCCGATCGGCAGGTGGCGGCTGCGGCCATCTTAAAACACTTCGCCAAAGACAAGCAGGTCATCCTGCTCACCTGTCATCCCGGGCACGCCGCGATCCTCGAGGGGAATACGATCACTCTCTGAGATCAGCCGCCGAGCACGTCCGCACTGGCCCTGACAAGTGCGCCGACTGCGTCGCGGATCTGTGCTTCGCTCACGCAGAGTGGCGGCATCAGCACGAGGGTGTCGCGGATCGGACGGGTGAGCAGGCCATAGGCGCGGGCGCGGCGGCAGATCTTCGCGCCGGTCTCCTCGCGCCAGTCGAGGGGCTCGCCGGCGAGGGGCCCGCCCGTGGCCGCCGAGACGAGGTCGATCCCGGCGATCAGGCCGATCTGTCTCACTCCGCCGAAGTGCGGCGAGCTTTCCTTCGCCTCTTGTAGTGCTTTCGTCAGGTTCGCGATTTTGGCGGGAAGTCCGGCGATGACGTCCTCTTCCTCGAAGACCTGCAAGTTCCCGAGCGCGGCGGCACAGCCGAGCGGATTGGCGCAATAGCTGTGCCCGTAGAAAAATGTCCTCCGTTCCTCGTAGCGGCCGAGGAAGGCCTCGTAGACGGTCTCAGTCGTGAGGGTCGCGGCGAGCGGTAAATAGCCGCCGGTGAGTCCCTTTGCGAGACAGAGGAAGTCGGGGACGACGTCCTCGTGCTCGCAGGCGAAGAGGCGCCCGGTGCGGCCAAACGCGGTCATGACCTCGTCGAGGATGAGCAGCGCGCCGTTTTGATCGCACCACTCGCGGAGCCGGCGCAGCATTCCCGCCGGCCACAGTCGCATCCCCGCCGCGCCCTGGATGAGCGGTTCGATAATGACCGCACTGACCTCGCCCGCTTCGCTCTCGCTGAGGGATTCGAGGGCCTCCATCGTGGCAAAGCGCGAGACCGTGTAGCCCATCGCCGCGACGGTCCCGTTGAAAGTGCTGATGCCTCCGAGCGAGGCCGCGCCGATCGTGTCCCCGTGGTAGGCCCCCTCAAAGGCGATGAATCGGCTGCGATGAGTCTCCCCCCGCAGCTCACGGTATTGCAGCGCCATGCGGCAGGCGCACTCGATCGCCGTCGATCCGTCGTCGGTGAAAAAGACTCGTGTCAGGGTGTCGGGCGGGAAGAGACCAACCAGCTTTTCGGCGAGGCGAATGGCCGGTTCGTTCGAAAATCCCAGTGCCGAGCAATGGGCGATGCGGTCGAGCTGATCGCGGATCGCCGCATCGATCACGGGATGCCGGTGCCCGTGGACGTTCGTCCAGATCGAGCTGTTCCCGTCGAGGTATTCGTTGCCCTCGATGTCCGTGAGCACCGCCCCCCGGCCCGAGGCAATGATGAGCGGATCGACCTCCGACGCGCACCAATCCCGCATCTGTGTGAAGGGATGCCAGAGATGCGCCTTGTCGAGGCGGCGGAGGGACTTAACAGGATCCGATGGCGGGGTTGACCCCGTCTGGTCTGGTTCTTGGGAGGTCATCGGGGAGGGGGGAAGGAGAAAAAGTCGAGGCGTTTTTGGTAAAATTCTTCGCTTGTAAAAAATGCGCTTTACGCGTATTTTCTAGAACGTATTGCAATTGACCTTCGTCGAGCACGGAAATTTTGCCCGCGAAATGCAGGGTGTTTGAGGAAGATGTTTTGGAATTGATGATGCGCCTGCTGGAGCATCCCGATGCCGGGGACGTGATTCCGGGAAGCGGAGGACTGAGAAAAATTCGGGTTGCTGCCTCCGGGCGAGGGAGGCGAGGCGGAGCGAGAGTCATCTACTATTGGTTTGTTGAAGATGAGATCATTGAATTTCTCAGTGTTTATCCAAAAAATCGTAAGTCGAATGTAACGGCCGACGAAGTTAGAAAGCTTAGCCTGACTTATTCATAAAAAGTTCCGCCGCTACTTGCCAATCCCCGAAACTACTGCGTTGCGCTCCGACTTTCGTCCTCGATGTATTCCCGAATACACCTGCGGGGAAAACCGGATCGCGCCTTGTTTTTTTAAGGCTTGGCTGCGCATCGCCAAAACTCTCATGAATAAATCAGGTTAGAAGGTTGATAGAATGAAAACCAAACTTATCTCAGAAGAAAGCGCGCTCGGTTCTCCCGAAGTTTCCCGTCTCAAGGAGTTGAAGGCTGACAGTCTGGCTGGGAGATGCCGCCCTGCCCGGGTGCGAACTATCGTGAAAGGAGACGACGGAGTGATCACGATCACCGAGGTTGATCCTGAGGTTTTTCGAAAGCGTCGAGCGAGAGCTTTCGAGGCGAAAAATCGGGTGTCGAAGCTGCGCCATCAACTGGGGCATTCCCAGGCGGAGTTTGCCGACCTTCTAGGGATCCCACTTCGAACGCTGCAGGGGTGGGAGCGGGATGCCACTCGCCCTTCCGGTGCTGCGGAGACTCTGCTTGATGTCGTGGAGTTCCATCCGGAAGCGCTTGAAGCGGTACGGAAGAGGAGGGGAAAGTGTCATGGGTGACCTATCCTTCGAAGTGTCAATGTGCCAGATTAAGGCTTCTCTGATGGATGCGAAAGTGAACCGGAAGACTGAGAGAATTCAGTCGCAGGACCGGATTTTTGAATTTCTGGACTTGCTGTCATCGCTGCGCTCGAAGGTAACGCCGCAGGCGAAACCCCGGGCACCGATCGTGGGCACATCGCCTGGCGATGAAGTCGATGACAAGGCCGCCAGCTTGGGAAGCGAGTGGCGTGACCGAATGAACCAAAGCGAGTTTGGTTGAAGTTTGTCGTCCTCTGTGGACGATGGACCTGAAGATCGCTTCCGCTTTCCTCGTTCACGGCGCGGTGTTTCTCACTCGGAGCCTTGGCGATTTCGAGCGAGTCCCTGCTTTAAAAATCGTAAATTGGCTGGATTGAAGGCCACCCCTCCTCACCAAGCCGCTCCCAATTGCGGTTGCGGATTCACGCGGTAGGGCATCCAGACGATGCCGACGGCTTTGGCGGTGCAGTTTTTCTTGAGCGGGGTGAGGCTGATGGTCTCGAGCTTTTCAGACATCGGGTCCATCGCGGCCTTGAGCTTCTCGATCTCTTTTTCGCAGTCCTCCTCGATCGCGTCGAGCTCGGCCTGGTAGTCGTCGACCTTTTCCTCGGCGCGGGAAACGTCGCGGCTTTCCTTCCACGAACGCGAGGCGCCGCTCATCGCCCCGCGACCCGAGGTGATGGAGATGCGTTTGCCGAGAATCGCGCCGAGGATGGTGCCGCCGATGCGCATCGCAGTGTCCATCTTGGCCGTGTTGGCCTGAGCCTTCTGTTCGGCGACGGTATCCATGGCCTTGGCGAGTCTATCCTCGACCGTCTTGACTTTCTTTTCGTAGCTCGCGCGGAGCTCTTCCACCTTTTTGTCGCGGGCCTCGTGGGCGGCGTGGACAAGACGGGCGCGGAAGTCGCCTTCGGTTTCAGAGAGATTGGACAACAGTCCGGTGAGGGGGCTCTTGAAGACGGTGCAGGTATGATTGGCGTAGAGCCAGTCGACGAGCTCCTTGTCGAGGCTGGACCACAGCTTTGTATCGAGGAGGGCCTGGGGCAGTTCCGAGAAAGCTGCCCCGGCGACGGGTTCGCTGTCGAGCTGGCTCACGGTGAGGCCGTTCGGTAGTTCGAGGGTCTGCGACCAGTCTATCGCTCCGCTCGCGGGGTCGATCTTGTTGACCATCGCGGTGGCCTCGGCGCCATTGATCCCTTTGGCGGCATCGACGTAGCGCACTTCGCCGACGCGGATGACGGCGGGGACGTAGTTGATCTCGGCTGCGGGGATGCCGGCACCGGTGGGGATAAAGTAGTCACTCGCCCCGCGCGGGAGACGCGGACGCATCGGCTGGGGAGCGACGGGTTTCGCTGCCTCGGCGGCGGGAGTTGGCGCTGCTGCCTTGGCTGCGGCGAGCTCGGCGCGGCGCGGATCCATGAGCTTTTTGATCTGGCCCCGGACGAGCGGACCGGTCAGGTAACTCATGACCCAACGCACGTGGAAGACGGTCGGGGCGTCGTCGTTGACATTGTTCATCAGGAAAACGCGGGCCCCGAGACCGGCGAGCAGTTCCTCCATTTTTTTCCGGTCAAAGCCGCTGTTGGTGCTCGAGGCGGCGCCCTCCAGGCCGTCGAGGACGCGAGCCTTGTCCCGCTCGGTCTGGAGACGTCCCAGCCACCAGGTCCCGATGTTGGAGAGGGCTTTGTAGTCGAGATCGACGGGGTTCTGCGTAGCGAGGAGCACGCCGAGACCGAAGGCCCGGCCCTGTTTCAGCATCGTGATCATCGGCTTTTTCGAGGGAGGCATCGCCGAGGGTGGCAGGTATCCGTAGATCTCGTCCATGTAGAGGAGCGCGCGCAGGCTCGTCGTGCCGTTCTGGGTGCGCATCCAGCCGAGCATCTGGTTGAGCAGGAGCGAGACGAAGAACATGCGTTCGGAGTCTCCGAGGTGGGCGATGGAGAAGATGGAGATGCGTGCTTTGCCCTCGGGGGTGTGGAGCATGCGCTTGATGTCGAGAGGCTCGCCTTGCAGCCAGGTCGAAAAGCCGGGCGAGGCGAGGAGATTGTTCATCTTCAGAGCGAGGTCGAGGCGACTCTTTTGCGGGCAGACCGTCTCGAGATCCATCACCCCGATTTTGTCAAAGGGTGGCACCTGGATGTGACGGATGAGGGCCTCGAGGGTGACGCCGTGGCCGGCTTTCCAGGAGTGGCTGAAAATATTTGAGAGCAGGATGTGCTCGGGATCGCGGATCGGGTCGGCGTCGTTTCCGACGAGGGAGAGCAGGCTAGAGACGGTCGACTCGATGCGCTCGGCGAGGGCTTCCCCGTCGTCGAGGATCTCAAAAGCGGGCACATCGAGCGAGCTCAGGATGGAGACCGGCAGCCCGGCATTCGAGCCAGGGGTGTAAACTGCCATGTCGATCTTCTCTCGGAACTGGCGGATGCGGTCGGCACTCTGGCCCCAGCTCTCGAGTCCGCTCTTCCACATCGCGGCGGTCTTGGCGGCGTGCTCGTCGGGGGTGAGACCTTTTTTCTGCGCGTCGTCCTCATTGATCCAGGGGCGGAAACTTTCCGGGGTAAGGTCGGGGAAGCTCAGGAGCAGGTTTGCGATGTCGCCTTTGGGATCGATCACGATGGCGGGGATGTTGTCCATCGCGGCCTCTTCGAGCAGGGCGATGCAGAGACCGGTCTTGCCCGAGCCGGTCATGCCGAGGACGACACCGTGGGTGACGAGGTCTTTGGAATCGTAGAGAACGAGGTCGTCCTGCAGTTCCTTGGCGCCGAGATCGTATGTCCTACCGAGGTAGAATTTGCCGAGCTGTTCGTAGTCTTCTGTGCGAATTTCCATGAGGGGGAGCGGGAGGGGGAGCGGAGGATCGGAGCGTAGCGGAGATGGACGGAGCGAAATGAAGTCAACTGGAGGAGGGGCGTCAATTCAGGGTGTATTTGATCGACTCTCCGTGGACGCTTTGGTAGCCGGCCTGCCCCTGCCAGGCCCAGAGTTTAAAAGTACGCATCCCGGTCGGAACGGTAAAGGTCAGTCGACCGCTCTGCGCAGGGCCGTTGAGGGGGAGCGTGCGGATTATGCGTTGACCCGAGCGTAGCTCGATGCGGGAGACAAATCCGCGCTTCACCGAGAACTCGAGCGAGCGGGGTGCCCCGGCGGCGAGTTCGCGGGACTCGCCCTTGGCCCGCACCACGTGGACATTGGGACGCCAGAGTTGACGCTGCTGGCTGCGCCACTGCTGGTCGAGGGGACGATAGGGCCGGATCGACGGGCCGAAGCCCTGCGCCGCAGCGGGATCGGGGAGGAGGAAGCCGACAACGACGAGACTGAGAGTGCAGAGGAGGAGGGGAACGCGATGCATGAGAATGGTTTTCGCCGGGTGAGAGTGATTTGGTCTTTCCGCAGGTCGCATCATAAGAAAGCAGCAACCGATTTTCCAACCTTTCTTATGACCAAATTCGTCTTTCCGGCGGTGTGGTTGGACATTTTTTTCTTTCCCTTAGTCATCACTGCGTCAGGCTGCTAGCAGCCTGTCGGACTGGTCTTGTCTCCATTCGTGAAAATTCGCGAAGATTCGCGCTCATTCGCGTCTAAAAGAATGAGGAACGCAAATCCCGAACGTTTCCCAATAGCCTCTTCAACCATCTCGCTTCATGTGCCACCGGCTTCGATTTGTAACGCGAATGGCCGCGAATTCGCTACGCTTCCGCAAATGACCGCGAATCTTCCGGAGGGGGGGGGGAAGTAGAGTAGCTCGCACGATTTCCCCCTTCAATGCACGCGTAAGGTCCCGCCCCAGTTCCCCCGCTTCCACCGACTGATAAATGGTAGGGCGAGGCGTCCCCGCCGAGCCGGGTCGATTCCCAGCGTCCGTCCGTCCAACCGGCTCACCGGGACGGTTCGCCCTACCTCGTCCACCCGATTGATAAATTGCCTTTCCTTGTGAATCCATTCGTGAAAATTCGCGGCTAAACAATATGAGGAACGCAAACTCCGAACGGCATCCCCCATCAGAAATTTCTGGTCGAGCTCTCGACGGGACAGACTCTTCTCATCGCGCACAATCTCGACCTGGCAAGCCCTGTGCGCCGGCTTCGGGTCTGGGTAGAGGGAACACCCCTCTGATATGCGCCGTGGCATGGACGGGCGCTTTGTGATACGACACTACAGCCCTCTATCTCTCGCCGGCTTCCCGCATGATCAGAATCGCCCCCCTCTTCGCTCTCATCGCCTTCCTCGCTCCCTCTGCGTTGTTCTCGGCCGAACGCCTCCCCAACGTCGTCATCATTTTCACCGACGATCTCGGCTACGCGGACATCGGTTCCTTCGGGGCGAAAGGCTACGAGACCCCGCATCTCGACCGCATGGCGGCGGAGGGGCGTCGTTTCACGCAGTGGTATGCCCCGCAGGCGGTCTGCTCGGCCTCGCGGACGGGGCTACTGACGGGGTGTTATCCCAATCGTCTCGGCATCCATGGCGCCCTCAGTCCGGGCAGTCGCAACGGTCTCAACCCGGACGAAACGACGATGGCGGAGATTTTCCAGGCAAAGGGCTACGCGACCGCCGCCTTCGGCAAATGGCATCTCGGCGATCATGAGAAATTCCTCCCGCTCTCGCAGGGTTTTGACGAGTACTTCGGCATTCCCTACTCCAACGACATGTGGCCTCAGCATCCCACGTCGAAGAATTTCCCGCCGCTCCCGCTCTTTGACGGCAACGAGCGTCTCCGCATCGTCGACGAGCACGACCAGAAAATGATGACGACCTGGCTCACGACGAAGTCCGTCGACTTCATCAATCGCCACCGCGAAAAGCCGTTTTTCCTCTACGTGCCGCACCCGCAGCCCCATGTCCCGCTCTACGTGAGCGACCGCTTTGCCGGGACGACAGAACGCGGACTCTACGGCGATGTCATTGCCGAAATCGACTGGTCCGTCGGGGAAATCCTCAACGCGATCAGCACGAACGGACTCGACGAAGATACCCTCGTCATTTTCACGAGCGACAACGGTCCCTGGCTTTCCTACGGCACCCATTCGGGATCGGCCAATCCTCTCCGCGAAGGAAAAGGAACCTCGTGGGAAGGCGGCGTGCGGGTCCCTTGCGTGATGCGCTGGCCCGGCAAGATCCCCGCCGGGACGGTCTGCGAAGAGCCCGGCATGCACATTGATCTGCTCCCGACGATCGCCAGGCTCATCGGGGCGAAGCTGCCGGAGAAAAAGATCGACGGTCTTGATCTTTTCCCTCTCATCAGCGGAGTCGAGGGAGCAAAGACCCCCCACGACAGCTACTGGATCTATTACAAAACGAACGAACTCCACGCCATCATCAAAGACCGGTGGAAGCTCATCCTGCCGCACAGTTATCGGAGCCTCGTCGATGGCAAGGGCGGCGATGGCGGGACTCCGGCCCCCTATCAGAACCAACAGGCGGGCCTCGAGCTGTATCATCTCTACGAAGACATTTCGGAATCCGGCGACCTCGCCGCGAAACATCCCGGGAAGGTCGCCGAACTACTCGAAGAGGCCGAAGCCGCCAGGGCTGAACTCGGTGATGCGCTGACGAAACGCAAGGGCACGGGGAACCGCGAGCCGGGACGTCTCAGTGACGAAGAGGCGGCCGCGCTGGAGAAGCTGCATTGGCCGGCGGGGCGGCCGGGTAAGTGAGGTGGGGGCCGGGAAGCGCGAAGCACCTTTCGGTAGGCGACAAAACAGAGATGCGTTGAATCGCGAGGTTACTTTGTTCTAGCCAAGAGTTCGAAGCGCTTTAAAATTCCGCTAAAATGTCGATCTTCCTTCAACTTGGTCTTGCGTAATCAATGTCTTCTTCATTCGGCTGGATCGATTTCTCCTCGGAGGACAGTGCCAAAGTGCGCACCGTCCTCGACCTCCTCTCAGACACTGGGGTCATCGATGAACTGGGGATCGGCGTGATCCGGGATTCCTTTGCGGATCGGATGTTTCCCGGGATCTCCACCGTCCAAACTCGCCCCAAGTATTTCACCCTGACCGCCCATCTGCTTAAGGACTACGAGGAGTGGGAGCTGTCAAAGAATCGACCGCGTTCATTGACACGCTATCTCGAAGAAGAGGAAAAGAAGTGTAGAATCAAGTTGGTTGAGACTCACGGTGCCGGGCGTCAAAATCTCGGCATCATCGGGGCGACTTTCGGAACCAATTGGAACCGGGACGTGGTAAGAAAGCCTTCATCGATCTACTGGACCGGGTTGCGGCAGTATGGATTCATCTCACCCTCAAATCTTTCGTTAGTCGAATTCGGCCGACGACTGGCAGACGGAAAGCATCGGCTACACACCTTGCTTCAAGACGGCAAGGAAGATCGGGGAGATGACGAGGACGCCATGGATCATGAGCATCGTCTTCGTATCCATGCACCGGAAATACCCGAAGACTATTGGGATACCCTCTCGATTGATCTGACGAAGGAAGAGGCAGAGTTTCTTCGTTCCCAGATTCGGGCGCATCAGCCGGACAGCCTCCTGGGGCAAATTCTGATGGATGATGCGATCATGGATGAAATCTTAGAACTTCCGACGTCCTCGAACTTTGAGGATTTTGCGGCGTTGCCTTTTCTCGTGTCTCTGAAGGACAAATCATTGCGCAGCACGGTCCTCCAGGCACAAAATTTCTGGCGATTGCTCGAGGGGGCTCATGTCCGATACAACGTCCAGCTGCAGCAGTTGCTCGGGACTTCCGAGGTCATCGGAGGGTTTGTAGAACGCTGGGAGAGCTGGCGCGAAAGGCTCCCTCAGTATCTTGCTGAGTGGGATACTGGGTTCATGTGGACGGTGGTGCGCGAACGGGGAAGCACCCCCAAGTCTTCCACCAGGCAGTTTGTCGAAGAGTGGATCGAGGAGTGTAAGGAGGGTGCTGCGAACGAGGTCCGCTGTGATGCCCTCGTGAAGCGCCAGGAATTGCGGAACAAGGGAAAGCGCGCCCGCCTGAGAGGTAACGGGGCAGAGGGCATCAATCAGTGGATTGGTCTCGACGGAATGAACTACCGTTTCAGGGAGGTCTATCAATTGGTCCAGGATATTCGGGATGCCGAGTTGGGGAGGGAGGCTACCAATGCTTGATTGCAGACGGGATCGCCTCGACTACGGCGAGCAACTTCAACCACCGCCGGGATACCGTCTCGACCGCGCTGTCGCCGCGACCTACAGTGCTGATCTGGGCGCTCTTCTCTCGATACCCGTAGCCTTGGTGTATTCCCAGACGATGGAGGGTGACCTGACCGGAGCCCGGTTTCAGTTACTCAAAGCCATCGAGGAGTTTTCAAGCCGGGTGCGGGTGTATTATCAGGAAGGGCAACTTCACGTGCCGCAAAAGCTGAACTGGCTCTACGCGCACCTCGAGGATGTCCTCGCTCCCATTCTACCAGACGATCCCTTCACTGCTTTTCACCCGAAGGTGTGGGTCATTCGGTTTGTCCCGGACGAGGGGCAAGAGGACAACGAGACGGCAAGGCGTCCGCGGTTTCGAGTGATCGTTTTGAGCCGGAACCTCACCTTTGACCGCAGTTGGGATATTGCGGCGACTCTTGACGGGGAGGTGGGCAGAGGGACTCAAGTCATCAATCGGCCAATCGTGGACTTCATTCGCTGGCTTCACGAGCAACGCCCCATCGACTGGGTAGAAGGTTTTCTGGATGAATTAGGGCGGGTGGAGTTTCAGACGCCGGAGGGATTTGATCAGCACTTCTTCCATCCGATGGGGATAACGGGATACGGTAAGAGCCCCCTCGATGGTCTGGAGTCGAAGCGGACCGTGGTGTTGTCTCCTTTCCTCAGTGAGAAGACGATAACCGGGCTCCTTGAGCGGACCCGCTCGGATCTGCATCTCTTCAGTCGGGCTCACGAGTTGGCCAAATTGCCGGTGGATCTCTTGAAGAGGTTCCAGAGCTACGCACTCTCTGATCTCATCGTGGAAGGTGAGGCGACGGAGGCCGCTGAGGACGGCAGTGTCGATGTGAAAGAGCAGCAGCTCCACGCAAAGATGTTTGTCCTGGGATCGGGGAAGGAGACTCTCTGGTTTCTAGGATCAGCCAATGCCACCGAAGCGGCCCGTGAGCGCAATGTGGAGATGATGCTGGAGCTGAGAGGCGTGTCCACGAATTTGAGAATCGACCGGTTATTAAGCGAACTCCTGGGGGAGAAGGAAGGCGATGGTCCGTTCCTCCCTTTTACACCTGAAGAAGGCGGAAAAGCGGATGCGAAGGTGACACGACAGGATGCCGAGGCCCGGCGTTTCGAGCACGCCTTACTCAAGGCTCCAGTAAGTGCTAAAGTCGAGCCTTCAGAGAACGGAAAGACCTTTGATCTCTTTTTGGAGTTGGACCTTCGGGGTGTTCCCGGCTCTGACCTCCTTCAGGCGAAGGTGCTTCCGTTCAATGTGAAATCAAAACCCAGTCCCGTCGAGCTGCGCCCGGGCACGACGCAGGAGATCGTATTCCGGAATCTGGGTGAAGTGGAGCTGAGTCGGTTCCTCCACTTTCGGATCGAAGGATCTGACGAAGCGTATCACGAGTTTTTGGTTCGAATCGAGATTGCCAATCTTCCAGCAAACCGACTTGAGAACATCCTTCGCAGGCTCATCGACAGCAGTGACAAATTCTTTGAGTATCTCCGGTTCCTGCTCGCCGACGAGGTGACCAAGGAGGATCTGCTCGCGACCGGGGAAGACGAGACGAACAAGGAGTCGCATGAAGAGGCGGTGGACGGATGGCAGGCAAACCTGCCCATCTATGAGCAGCTTCTCGTCGTGGCTTCGCGGGATCCCAGACGTCTTGCCGAGGTGGATGAGATCATTCGCCATCTTTCTAATGCGAAGAACGAGGAGGCGGAACCCGGCGAGACATCAATCATACCCGAGGCGTTCCTCTCGTTCTGGGAAGCGTTTCGGGATTTGATTCCAAAGAAGGAAGGAAAGGTTACGTCATGAAACATTCACACCTGATTCCCTTTCTAGAGGATGCTCTGGGCGGATTGAAAGACTTTCAGTTGGCATCGGTGGACGCACTGCATGACCGGCTCTATCGCGAAAATCGTCCCTGCATGCTGTTGGCCGACGAGGTGGGACTGGGAAAGACCGTGGTCGCGAAAGGGCTCATTGCAAAGGTGCTCAAAGATCGAGTCGAAAGCGGGGAGAAGAAGGCCTTCAAGGTGACCTACATCTGTTCGAACCAAGTCATCGCGAAAGAGAATTTGCGAAAGCTGAATCTGTTTCCTGACTCTTTCCAGATGAAGCCCCCGATCTCGCGCATTACCTATCTGGCCTGGGCTCCGGCAGGGAATTCAGGAAAGGGAGAGCGTCAAACGCTGCTCGAACTGAATACCCTGACTCCCGCCACCTCATTCAAAGTGACCGACGGGATGGGGAATAAGTGGGAACGGCAGATCATCTTCGCGGCGCTCTGTCACGATCCAAAGTTTCTGGAGCATCGAAACGGGCTGAGTTGGATGTTGAAGTGGACGGTCCGAAGAATGGACGTCTACAAAACGCAACTGGATGGAGCCCTTCAATGGGAGATGCGCTCAGGCCTCCCGGAGCGATTCATCAGATTGCTGAAACGAACGAAGATCCCCAGGCACGTCGAGGCGGTCTACCGGGAAATCGAAGTAAACCGGACCCTGACACTCTATGAAGCGGTGGAGGTATTTGCAGAGCGGGTCGATGGGCGAACCTGGCGGGGGTTCTGGGTCGGGAGCAACTATCTCGCCTCCCGACTTCGCGAGTGTCTGATCGAATGCTGTCTCCGTTATGTCGACGCCGACCTCTATATCCTCGACGAGTTTCAACGGTTTCGTGATCTGATCGACGAGGAAAGTGAGGAGGATCATGCTCTACTTGCCCGGAAGATCTTCTTTGAGCAGAGTCCCGACACAAGAATCCTGCTTCTGTCCGCTACTCCTTTTAAGGCTTTCACCGGATACGATGATGTCGAGAGGGGGGAAGACCATTATCAGGATTTCCGCAAGGTCCTGAGCTTTCTCCTCAGGAATGACGAGGTGGCACTCTCCAAGTATGAAAAACATCGTCAGGCGCTCTACCGGCAAATCCTTGACTTGAGGAGCGGTGACATTGCGACTCTCTCCGGAGAGCATCGGGAGGAGGTCGAAAAGGTGCTGAGATCGGCGATGTGCCGGACGGAGCGACACAGCGTGGCAGCAGACCCCAGCGCCCTGATCAGCGACCTTTGGAAAGATCCGACCCAGTCGATCCCTTTTGATGCCGGTGACATCGAGAACTTCAGGCGGACAGACCGCCTCGCCCGGGCACTGCAAAAGATCGGCTGCCACGTTGGAAAACCGGTGGAATATTGCAAATCGGCGTTGTTTCCTCTGTCTTTTCTGGACCGATACAAGTTTAAGGAACAGCTCCGTCAACATCGTAAGGATCCGAAGGTAAGAAAAGCGCTGAAGGAGTCCCGGGAGGGATGGCTCGACCTCGATAGCATCGATGGATACCAGTGGCAGATCTCCTCGCCATTGGAGAGCGGGCAGCAGCCAAGTGTGAACGCCCGGCTCGTGAAACTCATCGAGCAGGCAGTGGGACCGCACGGGGCGAAGCTTCTCTGGGTGCCCCCAAGTTTACCGTATTATGACCTGGAGGACGCCTTCTCGGGTAGTCAGGGGTTTTCGAAGACCCTCTTATTTTCTTCATGGGTGATGGTCCCGCGCATGGTCTCGACTCTGGTATCTTACGAGGTGGAACGTCAAACCGTCGGAAATCCTGATACTGTCGATCAACAGGAGCAGGAAGACCGACGATACTTCGCGAAGAAGCGGCATCCTGTGCCGCTGATTCGATTTGCAAAGCGATCAAACGAGGGGCGCAGGCAACTCCTCAACATGAGCAATTTCACGCTCTTGTTTCCCAGCCAGGTTCTGGCCGATATCGCGGCACCCATTGAAAACCTCAAACAAGGACTTTCACTTGGAGAACTTCGAGCGATCACGAAAGAGAAAATCGCCCGACAACTGGACGAATCCGGCCTCACAGAGTTTATCACTCCCGGAGGAGAAGGGGAGAGGTGGTATTGGGCGGCACCACTTCTGCTTGATAGGGCTGATCATGAAGCGCGGAAGTCATTGGAGCAGTGGTTTGAGTGGGGACAGCGAGAGGCAGCGGACGAAGCACTCGAGGATGACGAAAAGGACAGTGAGGAGTTCCAGGGTGCCAAGAAGGAGCACTACGAATTTCTGAAAGATTGTTTTGAGGATCCCTCAAAGATCGGTCTTGGGCAGCCGCCTGAAAATCTGGCTGAAGTGCTCGCCGACCTTGCGTTGGGATCACCAGCGATAATTGCATTGCGGTCTCTGAGGCGTCTCTTCGGGGCCGGGGCCGAACAGGCATCTCAAATGACCCAAGCCACTCGAATCGCCGATGAATTTTCTTCCCTCTTCAACAAGCCCGAGTCAATTGCAGCGATACGGCTGAGCGCGAAGGATGAGTGGTATTGGCGCATGGTCGCTGACTACTGTGCGTCGGGTTGTCTCCAGTCGGTTCTTGACGAATACTTCCACCTTCTTCATGGTCAAAACATCAATCCTGAGGGCGCGGTAACCCAGCTGATGGGAGCCATCAATCTCAACGCCTCGAGTATCAACGTCGACAGTCTGGATACCTTCCTTTCGGGACAGTCGAAGAAAATGCGATGCCACTATGCCGCCGAGTTTGGCAGCCAGCGCATTGAGACCGATCAAGGACAGAAACGGGCGTCCGGGTTGAGAGCGGTCTTCAACTCGCCGTTCCGGCCCTTTCTTCTTTCCACCACTTCGATCGGGCAGGAGGGACTCGATTTCCATTTCTACTGCCGCCGCATCGTCCATTGGAACCTTCCCGGAAATCCTGTTGACCTGGAGCAGAGGGAGGGGCGGATCAATCGGTTCAAGAGCCTCGTAATCCGGCAGCAGGTGGCGCGAAAGTATCACCCGATTTTGGCCGGACAAACGCTTGCCCCGACCGACGATCCCTGGGAGGCACTTTTTGCCATCGCCGATCAGGAAGAGCGGATCAAGACGGGAAAATGCGAACTGATCCCCTACTGGCACGTCGAAACTGAAGACGGAGTCAAGATCGAGCGGGTCATTCCGCTTTACCCTTTCAGTATTGATCACAACCGACTCAGTCACATCCTGAGGACTCTCGCCATCTATCGGCTGGCTTTTGGCCAACCCAGGCAGGCAGAGCTAGTCGAGCACCTTCTGGAACGAAAACTGACGGATGAGGAGATTAAGAAGGTAATGGAAGCGCTCATGATCAACTTGAGTCCGGTGAGAAATCACTCGGGCGCTAAATTGCCCGTCGGGCGTCCCTGAGATTTTTTTCCCGGGAACTGGAACGATTTAGGGGAGCTTTTCGATGGGCGAATCGGCGATTATCTCATCCCCCTGGATCTCGTCTATGGCCGGTCGTAGGATCAAGCTTTCGGTGCGCCGAGGAGGGGGGGGGGTAAGTGGCCGCGCTCGCGGAAGTCCATGGGCCTCGCCTCGTATTCGGAGAAACTGCTATCGCCCGATTAACGTTGACTCGCCGGGTCAGCCCGTGAGAATCTCCTTCGCGATGGTTTCACCCCCCCTGCTTCCACCCCATGCCCCCCTTTGGTCTCCATCAGGATCGGATCGGCAGGGTTGAGAAAAAAACTTCGCTCCACATGCTCCGCTCATGAGATTCCCCGTCTTCCGCCTTGCCCTCCCGATCGCGATCGCCGCGTGCAGCTTTCCCGCCGTTCTTCTGCCGCTGGCGGCACAGGACGAGGCCGAGCTTGATCCCTACGAGTGGATCATCGAGACCTATCCCTTCCCCGGCGAGGAACTCGTTCGTGGTTTCGCCACCGAAGAGCGCGGTGCGCTGACCGCACCGAAGATCCCCGCAGGAGAAGCGACCGACGAGTCGACGCTCGACTTCCTGCGCAAAAGCAACAGCGTCGTCGCCCACTACCTGAAAAAGCAGGGACTCGCCCTGCCCGAGGGGACCGTCGTCGTCTTCGACCCCGTCTCCCTCACTCTCGCCGCGCGGGCACCGCGCATCACCCAGAGCTCCATCGGTTTCACCTCCGCCGCCTTTCGCGAGGGCATCGATACCTTCGTCGAGCTGAATACCGTGCTGCTCGAAGGCGAGGGCGACACCATCCGCCAGCAGCTCGCGCGGGCCGGCGAGTCCGCCGACCATGCCGATCTCTTGAAAAATCTTGAAGCCGCAGTCGCCCGGGGCACAGTGACCATTCTGAAGCGTAATCGCATCGAGACCCGCAGCGGCCAGCGGGCCAAGGTCGACGAATCCGCCGAGGTGAACGTGCCTACCGATCTCGCCCTCGCCCCCGAGGGCATGGTGCTCTACGGCGGCTCCGAGAGCTACCGGGAAGGTACCACCTGGGAGGTCGATGCGGTCGTCGGAGCCGACAATGCGACGATCGACCTCAATTTCGCCCTGCACCATCATTTTGCGCCTTCGCAGAGGCGGCAGATCACTTTCGCGAGCACCGCCAAGGGCGCGATCTCTTCCGCCGTTACCGAGCATTCCATAGCCAGCATCACCTCCCAATACACGATGTTGAAAGGCACCACCAAACTCGTCGGCGTCTGGAAACCCCTTAGCATTCCCGGCGGCCCCGGCGGCCCCGGCGGCCCCGGCGGCCCCGGCGTGCCAGACCGACTCCAGGCCGCATTCATCTCCGCCGATCTCGTCGAGGTGCTCCCGCTGCTGAATCCCCGGCTCGCCGAGATCCTGAAAAAACACGCCGATACCATCGCCAAGGTTCCCGAGGGACGCCCCGTCTTCGAGAAGGTCGCCGACGAGATCCCCGAGGGCATGATCGTGCGTCGCTTCCGCATCCCGCCCACCTTCCTCAGCACCGCCCGCGCCGGGAACACCGGTGCCGCCGACCCCTTCGCCGATGCCGTCCGGACCTAGCCGACCTTCACCATCCAGGCGACTGCGAAAGACATCCTCGCTTCCGCCGGCATCCCCTTCCCTCCCGGATCCTCCGCCAACTACCTGCGCGAAAACTCCACCCTCGTCGTGCGGAACACCCCCGAGAGCATCGCCCTCGTCGAGGCGTATGTGATGTCCATCAATCAGGGCGTCGAAAAGGGCATCGGGTTCACCGTCTACTTCATGGAAGGCCCCGCCGCGAAGATGCGCGAAGCCATCGACTCCACCCGCGGCCTCGCCAATCACATCACCGCGTGGGAGACTCTCTCCGGCGCGCCCGAGGTGACTCACCTTTCCAGTAGCTGGATCGAGGGGCGCAGCGGTCAGCGATGTCGAGTGAAAGTCGCCCGTGAATTTCATTTTCCTACCGCAAACCACATCGTCACTGAACCCGCAAAGGGAGAAAAAGCGGTGGCCGGCGGCGACCCCGTCGGAACCCTCTTCGGGGAGTTTGAAATGGAGGAAATCGGGTCCAGCCTCGAGTTCGATCCCGTGCTCGGAGCCGACGAATACACCATTGATGTGAATTATGGCATCACCCACGACTACGCCGAGCCCGCCACCGTCGCCGCCCCACCGGTCCCCGCCGAGGGTGGCGTGCCGCTCGACGGCCCCACCACCCGTTTCCACCGCACCGCCCTGACTAGCCAGACGATCCTGCGCGACGGCATGATGCGCCTCGTCGGCTACTGGACGCCCGAAGGCGATCCCCGTTTCGATCAGCAAGAACGGCTTCAGGCCGTGTTTATGAAGGTCGATGTGATTCCGGTGCAGGAGGAGGAGGAGGTAGCGGAGCAGTGAGGTGGCTTGCCCGCGACGAGGCGGAGATGGAGCGGTTCCGACGCGGGGAATGAGACTGTTCCTCGATACAAGCGTGCTGCTCATGGGCTCAACGTTTTATGGGTTGGCGGTCTGGACGCCCGGGATGTTTTTGCGAGGGGAGCGCGAGGTTGGGAGGCTGGGGGAGAAGAAGTAAGGACGTGCGCTCATGCGACATAACGCCCCCCCCAATTTTCCCGTTACCACTCCCGCCGTTTCGTGCGACGGTAGCGCCGCATGCACATTCAGGACATCTTAGCGCAGGGAGCGCCCACTTTATCCTTCGAGTTTTTTCCACCGAAGTCGGCTGACGCGTCGCAGGCGCTCTACGAGACGATCGCCGAGCTTGAGGCCTACGAGCCCTCTTTTGTCAGTGTCACCTACGGCGCGGGCGGTTCGACTCGCGAGCTGACCAATGACCTCGTCGTGAGGCTGAAAGATTCCACTTCTCTCGATCCTATCCCGCACCTCACCTGCGTCTGCCATCAGGAGTCGGACATCCAGTCCATCCTCGAACGCTACGCGGAGGTGGGCGTCAGCAACATCCTCGGCCTTGGCGGCGACCCGCCGCGCGATCTCACGAGTTACAAAAAGTCCGACGACGCCTTCCAGCAGGCCGCCGACCTCGTGCGTTTCATCAAACGCTTTTCGGAGGGCGGGGGGCATCCTGACTCGCGCGGATTCGGCATCGGAGTGGCCGGTTTCCCGGAAGGGCATCCCGCGACCCCGAACCGGCTCAAGGAGATGGACCACCTCAAGGCCAAGGTCGACGAGGGCGCGGACTACATCGTGACCCAGCTCTTTTTCAGCAATGACGACTTCCACGACTTCCGTGATCGCTGTGTCCTCGCCGGGATCACCATCCCCATCATCGCGGGGATCATGCCGGTGACTTCGACGAAGGGCATGGAGCGCATGGCCGATCTCGCAGCGGGCGCCCGCTTCCCTGCGAAGCTCCTCCGCGCGCTCAACCGAGCCGGCGACGATGCCGAGGGCGTTGAGAAAGTCGGGATCCACTACGCCACCCAGCAGTGCTCTGACCTGCTCGAAAATGACGTCAGCGGGATCCATTTCTACACCCTCAACAAGTCGCACGCGACCCGCGAGATCTACGCAAACCTCGGGCTCCGTACGACCAGCTCTCTCGCCGTCTGATCCCTCCCGGTGGAATGAAAAAGTTCCCCTGGAGAGCGATGTTGTATGGGGCGATGCTGCTCTATCTGCTCGTCGATCTGAAGGTCTGCCGGGGTCCGCTGCGTCAGGCGATGACGAGTCGGCGCGATGCCTCGGTCGAGGCGGCGGCACGCAACAAATGGGTCGCGATCATCAATCTCGAGCCCGTCACCCGCGAGCAGCTCGACCTCGCCGTCTACCGTCATCTCCATCAGCGGGGGAAAAGGCCCGACGAGATCCCGGCGAAAAATCTCATCATGATCAAGCGGGCGGTGCTCCAGACCGTGATCGACGACACTCTCGTGCGCCAGTATGCCGACGGGGAGAAATTCACCGCTCCCCCCGCCGAGATCGCCGCCTTTATTGAGTCGTGGAAGTCCCAGTTCGCCACGCCCGAACAGCTCGCGGCCCGGGCCGACGATCAGGGGCTCACCGACAAGGCCATCGCCACCGAGCTTGCCAGGATCTGGTCGCGCAAGCGCTGGCTGGAGAAGCGCATTGCCCCCGCCGTGACCGTGACGGAGGCGGAGGCGAAGGCCTGGTTCGAGGCGAATCGGGGCAATGCGAAGAGTGGGGTCCGCGAGGGATTCATCGAGCCCGAGAAAGTGCGGGCGCGGCAGATCTTCCTCAGCACCGTGGAAGTGGACGATAAGGTCCGGGAGGATCTCATCCGCGAGATCCACAGAAAGCTGACGAGCGGAGAAGCCACTTTTGAAGCGCTCGTCAAAGCGCATTCCGAAGACGAGCGGACCAAAGAAAAAGGCGGTGATCTCAACTGGTTTTCGCGGAAGCGACTCCCCGCGGACTTCACCGGTCCCGTCTTCGCCCTCGAGCCCGGCAAAATAAGCGAGACCTTCAAAACCCGCCTCGGCTGGCACATCGTCGAGGTCCTCGAGCGACAGGCGGAGCGCCCCGTCGAATATGAGGAGATCGTCGTCGAGATCAGGCAGCATCTCGAGAGCGAGCGCACCGAAGCGACCGTGAAAGAGCTCATGGGAAAGCTCCGCAAGGTCGCGAATCTCCAGCTTTTTCCGGAGAATATCGAGTGAGGCGAGTTATCTCCTATTGCTAAACGCGAGGTTTGGAAATGCACTCAGATATTCCTTGTTCGGAATGGTTTCGATCCCTAGCAGCCTTTCGGACTTAGAGCGTCTGAGCGAGGGAATTGGGGTTCGAGTCAGAATTTTCATGAGTTTGAGGAGTTTGTGTGAACACAAATGACGAAAACGAGGGGAAATTCGGGCCGAATCCCCGATTTCCGCAGCCGGGCGGGATAAGTCCGACAGGCTGCTAGTAGTCTACTTTTTCAACTATGACTGCTCGCAATTCGCTTTTCCAACCCTAAAACGAGAGGGGTCAGTCCTACGAGAGCGGGCAGAATTTAGAATTTGCACCACTTCTTCTCCTACTTCTGTTCCAGCTCCGACTTCTCTTCATCAGACCTCACGCGGTATTGCCGGACCCTCTGGCTCACGTTGCTGGCGCTCTCGAGGTTGAGGCGCCCGGCGATCCAGTCCTGCCGCACCGTGTAGCGCTCGCTGATCGCCTGGGCGATCGGGAAAGAGGATGGGGGATCCTGGTTTCGACGAATCAGGCCTGGGAGCAGACCCTGTTGAATGAGGGAGGGGAGAGGGTTGGGTGATTTGGCGGTGAGGCACCCGACGCGTCACCAAGGTCATGGGAGAGCTCTGCGGCTTCGAAGTCTCCTCCACCCGGGTCTCGAACCTTACCGCCACCCTCGATGAGGAGTTCGAACAATGGCGCACCCACCCTCTGCCCGAGATCTCCCAGCTCTTCCTCGACGCCACCTACTACAAAGTCCGTATCGGCGGTAACGTACGCGACTGCGCCACTCTCATTGCGATTGGAATCCGGCGAGATAACGGCATCCCCAACCTCGTCACCTCCGACGCTCACGAGGGCCTCCGTGCCGCTTTGCGTGCTACCATGAACTCCAGCCCTTGGCAGCGCTGCCAGTTCCACCTCCAGCAGAACGCCCAGTCTCACAACCCCACCAAGGACCTCAAGCAGAAGGTCGCGGGGGACATTCGCCGAATCTTCAACGCGGAAGACCGCGCCCACGCTGAGGGGAAGCTTTCCGCCTTCGTCGCAGAATACTCAAGCAAAGCCCCGCAGCTTGCCGCTTGGGCCGAGGCGAACCTTCCCGAAGGCTTCACCGTCTTCAGCTTGCCGGAGGCCGCGCGTAAGCGGCTGCGCACCTCAAACACGTGCGAGACTCTCAACTCGCCGATCAAACGACGGACCCGCGTCGTGGGGCTCTTCCCGTGCGAATCCTCGCTCTTGCGTCTCGTCACCGCCGTCCTCATCGAAATCTCCGAAGAATGGGAAACCGGCAAAGTCTGCCTCCAGACCGCAGAAACCAAACCAATCCGCTAAACCAACCCGTTAAACATCCCTCCTAAACCAATCGACAACCTTCAGCTTCCCGATTAGCGATCAGGCCCTTTTAAAGAAAAAATTTGCGCGGCCATCGCGGGGGGGGTGCTTCATGGCGGTTTCGGTAAAGTTGTATTGCAAAATGGGTGGTGGTTAGGCAAGCGGAATTTTGAATATTTCTCTTTTTCCTTCTCCTTTGCCCTGCGACTCTTGTCCCAAGGCTCAGTCCCTTGGAGCTTTGCAAAAATCCGCCGTGCAAATACCCGCGCCGCCAAGAAATGAGGTCGACACCGCCACGGCTGCTGCTACGATAGCGCCTTTGCCCCCCTCATGAACCCAAGGGGCTGACTTGTCCGGCATGAAGATTTTTGCGCCCAAAGAAAACGACCCCATCGAAACCCGAGCATCCCTCGATCCCGCCGCCGTGAAAAAGCTCGTCGGCCTCGGGGCCGAGGTGATCGTGGAATCGGGCCTGGGCGAGCGCTGCGACCATCCCGATTCCGCCTACACCGCTGCGGGCGCGAGTGTCACCTCCGACCGGAGCGGAGCACTCGCTTCCGCCGACCTTGTCACCCGGGTGCGCAAGCCTTCCGTCGAGGAGGTCGGCAAACTCAAGGCCGGCTCTATCCACATCAGCTTCCTCGATCCCTTTAACGAAAAGGATCTCATCACGAAGTTCGCCGATCAGAAAGTTAGTGCGATCAGCCTCGAGATGATCCCGCGGACCACTCTCGCGCAGAAAATGGACGCGATCAGCTCACAGGCGAACCTCGCCGGCTACGTCTCGGTCATCGTCGCGGCGAACAGCATGAACACCATCTTCCCCATGATGATGACCCCCGCCGGGACGATTTCCCCGGCGAAGGTCTTTGTCCTCGGTATCGGGGTCGCCGGACTCCAGGCCATCGCCACCGCGAAGCGCCTCGGTGCCCGGGTCACCGCCTTCGACGTGCGGCCCGAGGCTCTCGAGCAGGCCGAGTCGCTCGGAGCCAAGGCCCTGCGCATCGACCTCGGTGACACCGCCGGGACCGATCAGGGCTACGCGAAAGAACTCACCCCCGAGCAGCTCGAAAAACAAATCCAGGCCCAGGCCAAAGTCTGTGCCCAGAGCGATGTCGTTATCACTACCGCGAAGGTCTTCGGGCGCAAGCCGCCCATCCTGATTAAAAAGGACGTCGTTGAGAGCATGGCCTACGGCAGTGTCATCGTTGATCTCGCCGCCGAGACCGGCGGCAATGTCGAGGGCATCGTCCCCGGCGAAGAGGTCGTCACCGCGAACGGTGTCAAACTCATCGGCCTCGCCAACTTCGAGGGGCGCGTCTCCAAGCACGCCTCCCAGGTCCTCGCGGCGAACTTCGCCAACATGATCGAGCATTTCTGGGACAAAGAGGCCAAAACCTTCCAAATCAACCCCGCCGACGAAATCCAGAAAGGCTGCCTCATTACTCACGACGGCGCCATCGTCCACGAACGTTTTAAAAGCTAAACAGCAAACCCGCTAAACAGCAAAACCGCTCCTTTTCCATGGAACTCATTCTCCTCATCTTCGTCTTCGTCATGGCTGCTTTCCTCGGCTTCGAGCTGATCCAGAAAGTCCCGAGCCAGCTCCACACCCCGCTCATGTCCGGATCGAATGCGATCTCGGGCATCACCATGGTCGGGGCCATCGTCGCGATCCGCGCTTCCGGCAGTGAGCTGAGCATGTGGCTCGGGTTTGTTGCCCTCATCCTCGCGACGATCAACGTGGTCGGCGGCTACATGGTCACGGATCGCATGCTCGCGATGTTCAAAAAGAAGGGGAAGTAAGGAACCAACGCTAATTTCGACGCCTTTATTTTCATGGAATTCATCATCAATCTTTCCTACATCGTCGCTTCGGTGCTGTTCATCCTCGGCATCAAGATGCTCGGCTCGGCCGACACCGCGCGAAAAGGCAACCTCATCTCCGCCGTAGGGATGCTGCTCGCCGTCGTCGTCACGCTCCTCGAGAGCGGACTCGACTACACCTGGATCGGAGCCGGCCTCCTCATCGGCTCAGTCATCGGAGTGATCTGGGCGAGACGCGTCCAGATGACCGGTATGCCCGAACTCGTCGCTCTTTTCAACGGCTTCGGGGGTCTCGGCTCGCTCCTCGTCGGTTGGGCGGAGTTCGCCCGTGAAAACGACTTCACAGGATCCGAGTATCCGATCTTCACCGCCTTCGCCGTGATCTTCGCGATCCTCGTCGGCGGCATCACCTTCACCGGCAGTCTCGTCGCCTACCTCAAGCTCGCCGGAAAAATGAGCGGATCCGCTCTGACCTTCCCGGGGCAGAAAGCGATCAACTCGCTTGTCTTCCTCGCCCTCCTCGTCGTCGGCGGCATCTTTGTCGTGACTCACGCCGTCTGGGCGCTCTATGTCATCATCGTGCTCGCGCTCGCGCTCGGGGTCCTCGGGGTCATCCCGATCGGCGGCGGCGACATGCCCGTCGTCATCTCCTTCCTCAACAGCTTCTCGGGTATCGCGGCCTCGGCGGCCGGTTTTGTCATCTTTAATAACGTGCTCATCGTGGCCGGTTGTCTCGTCGGGGCCTCGGGGATCATCCTCACCGTCATCATGTGCAAGGCGATGAACCGCACTCTCGGCAACGTCCTCTTCGGCCGCTTCGGTGCGGGGAGCGGCAATTCCGCTGCGGTCGAGGGCGAGATGAAAGCGATCTCAACGCAGGACGCCTTTTACATCCTCGAAGCAGCCCAGTCCGTCGTCTTTGTGCCCGGCTACGGCATGGCCGTGGCGCAGGCCCAGCACGCCGTGAAAGAGCTCGGAACGATCCTTGAGAGAAACGGTGCCGAGGTGCGCTACGCGATCCATCCCGTCGCCGGTCGTATGCCCGGCCACATGAACGTGCTCCTCGCCGAGGCAGACGTGTCTTACGAGCAGCTCTGCGAGATGGATGACATCAACGCCATCATCGAGACCGTCGATGTCGCGATCGTCATCGGGGCCAACGATGTCGTCAATCCCGCCGCCGTCGAAGACGAGGGCAGTCCCATCTACGGCATGCCCATCATCAACGCCTACAAGGCCCGCACCGTCTTCGCCCTCAAGCGCGGCAAAGGAGCGGGATTTTCCGGTCTCGAGAACAGTCTCTTCTTCCGCGAAAATACCCGCATGATCTACGGCGATGCCAAAGAGACCATGACCGGGCTCGTCGCGCAGTTCAAGGGGTGACGCTTTTCACGCCAACGGTCACAATCCCCTCAGCCGTCTCCTCCTGCAGGCGCAGTTGGCCGCAGGCGGCGTCGATGTCGTGGCCTTTTTCGCGGCGGAGGGTGGCGGTGACGCCGGCTTTTTTGAGGACGGCGAGGAAGGCCTCCTGCTGGACCTCGGAGGGGCGCTTCCACTCGAGCCCTTCGACGGTGTTGTAGGGAATGAGGTTCACCTTGGCCTCCATCGAGCGGGCGCGTTTGGCGAGGATGTCGGCCTGGGCGAGGTGATCATTGATGCCCTCGATGAGGATGTATTCAAAAGTGATCATCTGCTTCTTGTGATCGCGCCAGGTTCCGAGGGCTTCGAAGAGCCGGGCGAGGGGATACGTCTTGTTCACCGGCATGATCTTGCTGCGCACTTCGTCGGTGGCTCCGTGGAGCGAGATCGCGAGGCGGATCTGCATCGGCAGGAGGGCGAGCTTTTCGATCTGGGGGGCGAGGCCGCTCGTGGAGACGGTCATGTGGCGGGCGCCGATGTTCATACCCCAGGGTGCGTTGAGGATCTCGAGGGCCTTGGTGAGGCGCGTGAGATTGGCGAGCGGCTCCCCCATGCCCATGAAGACGATGTTACAGACGGTCTCCCCGGCCTCTTCCTCGGCGGCGAGGACCTGCCCGACGATTTCGTTCACCTCGAGATTGCGGGTGAAGCCCGCGAGACCGCTTGCGCAGAACTTGCAGTCGTAGGCGCAGCCGACCTGGCTGGAGACACAGAGGGTGATGCGGTCACTGCGCCCGCCGTCGAAGTGGACATTCGCGGGGATCTTCACGGTCTCGACGAGTCGACCGTCGTGGAGGCGGAAGAGGAACTTCCGTGTCGTATCCTGCGATCCGGTGAGGCGCACCACGGGGAGGCGATCCAGGGAAAAGCTTTCCCTGAGCTGGTCGCGGAGGGCCTGACTCAGATTCGTCATCTCCTCCCAGCCCTTGACCCGCTTTTCATAGAGCCACTGCACGATCTGCTTCGCTCGGAAGCGGGTCTGGCCGTGCGCCTCGGACCACGCGATCCAGTCGTCGAGGGTCATTCCGAAGGCAGAGGGGAGTGGTTTGGGGAGCTCCATGGGTGTCGTGTTGGAACAAACCACGGATTGGGCACCTTGTAAGGTCGATTTTGATCCTGCCGGGACCGATCGCGGACGATTTGGGACAGTTCCCCCCAAACTTTGTCCGCAGTAGAGCGATTCAGACCGTTTAATTATAAAAATTTCTTAAATTTATGGTTTATTTGTTGAATTACCATAATTTTGATATTAAATTGCCATATGGAAAAGCTAAATATTAGACTCGCCACTGTTGTGCTCGCCGCCGTTCTGGTGGCGGCGTCTTCCCCCGCCCTTTCGGGTGAATATCGTTTCAGCTCGAAGTCTCCGATTTCGAAGAACCCCATCGCTGCGTCGCCCTTCAAAGGCTACGTCTTCGGATACGGCGGGATCGACTTCGGCGGCTCGTGGGACACGATGGGTGCCTTCGACCTCGACGCGGACTGGCAGGCGCATTGCCCTCCCGGGTATGCCGGTCACAATGCGATTGACCCCTCCGCCGTTCCGATCGACTTCGATCTGGAGAACGGATGGACCGCCGGTGGTGGTATCGGTCAGTATTCCAGCCTCCTCGGTGGCAGCCGTTTCGAACTGGAAGGCTCCTACACGAGCAACGAAGTCGGCCAGCTCCACTATGCGAACTTCATTCTTCCCGCTGACTTCCGCATTTCGACGAAGTCGGTCATGTTCAACATGCTGAAAGAAGTTCCCCTCGGCAAGGCGACCGGTTACTTCGGTGGTGGTGTCGGTTACGCCTGGACCAGCATGGTCGGCGACATCGATACGATCGAGTATGATGACAGCGACGGCGGCTTCGCCTGGCAGCTCATCATGGGTATCGACATTCCGATCACCGAGCGTCTCGCCCTCTTCACTCAGTATCGTTACCTCGTCCTTTCCGAGTCGACTTTCACCACCAACTTCGGTGACTTCAGCCAGACCAGCGAAGACGATCCGGCCAGCCACGCCATCCTCGTCGGCGCTCGCGTCTCGTTCTAATTCCGCATCCCCTCGAAAAACATTCATTTAGCATCCGGGCCCTGTCCGCGGTAATTACCGTGGACAGGGCTTTTTCTTTGTCCGTAATTCCCGGACCTTGAACTATCAGACATCCATCGACTGGCTCTACGGCACGCAGACTTTCGGCATCAAGCTGGGTTTGGAAAATGCGCGCCGTCTTCTCCTGGCTCAGGCCATAGCCCCCGACGCGCCCGGCCCGGCGATCCTCCACGTCGCGGGGACGAACGGCAAGGGATCGGTCTGCGCCTTCACCGATCGCATCCTCCGCGATGCGGGGATTCGGACCGGCCTTTTCACCTCGCCCCACCTCGTCACCTACCGCGAGCGCATCCGCGTGAGCGGCACGATGATTTCCGAGGACACCGTCGCGGCGGGTCTGACGCGGCTGCGGCAGCTCGTTTTCGACTGGGAGACCCATCCCACCTTTTTTGAACTCAGCCTCGCCCTCGCGATGCGCCATTTCCTCGACGAAGGCTGTGAGATCATCATCCTCGAGACGGGGATGGGCGGACGACTCGACGCGACCAATGCCGTGGGGTCGAATGTCACCGTCATCACGCCGATCGGGCTCGACCACCAGCAGTGGCTCGGCGAGACGATCCGGGAGATTGCAGGGGAAAAGGCCGGCATCCTCAAGCCGGGCGTTCCCGTCATCATCGGCGAACTCCATCCCGACGCCCGCGACGTCGTCGGTCGCCGCGCCCTCACTCTTGGCATCCCCTGCGTCGAGGCACACGGTTTGCCGGACGACTGGGAGACAGGATTAAAAGGGCCGCATCAGCGCGACAATGCCGCCCTCGCCGTAGAGGCTGCCTGCCGTCTCGAGGGGGACCGACTCACTCAGGAGGGCATACGCCAGTCAGTCGCGACCACCGTCTGGCCGGGGCGTTTTCAGAGGATCGCAGACGACCTCATCCTCGACGGCGCGCACAATCCCGCCGCCGCTGCGGTGCTGCTCCGGACGTGGCAGGCGGAGTTCGGGGATGAGAAAGCCCACCTCGTCTTTGGGGCTGTCGGCTCGAAGGATGTGGTCGGCATCTTCCGCGAATTGCTGCCTCTCCTCGCTTCAGTCACCTTCGTGACGGTGAAGTCCGAGCGACGCCTCACCGTTGAGGAGATGCGGGCATCGCTCGCGGAAGCGGGCGGCGGCGACTTGCCGCAGGCCGAGTTCGCTTCCCTGGCCGGAGCCGTCGAGGGCGCGCGGTCCCGCGGAGGCAAAACGCTCGTGACCGGTTCCCTCTTCCTCGTCGGCGAGACCCTCGGGCATTTTCTCGGCGAGCGCTTTGAAGTGAGTCTACAGTAAGACGTTCCGCATGATCTATCTCGACAACAACGCCACGACCCGGATCGCGCCAGAGGTGCTCGAGGCGATGCTGCCCTGGCTCGCAGATCATTACGGGAATCCCTCGTCTGGCTACCGCTTCGGCCGCGACGCGCGCAAGGCCGTCGAGCGCGCCCGCGAGCAGGTCGCCACCCTCATCGGCGCGCAACCCGGCGAGATCGTTTTCACCAGTGGCGGGACCGAGTCGAATAATACCGCGATCCGCTCCGCCCTCGCGCTGCGTCCCGACTGCCGCACTCTCGTCAGCTCCACCGTCGAGCACAGCGCGGTGGAGGAGGTCCTGAAACATCACCAGTCAACAGGGTATGGTCTGCGACTCAATCCTGTTGACTCGACCGGGCAGCTCGACCTCGAGGCCTGGCGGATGTCTCTCGCGGAGGGATCGGTCGCGATCGCCAGTCTCATCCTCGCGAACAACGAGACGGGAGTGCTCAGTCCGCTCGCTCAGGCTGCGGCGATCGCGGCGGAGCACGGCGTCTACTTCCACACCGACGCCGTCCAGGCAGTCGGGAAAATCCCTCTCAATGTGTCCGCGCTGACGGTGCACGCCCTTTCCCTCTCGGCCCATAAATTGCACGGGCCGAAAGGCATCGGCGCGCTCTACCTGAACCGTCACGCCCGCTTCGAACCGCAGACACTCGGAGGCGGTCAGGAGCAGGATCGCCGCTCGGGAACAGAGAATGTCCCGGCCATCGTCGGCTTCGGTGTCGCGGCGGAACTGGCCGTCCGTCATCTCGCCGACGCCGGGCGCATCGCCGCTCTCCGCGACGCCTTCGAAGCCGCTGTAATCGCCGCGCTGCCCGATATCGTCATCAACGGCGAACCCGGTAATCGGCTCCCGAACACGAGCAATCTCCATTTTCCCGGCGTCGATGGCGAGGGCATCCTCATCCTCCTCGACGAGGCGGGAGTGTGCTGCTCGCCGGGGTCCGCATGCAGCACCGGGGCGGTCCAGCCGAGCCGCATCGTCCGGGCGATGGGTCACTCCGCTGCCCGCGCCCGCAGCAGTGTGCGATTCTCGCTCTCGCGCTTCACCACTGCCGAAGAGATCGAGTCCGCCGCGGTCGCCGTTGTCAAAGCAGTCGGGAAACTCCGCGTCGTGATGCCCAGCGGTGGAGGACGCGTCGTTGGTTCGTCCCCTTCGCGGTAGGATTAACGTTTGACCATGCCGCCGTTTGCGCGGATTCTACGCGCCTCTAAAACGCAGAGGATAAAAAAGATGGCAGCAAAGATCTATACGGATAAGGACGCGGACCTGGGGGTGCTGAAAGGCAAGACCTGTGCCGTGATCGGATTTGGCTCACAAGGCCACGCACACGCACTCAATCTCAAGGACAGCGGGGTCAAGGTCATCGTCGGCCTTTACGCCAAGAGCCAGTCCCGCGAGGTGGCAAAAGAATACGGATTCGACGTCATGGACACCGCCGACGCGGTCAAAGCGGCGGATGTGATTTTCATCGCGACCCCCGACACGAAGATCGCCGCGATCTTCAATCAGGACATCGCCCCCCACCTCACGAAAGGGAAGACGATCCTTTTCAGCCACGGTTTTGCGATCCATTTCAAAACCATCGAAGTGCCGGATTTCGTCAACGTGATCATGGTCGCGCCGAAGGGCCCCGGCCACATCGTGCGCCGTCAGTTCGTTGAAGGCAAAGGCGTGCCGGCTCTCATCGCCGTGCACCAGAACCCCGGCAAGGACGCGAAGAAGATCGCACTCGCCTGGGCCAAGGGCGTCGGCGGCACACGCGCCGGTGTCTTCGAGACGACTTTCAAAGAAGAGACCGAGACGGACCTTTTCGGTGAGCAGACCGTGCTTTGCGGCGGCGTCAGCCAGCTCATCACGGCTGCTTACGAAGTCCTCATCGAGGCCGGCTACCAGCCCGAGATGGCCTACTTCGAGTGCCTCCACGAGTTGAAGCTCACCGTCGATCTCATCAACGAGTCCGGTATCTCCGGGATGCGTTTCTCGATCTCCGAGACCGCCGAGTATGGCGATGTCACGACGGGCCCGACGATCATTGATGCCTCGGTCAAGAAGCGCATGCAGAAGGCTCTCAAGAACATCCAGAACGGCAAGTTTGCCAAAGGCTGGATCGAAGAAGCCGAGAGCGGTGGCAAAAACTTCAACGCTCTCCGCAAGGCCGGGCTGCAGCACCCGATCGAGAAAGTCGGCGCTCGTCTCCGCGGTCTCATGCCATGGCTGAAGAAGCGCGACATCAAGGGAAGCCAGGCTTCCTACAACTGATCGGCGCTCCCTTTAGCGGGAACTAAATTTGAAGAAGCCGGGGTGGAAACGCCCCGGCTTTTTTGTGTCCGCGTCTTCTTTTCAGGGCTGATCCTGACGCGAGCGATCGGTCGAGGTCTCGACGACCTCTGCTTCCACGGTGATGACGCGCGGTCCTGCGTTTGTGCCGGAGCCTTGGCGTGCCGTCATCCCCATGTCCTGCCCCGCCACGGTGATCCTGTCCTTGAGCGATTGCTCGAGACGGCCCCGGATCCTATTGCGGATCGATGGGGCGAGCAGGGCAAACCCGATCGCGTCGGTGAGGAAGCCGGGCGTCAGCAGCAGCACCCCGGCGACAAGAATGAGGAGACTGTCGATGATGGCCTCGTGCGGGAGTCGTCCCTGGGCGAGCGATTCCTGGTAGCGGGCGAGTGCCTTGAGCCCCTGCGACCTCGCGAGGTAGGCCCCAAGGAACCCGGTGAGGAGGACGATCCCGAAAGTCGCGCCAAGTCCGATGCGCTGCCCGAGCACGAGGAAGAGAAAGAGCTCCAGCACCGGCACGGTGACAAAGAGGAGGAAGAGGCGAGGTAGCATAAAAGTGGTCCGATCGTTTTAGAGTCGCCCGGCGGCGTTATGTTCAATTTTCGGGGGTTCAGGTCGATTCCTCGGGGATGCTGCGGCAGTGCTTGAGGCGATAGCCGCCATCGACGGGCAGGATGGTGCCGGTCACGTAGTCCGAGTCGGCGGACGAAAGGTAAAGCGCCGCCTTGCCGACGTCTTCGGTGGACCCGAGGCGTCCCCAGGGGAGCTTGAGCCCTTCGGCGGCCATTGTTTCTTCGTTGTAGTGGTGGCGCTCACCGGGGGTATCGATCCAGCCGGGTTCGATCACGTTGACATTGATGTGGTGCTCGAAGAGCTCGACCGCCATCGTCTGCATCATGGAATTGAGTCCCGCCTTGGCCGCACTGTAGGCGAGGCATCGCGCGTTCGGGACGCGGGCGAGGACGCTGGAGATGAAAGTGATCTTTCCCGGTTTCCCCTTTTCGACAAAGTGCCGGGCGACGAGCTGGCCCATGTGGAAGCTGCCGAGAAGCGCCGATTTGAGGATGCCCTCGAAGTCCGCCGCCTCGTATTCGAGGAAGCTGGCGCGGCGATTGTAGGCGGGCACGCCGACGAGGATATCGACGGTCCCGAAGCGCGCGATCGTTTCCGTGACCGCTTTCTCGCAGCCCTCGCGGGCAAAGGTGTCGGCCTCGACCGCGAGACAGTCGACCCCGGTGGCGCGGATCGTTTCTGCGGCGGCCGCGAGCTCTTCGCTCCCGGGACGGTCGACGAGAGTGATGGCGGCCCCTTCTCTGGCGAGTTCGAGGGCGCAGCCCAGACCTATGCCGCGGGCCCCGCCGGTGACGATGGCGATCTTATCCTTCAATTTCATGGAGGGCGCACTGTAGCGCAGCCGTCGGCAAGACGGAAGGGCTGAATTGCGTCCGGAGGCATCATCCTGCCTTGACCGGGGAGGGAATCTGTCGAACTTGCGGGGTGAATCAGGAACATCTCTACCGACTGAAAGTCGCTATCCGCGACGTGCATGACTTCCCCAAGCCCGGCATCGTTTTCAAGGACATCACTCCCATCCTTGGCAGCGGCGAATTGTTCCGCCTGGCGATTGATGAATTCATCGCCGCCGTCGGTGACGAGAGACCGGCCAAGATCGTTGGGATCGATGCGCGGGGATTCATCTTCGGTGCGGCGATGGCGGATCGGCTCGGGGTGGGATTTGTCCCCGTGCGGAAAAAAGGCAAGCTGCCCTGGGAGACCAACGGCGCCTCGTATTCGCTCGAGTATGGCGAGGCGCATGTCGAGATTCACAAAGATGCGATTCTTCCCGGCGAGCGGGTCGTCCTCATCGACGATCTTCTCGCGACCGGGGGCACGGCGGGCGCGGCGCTGAAGCTCATTCATGAACTCGGCGGTGAGGTCATCTGTCTGCTCTTCCTCATTGAGCTCGCTTTCCTCGATGGCCGGAAGAATCTCGACGCAGGTGTCCGCACGCACGCCTTGCTGACGTATTGATTCAGGGCGGTGCTGCCCCGAAAGACTATGAGTTACGAGAGCGACATTCTGAGGGACTGGTATTTGCTGTTCCACTACGGATCATCGGCGGAGATTCTTGATGGGGTGGGCTTTGATCCGGCGGGATTGCCATTGCGCTGTCTTGACTTCCCGGTCACGACGGTGGAGGCGGCAGCGCTCTCCGGACCGATCGGGCGGGCCCTCGACCTTGGCTGCGCGGTGGGGCGCTCGTCGCTCGAGCTCTCCCGTGACGCCGCAGAAGTGATCGGAATCGATTTTTCCACGAGTTTCATCGAGGTCGCCGAGCAGGTGAGGCGGGGCGAGACCGTCACCTACGCGCGCTACGGCGAGATGCATCGGCCGCGGGCGCTCTCCGTTCGTGTTCCCGATGGCGTCCTCCCTGATCGAGTCTCCTTCGAGGTGGGCGACGCGATGGCCCTGCGGGACGATCTCGGCAGCTTCGACCTCGTCCACGCGGCAAATCTGCTCTGCCGACTCCCTGAACCGCAGCGTTTCCTCGACCGGCTTCCGGAACTCGTGCGACCGGGAGGAAAGCTCGTCATCGCCACGCCCGCGACCTGGTTGCCCGAATACACCCCGGTGGAAAATCAGCCGGCCGGAGCGACCCTCGATTTTCTACGAGAGAAGCTGGCAAGCACCTTCGACTTCGTCTCCGGGCGGGAGATCCCCTTCCTCATCCGCGAGCATCAGCGCAAGTTGCAGCTCAGCACTTCGCAGACGAGCCTGTGGGTGCGAAGGGCCTAAAATCCGCGAAACGGAGCCATCTCCGCCGGTCCGGTGTCGCAGAGACTTCACCTGCCGGCTTCGGAGGATCAATCCTCGCAGCAAAAAAAACAGGGTTAGGCCATCGACCTAACCCTGTCGGGAAAAAAGGTTTAGCGAGTCGGCTCTTACATGAGATTCAGAGCGCGGGCGCGCTTGATCTCACGGGTGATGCGGCGGTGCAGCTTGGCCGAGACACCAGTGGTGCGACGGGCATAGATCTTGCCGGAGTCGGTCGTGAAGTTCCGGAGGAACTCGGGATTCAGGTAATTGACCTTCTCCGGCGGGATGTCGAAACGACGACGAGGCATGCGCCGATTGGCGCGGCGGAAATTTATCGCTCTCTGTTCAGTTTTGGGGCCCATAGCACTAAATAAAAGGTTGGCTGAGACGAATATCCTGCGCGGATTAGCGTTTCTCGCGGTGGAGGGTGCGACGCTTGAGGTAAGGGTTAAATTTGACCTTCTCAAGACGCCCCGGGGTGCGAAGGCTCTTTTTGTTGCGCGTGGTCACATAGATAGACGGACGACCGCCTTCTGCTTTGGCCTCGGTGCATTCAAGAACAATGACATCTCTGGGCATGGGAATAAAAATTTTAAGGGGTAAATCGCGAGGACGACGATCTTAAATCAAATCGCCGGAATCACAAACGATAATTTTAGTCATCTTCGTCGTCTGAGGGCTTGGAGACTTCTTTCTCCTCGAGTCCGAAGAGCGAGGTGACGGGTGCACGGTGACTTCCGGAGGCCTGCTCGAGGTCCAGTTTCTCCTGATAATCGACGGTGCAGCGGGCGAAGGGCATCGCCTCGAGGCGAGCGATCGGGATGGCTTCGCCGGAGCCCTGGCAGATGCCATATTCACCGGCATCGATGCGCAGGATGGCTTCGTCGATCTCGTAGAGGGCGTTTTGCTCTTGGGAGAGGATGCTGAGGGCGAAGTCGCGATCGTAGGAATCGCTCCCGGCGTCAGCCTGGTGCATGCCGAAGGCGGAGGAGTCGCCGCCCTCTTTGCTACCGAGTGAGTCGCGGGCAACGCCCGACATCTGGTCGAGGAGGGTGTCGCGGAGATCGAGCAGCTTTTGGCGCTGCGTTTTCAGGAAAGAGGGGGAGAGCTTTTTGGGTTTCTCTTTGCTCTGGCTGGAATGGTTGAGGGGAGACGGAGGGGCCAGGTGAGAAAAGACCGGGCGGCGTTTGACAACAATGCGTTTTTTCAAAGGAGGTTTGACGGGGGTGACCGGTTTCGGTGCTGGTTTGGAAGTTTTGACCGATACGGGCTTGGCGGGAGTTTCGGCCTTTTTCGCGGCAGTCGGTTCGGCCGTGGCAGTGCTCTTGGCTGCAGCTGGTTTCGCCGGCGAATTCTTGGGGGCGGGGACCGCTTTTTTCTTTTCGACCGTGGCTGGTTTCGCTGCGGCGTCTTTTTTCACGGCTGGTGCCGGAGTCTTCGCTTTCGCCGGGGCCGCAGCCTTTTTCACGGGAGCTGCTTTCTTGGCCGGGGACGCTTTTTTAGCAGGTGCCGGCTTTGCGGGGGCCGCCTTTTTCTGCACGGTTTCCTTCTTCGACGCGACCGGTTTGGCTGCGGGAGCTTTCTTCGAGGCAACTTTCTTGGCCATAGATTTCTTCAGCGGATGGGTGATAGGCTGGACGATTCCCGGGCGGGGCGTTTTGGAGCGCGCCACTTGTAAGGCAGAGGCTGCGCACCCGCAAGAAGAAATGGCGGGTTAGAGAGTCGGTAATAAGAGTGGCCGCAGCTCGCGAAATCGAGGTTAGCGGAACTTGAACATTGCAATTCGCACCGGGTGAGGGCAGCATCACGAACTCCTTTCTAGCCGACCTCCTTCCCGCGTTCACTGTTTCATGGAAACTCTCCTCATTGCTGTAGGATCATTCGTCCTCTATCTTATCGCCTACAATACGTATGGAAAGTGGCTCGGGCGGAAGATCTTCAAGCTCGATCCCGACGCGCTTACGCCCAGTGTCGCGATGAACGACGACAATGACTATGTGCCCACGGCTAAGTCGGTCATTTTCGGGCACCATTTCACGTCCATCGCAGGAACGGGTCCTATCGTGGGTCCGGCCGTGGCGGTCATCTGGGGATGGGTGCCGGCGCTCCTCTGGGTGCTCTTTGGTTCCATCTTCATTGGCGCTGTACACGACTTCGGCTCTCTCGTGGTCTCGATGCGCAATAGAGGGCAGACGGTCGGTGACATCGCCGGGCGGGTGCTCGCACCACGGACGCGAGTGCTCTTTCTTTCGATCCTTTTTATGGCTCTGACGATCGTTCTGGCGATTTTCGGCCTCGTCATTGCCGCAGTCTTTAAACTCTACCCGGCTTCTATTATTCCCTGTCTCATCCAGATCCCGCTCGCGGTGGCGATCGGGGTGTGGATGCACCGCCGCGGCATGAACATCCTCGCCCCTTCCTTGATCGCGCTTGTCCTCATGTATCTCACGGTTTTTTACGGAGATGTGGGATTTCTTCACTCGCTCAATGGCTGGCTCGCGGAAATGTCGGTCATGACGTGGGTCGCGGTGCTCTTGCTCTACAGCTACGTGGCCTCGGTGTTGCCGGTCTGGGTGCTGTTGCAGCCGCGCGATTTTATCAACAGCCTGCAATTGCTCAGTGCTCTCGGGTTGGTCGTTATCGGCTTGATCATCGCCGGATCGGTCGGCGGAGCGCCGATCGCGGTCGGGGAGGCGAGACCGGCCCTGGAGATCGTTGCTCCGGCTTTCAATCTCTCACCCGAGGGTGCACCCTCCATTTTCCCCTTTCTCTTCATTACGATTGCCTGCGGGGCGATTAGCGGATTTCACTGCCTCGTCTCCAGCGGCACCTCGTCGAAGCAGATCAAGCGGGAGACTGACGCTCAGTTTGTCGGCTATGGATCGATGCTTACCGAGGGATTCCTCGCCGTCCTCGTGATTCTTGCCTGCGTCGCCGGCATCGGACTCGGAGTGGCCGCCGCTGATGGAAGCGGTATCCTAACCGGGGAGGCGGCCTATCTGCAGCGCTACGCGACCTGGAATGCGGCCGATGGACTCGGGGCCAAAGTGGGTGCCTTCGTCGAGGGGGCCGCCAATTTCTTGAAAGCGCTCGGGCTCAGCCCGGGATTTGCGATCGCTCTCATGGGGGTTTTTGTCGCGAGCTTTGCGGCGACGACTCTGGACACTGCCTGCCGTCTCCAGCGCTACGTCATCCAGGAACTGGCTTCGACCCTGGCCCCAAAAATCTCGCGCACCGCGCTCGCCGCCGAAGCCTGCGATTTCGACAACAATATTGCAGGAGCCTCGCGCACGACCGGTGAGGCCGCCGATCATCGTCCTCACGCCTTCAATCCGATCACCTGGCTGACGAACAAGCACGGAGCCACCATTTTCGGGGTCGTCATCGCCACGGTCATTGCGGCCCTTCCTGTCGCCGGGGCGGCGGAGTGGTCGTGGAGCAGTACCGGCAAAGGCGGTCTCCTGCTCTGGCCTCTCTTTGGTGCCACCAACCAGTTGCTCGGCGGTCTCGCCTTTCTGGTAATCGCGTTCTGGATGTGGCGACGCAGGTTGCCTGTCTGGTTTATCGTGATCCCGATGTGCTTTATGCTGGTGCTGCCCGGAATCGCCATGCTGCTCAACATTTTCGCCGCCGACGGCTATCTTGCGGAAAGGAACTGGCTGCTCGTCTTTATCGGCACTTCGACAATCGCCCTCGAGATCTGGATGATCGTAGAGGCGATCATCGCGTGGCCGAAGGCGAAGGGAGTCCTCGAGGAGCAGCTCGAACCGCTCTCGCGTCCCACTTTCGCGTCTGAGGGCGGGCGTTCCTGCTGAGCGAGGGCGACGATGGGGTATCAAAGCTGGGGCAGCACCTTGGCGACGCGCTCTTTGAGCTCCTTGCCGGGCTTGAACTTCACGACGGCGCGGGCCGGAATCGGCACGGCGGCGTCGGGCTTGTTCGGATTGCGCCCGATCTTGGGCCGCGTCTTCGTTACCTGAAAGGCCCCGAAATTCCGGAGCACCACATCATCATTGGAGGCAAGACTGGTGGTTACTTCTTCGATGAAGCACTGCACAACGCTAAATACCTCCTGCTGAGTTAATCCCGTCTCGTTGCTGATTCGGATCACAAGATCCCGCTTCGTAATGGTGGCCATGGATTCAGTTATCGAATTTTTTACTACTTTGGTAACTTGGGAGAAATCGACGATTTGGCAAACAATCTTTGTGGAGCGGTCTCTCCCGGGGGTACGAAGCTGACTCTAAGCGCCAATCTCGATCCAAAAGCTGAATCAGCCAATTTCGTGCCGAATGATGGAAGTAATTCACTTTTTGTCGCTTTTCCGTTAGGGTGGGAGACTACCGGAACGGGGTGAAAGGGGGTGGAGGCGGCTTTTGGAGATGGAAAATAAAGGCAAAAAAACCGAGCGAGGCACGATGGGCGACGTCATTTTTCCGGATCCGGCGGAGCTTGCTGCCTACCAGGAGTCGCTCTCGGGCTGGTTCCGGTCCTGTGGTCGTGACTATCCCTGGAGGCGGACTTCGGACCCCTACGCGATTCTCGTCTCCGAGGCGATGCTCCAGCAGACCCGGATCGCGACAGTGCTTGACCGGGGCTACTATACCCGCTGGATGGTCGCATTTCCGGGCTGGCGGGAACTTGCCGGTGCGCGTGAGGAGGAGGTGCTGAAGCAGTGGGAGGGGCTGGGTTACTATAACCGGGCGAGGAATCTTCAGAAAGCCGCTGTGATCGTGGCCCGCGAACACGGCGGGCAACTACCGCAGAGCCTCGATGCCATCCTCGCCCTCCCCGGTGTCGGACGCTACACGGCGGGCGCGGTGATGAGTTTCGCCTTTAATAAAACAGCGCCCATCGTCGATGGCAATGTCAGCCGGGTCTTTTCGAGGCTCTTCGCCTGCCCGGTGCCGGTTGATACCACCGAAGGCCAGCGTCTCGCCTGGGCGCGGGCCGAGGCCCTGACTCCCCACCGGGAGCCGAGGGCCTACAATTCGGCGGTGATGGAGCTGGGCCAGCGGATTTGCACCCGCACGTCCCCCGATTGTCCCGCCTGCCCGGTCGCGCGGCACTGCCGGGCGCGAGAGCAGGGGAGGGAAGCGGAATTTCCGGTAAAAAAGGGCGGCAAAAAGGTGAGTGCGCACGAGGAACGGGTCATTCTGGCAATCAGGGAAGGGAACGTGCTGCTCTGTCCGGAGTCCGGTTCCCGCCGGAGAGGGCTCTGGCGTCTCCCGGAAATCAGCGATGAGGCGTCTGCGGATCTCGAGGAGGTTCTGCGCTTTGGCTATGCCATTACTCGTTACCGTGTGACGCTCAGGGTCTTTCTTGCTTTAGCGGGCCCTCCTGATGCGTTTGGAGGGGCCGGGAGCGGCTGGTTCTCCCTTTCCTGCGAGGCGGGGTTACCTCCGCTAGGGTCTCCCTACCTGAAGGCGATCCGCTTATTTTCCAAAATTCGGGAGGACTTGACCCCGAATGGGTAATTTAAAGGTGACAGGAATGCGATTTTCCGTTAGATGAGACTTGTTTTAGCACGAAATTTTTTTAATTGTGAAGAAAAGGTAAAAGTTTGGGGTTGTTTTTGAGAACTCGACTCGCTATTTTGTCCTCTCGGAGCACAAGTCATTTTAAATAAACACGCAGACCCATGTGGAAGGTATTGTTAGTCATCGCATCTGTAGTCTTAGGGGGCGCTCTCTATTTGAGCTACGACAACATGGGCACTGTTAGGCAGAGAATGGCCGATGTCGGCGAGCAGAAAGCGACCATCGAGCAGCGGGAAGAGTCTCTCGCCAAGACGAAAGAAGAGATCGCCCAGTTCGCCCAGTCCATCCAGATGCTGCAGGACGAAGCCGAGACTCTCCAGACTGCGAAAATTGATCTCGAAGCCAAACGGGTCGAAGGCGAAGCCAACCAGAGAGCTCTCGATGGCAGCCTGACGACCGCCAAGGCAGATCTCGAAAAGGCGAAGACCCTCATGGGCGATGTCGTTCTGATTGAAGCGATCCAGAAGGAGATGCTCCAGATCCGCACGCAGATCGAGGAGTCCGAGATCGAGCTGACCCAATTCGAAGGGGCTGTCGCGTCCGCTCAGGTCGAGCGCGAGCGCCTCGCCAAAGTCGCCGCCGAGCTCAACGCGCTGCGCACCGACCAGGAAGCCGGTGTGATTCGTGGAGAGTTCCAGAGCTCAATCAAAAAGGCTTACAACCAGTGGGGATTTGTCGTTGTCAATGGGGGCAATGATCAGGGAGTCGTCAACCGTGCCCAGCTCGATGTCTATCGCCGCGGACAGCCGATCTGCCGTCTTCTCGTGACTTCGGTGGAGCCCGGCGAGACTGTGGCCGACATCATCGCCGGATCGCTGGCCCCGGGCCAGACCGTCCAGGTCGGTGATACCGTGGTGAAGTCTGTCAGAGTCCAGACGCAGGCGGTTGTTCCTGCCTCGGACCCAGCCGGCGGAAATCCTGCCCCGACCCCTGTTGACGGCGCCCCGGCCGCCCCGGCCGCCGCGCCCGATCCGTTCGGTGGCGGCGGTGCTATGGGTGCTCCTGCGACAGCGCCCGATCCGTTCGGCGGCGCTGCTCCGGCAGCTCCAGCAGCGGCTCCGGATCCGTTTGGCGGTGGCGCGATGGAGGGCGGTGCTCCGGCTCCCGCCGTTCCGGCAGCTCCGGATCCGTTTGGCGCGACTCCCGCTGTCGAGCCGGGTGGCACGCCTGCGCCCGCGACGCCTGCGCCCGCTACCCCCGATCCGTTCCAGTGAGCACCCGATTTCAAAGAAACACGTAATCTTTACAGACGATGAAAAAATTTATCATGATTCTCTCCGGGCTCGCCATGATTGGTGCAGCGATCGTGGGTGTCCTCAATAAAGGCGACTTCGAGAAGGTCAACGAAGATCTGAAGCTCGCCCGCGTCAAAGTGACGGATATCACCGCGGAGCTTGGTGAGGCGGAAGACAAGCGCGACGACTCCGCTGAGAAGGAGACGCAGGCGAAGGACACCCGCAACCAGGCTTCTGCCGCCGTCTCGGATTCCGAGGGCAAGCTGAAGATCGTGCAGCGCGCAGTCGAGGAGGTCACGAGCGAGTTGAAGAGAGTGGAGATCGAGAAGAAAGAAATCGACCTGGCGGTGCGGAAGATTTTTCCGGACGGGCAGATCAAGAACTCCGAAGACCTCCAGATGACGCTCACGATGCTGAAGGACACGCTAACCGAGACTCAGAGCAAAAAGACCGAACTCAGTACTGTGTTGGGTGGTGCCGCCCAGGCGAAGCAGGTTGAAGTGACCAAGGTTCGGGAAGAGGAAAAATTCCAGATGCAGCGTGCGCAGAAACTTGCGCTCAACGGTCTCGTCGCCACGGTTATCGCGGTGAACAAAGAGTGGGGGTTTGTCATGATCAATGCCGGGCGTCAGCATGGGGTTTCTCCCGATGCATCGCTCCTCGTGAAGCGTGGCAACTCCCGTATCGCGCGTCTCCGGATCGTCAACCTGGAAGAGTCAAGCGTCATCGCCGACCTCGTTGACGAGTCTCTCGTCAAGGGAATCGATGTCCAGCCGGGCGACAAGGTGATTTTTGAAAACGCCCGGTAACCCTTGTTCAGGAGCAGCTCAGATTATGAAATTGGTTCGTTTTTTTCTCGGTGGGGCGTTGGCGGCAGGGGTTCTTACCCTGGTCTCCTGTGAGACCCTTGACGGTGGTCCGAAACCCGAGCGGGAACGCCTCAGCAGCATGCCTCACAACATGCCCGCCTCGTGGGAGGGCCAGGCTGGGATGCCGGGCATGATGAGCGGACAATATTGATCGATCCGGTCATTTTTTTCGTCCGAACCGCATAATATCAGTCATTTTTTACGCCCCCATTGGTATGTCTTCTGAAAACGCTATCCTCCCCGAAATGGGTTTTGCCGCCGACTTCGACGTCGAAGAGCGCACGCAACTGGGGAACTTCGGCGAATTCACCGCCCTCGCAGACGGGGACACTCTCATCGAGGAAGGGCAGAATCAGGACGGTCTCTACATGGTCGTCTCGGGATCTTTCCACGTGCAGACGGTGGTGACAGGTCGTTCCGTCCTGCTCGGCAGTATGCGTGTAGGTGACACTATCGGCGAGGTCAACATGTTCGACCCCGGCAAAGCGAGCGCCAGCGTCGTGAGCCGATCCTTTTCCGAAGTCTGGCGGATCGACCGGGTGAGGCTCGAGCAGTATCTGGAGGCGCACCCGCGCACTGCTGCCCGTCTCCTTGTCAATGTCGCGACTCAGTTGAGCAAGCGGCTTCGGAAAACGAACGAGAAAGTTGCCATGGCTCGCGAGGCCATGCTCGATTCGTTCTGAGTCGGGAGGCTCCCTGCCGCCTCTTTCCTTTCAAGGCGTCGTTTTTGAAACGGCGAAAGTCGCACGCTGAATGTCCGAGACCCTCACATTTTCCTTATCCATTCCGACCGGGTTCGCATCGGCTCTCGTGATGTTGTTCGCCCTCACGATAGGTCACGCCTTCGCAGACTTTCCTCTTCAGGGCGACTTTCTCTCCCGCGGAAAGAACCGCAATAGCCCGCCCGTGTCTCTCGCGGACGGGAAACGGGGGCCGGAGAACCTCTGGGCTTATTTGATGAGCGCCCACTGCCTCATCCACGCGGGTTTCGTATGGATCATCACCGGCAGTGTCATTCTAGCAATGGCCGAGTTTTTCCTGCACCTGGGCATCGACGCGGCCAAGTGTGAGGGGAAGACCTCGTTTGCCACCGACCAGTGGCTTCACATCCTCACGAAAGTCGCCTACGTGGTCATCCTCTGGCTCGGCTGGCTTTAGCCTGCATTTCTCATACCCTTTCGTCACGAGGCGCAGCGATGACCTGCACCGGCGAGGCCCGGTCCGGATTTTTCGAAGGGCTGTATGGGGACATACTGCCCAGGGACAATTCGGTCCGGAACGAAGCAGGAGCAGGCCGCCGCAAGTCGCAGTAGAAATGGTATGAGAAATTCGGGTTCGGTGTCAGTCGCAATCGCGGCGACGCGGGAATCAACGAAAGACGGGTCTTGAAAAGATCGCCTGCGTGACGGAATGTTTGCCGATGAAGACTCTCCGGTATTTCTTACTCCTCGCGGGACTGGTATTGCTGCCGGCATGGCCCGTCGATTCGCGGGCCCAGGGGGCGGAAGAGGACGCCGATTCCGGCTTTAAAGAAATAGAGCTCTTCACCGAAGTGCTCGAGACGATCCGGCAGGGCTACGTCGATTCCGACAAAGTCACCTACGAAAAGCTCATCAACAGCGCCCTTGAGGGCATGCTCGCCGATCTCGATCCGCACTGCCAGTTCATGCAGCCGAAGGTCTTCGACCAGCTCAAGCGGCACACCGACAGCACCTACGAGGGCATCGGTGTTACCATCTCGACCAAGAACGACATCCTCACGATCGTGACCGCACGCGAGGACGGCCCCGCCGCCCGCGCCGGCATCCTTCCCGGAGACCAGATTCTCAAGATCAACAACCAGCTCACCGAAGACATCGGCATCGCCCAGGCGGTGAACATGCTCAAGGGCAAACCGGGCGAGTCACTCAGCCTCACTGTCCGCCGACCGGCGACGCAGAAATTGCATGAGTTCGAGATGAAGCGCGAAGTCATCAAGCAGTCTTCGGTGAAGGATGTCCGCATCCTCAATCCGCGGCTCACGGCTCCTTATCGTATGGGCTACGCCCGCATCCTCCAGTTCAGTGAACCCACCGCGGTGGAACTCGCCGATGCCCTCGACAAGCTCGAGCAGGAGGGCATGGACGCCTTTGTCCTCGATATGCGGAACAATCCCGGGGGGCTCCTCAACAGCGCCATCGATGTCTGCGGCGAGTTTGTCAAAGCCGGTACTGTCGTCCTCACGACCGAGGGCAAGCCCGGTTCGGGCGAAATCAAGATCTACCGCACGAGCGCCGAAGCGAAGCGCCGCACCCGCGATTACCCGCTCGCGATTCTCGTGAATCACTCCTCTGCGAGCGGGGCCGAAGTCGTCTCGGGCGCTCTGCAGGACCTCAAGCGCTGCATCGTCGTGGGCGAGACGACCTTTGGAAAAGGTTCGGTTCAGTCCATCATCCCGATCGGAGACGGCAAGGCGATCCGGATGACGACCGCGAAGTACTACACGCCGAGCCACCGCACCATTCACGAGAACGGCGTCATCCCGAACATCGTCGCCACCCTAACCCCGGTGCAGGAGCAGGCTCTCGCCGAATGGTTCAGCAAGGACACCCTCTCTCCCGAAGAGCAGAAAAAACTCGAGAACTTCAACGACCCGCAACTGATCCGCGCACTCGATGCAATGAAAGGCGCGCTCGTCTATTCCACCATCCGAGCGGGGGGAGAGCCTGCGGCCGCCGCGCCCGCCCTGGAGGAAAAGAAAGAGACAATGCCGGCTGACACTCCCGCTCCCGCTCCTGCCGGAGAACCCGGCAAGCCTGTGGAGAAAGCCCCTGAGAAGGCAGAGGAAAAACCGGCCGTCAAGCCCGCCGCCGCTACGGAAAAACCGGCGGCTCCGGCCGAACCATCCGCGCCTGCGCCCGAGACCTCTCCCGAGTAGTCCTCCATGGCTGCCGACCTCGTCCTCGCCATCGAGACCTCGTGCGATGAGACCGCCGTGGCGATCGCCGACGCCGACGGTAATCCGCTCGTCAGCCGTATCGCTTCGCAGATTGCGATCCATGCCCCTTATGGCGGGGTTGTCCCCGAACTGGCGTCGCGTAATCACAGCGCGGACCTGCGTCCCCTCATCGATTCGGTGCTGCGCGAGGCGGGGGTGGCGATGCACGACATCGGCCTCGTCGCCGCGACCTCGGGTCCCGGACTTGCCAGCTCACTCCTCATTGGCGACACCACCGCGAAGGCCCTTGCCGTCGGCCTGGGCCGGCCCTTTTACTCCATCAACCACATGGAGGGGCACCTGCTTTCCCCCTTCATCGGGCGCGGAGGCGAAGTGGAGCCGCATGTCGCCCTCATCGTGAGCGGAGGCCACACCCTCCTCATCGCCGTCGAGGGTACGGGGCGATACCGACTCCTCGGATCGACCAAAGACGACGCCGCCGGAGAAGCCTTCGACAAAGTTGGGAAGATGCTGGGTCTGCCTTATCCCGGAGGACCGTCCATCGCAAAGCTCGCCGAGTCTGGCCGGGTCGATGCCTTTGACTTCCCCCGCAGCATGATCAACAGCGGCGACCTCGATTTCAGCTTCAGCGGGCTGAAGACTTCGGCCCTCCATCTCAGGGCGCGGCTCGGCGATCGTCCCGTCGCGGCGGAACTCGCAGACTTCTGCGCGTCCTTTCAGGAGGCGATCGTCGATGTCCTCGTGGCCAAACTCCTCGGGGCTGCGGCGCGCACCGGTGCTCGTCTCGTCTCGGTGAGTGGAGGGGTCAGCTGCAATCTGCGGCTCCGCGAGCGCATCAGGGCCGCCTGCGAGAGCGCCGGGCTCGAGCCCGCCCTCGCCGCCACCGCCTACTCGACTGACAATGCCGCGATGATCGCCTTCGCCGCCGCGTCCCGCCGGCGCGCCGGGATTCCGCCCTCACCGCTCAACGCGGATATCGATCCGAACCTCAAACTAGCCTGAGTCAAGCGACGGATATTTACAGCGGGTAAGGATTGCGTTGGAGAGACCGTATTGCTAGTGTACGCAGGAGTGCCCCCCTCAGTGATTGTCCTCTCCCCGAGTTCATGCCCTAATCCACAGCGGTGGCTTCCCCCCCCCTTTTGTCCAGCTTCGAAAAATATCCTGAAACCAGATACCTATGAGTGAAGAAAAGAAAACCCAAGATAGTGAGGTCTCACGTCGTCGTTTTGTCGGCGCTGCGGCCACGGTCGGTGCTGCCGCTGCGATGCTGCCGGTGGAGTCCTGCGCCCAGGTGGCGGGGAGCGATGCGGTTAAGATTGGCCTGATCGGACTCGGCGGACGCGGCTCCGGTGCGATCATCCAGAACCTCACCGCGAATGACAGCGCCCGCCTTGTCGCGGTGGCGGATGCCTTTCAGGATAAAATCGACGGGACCGGCCCACGTGCCTCGGGTCTGCCGAAGATCCAGGAGCAGATCGACAAGCTCGGGAAGAGTTCCCAGGTCGATCTCCCCAAGAGCCGCCAGTATGCCGGTTTCGATGCTTACAAGGGCGTCATCGACGAATGCGATCTCGTCGTCATCGCGACCCCTCCCGGCTTCCGCCCCATCCACTTCGACTACGCGGTGCAGCAGGGGAAACACGTCTTTATGGAAAAGCCCGTCTGCGTTGACGCGTGGGGTTTCAACAAAGTCGTCGAAGCCGCCAAGGTTGCCGACCAGAAAAATTTGAAAGTCATCGTCGGTCTCCAGCGCCACTATCAGGATGTCTACCTCGAGGCCTTCAAGAAGGTCCATGAGGAAAAACTCATCGGTGACATCGTGAGCGGTCAGGTCTGGTGGAACGGCAGCCGTCCCTGGATCGTCGATCGCCAGCCCGGCTGGACCGAGATGGAGTATCAGATGCGCAACTGGTATCACTTCAACTGGCTCTGCGGCGATCACATCTCCGAGCAGCACATTCACAACATCGATGTGATGAACTGGTTCGTGAGCGGTGACTCCGTCGCCGGGGGGCATCCCGTCATCGCCCAGGGCATGGGCGGCCGTGCCGGGACCGAGCCGCACTCGGTGGGAGAGATCTTCGACCACCACTACGTCGAGTTCCGCTATGCGCAGAACAACGCCATCCTCAACAGCCAGTGCCGCCACATCAAAGGCACCTGGAGCAAAGTAGCCGAAGAGATCGTCGGGTCCGAAGGCGTTCTCCAACTGGGATCCGGTCGTATCACCGATTTCAAAGGCAATGTGAAGTGGCAGTATCGCGCCGAGCGTTCCGGTGACCCGAACCCCTATCAGGTCGAGCATGATGTCCTGCACAAGGCGATCAAGGAAAACACCCCTCACAACGACGCCTACTACGGTGCGAAGAGCTCCTTCACATCCGTGCTCGGCCGCCTTGCGACTTACAGTGGGCAGGAAGTGAAGTGGGACGATGCCGTGAAGTCGAACTTCAGCATCATGCCCGCCGAGTATGACATGAATGCCGAGGCCCCGGTCAAGCCCGGTCCGGATGGCAACTATGAGATCGCCATCCCCGGCCAGTGGAAGCTGCCTTGGGCCTAATCCGCCAGGGACGCGGGGGAAGCGCTCCCCCGCCCGTCGAGTTTAGAGAGAGCGGCCTTCGTGAAAGCGTAGGCCGCTTTTGCGTGTCGAGTCAGAGAGAAAAAGCCCCGCCCCTAAAAACAGAAACCGCCCAGCCCGAAGGCTGAGCGGTTCCGAAACACGAAACACAAACAGACAGCTACCGAGAAAGTAACCGACCTTAATTTACCCGATTATTAAGACATGTCAACAATTTAGGAACAGAAAATTCATTTTTACATAAACGAATCATCCATCATTCGCTCCGTCCGATCTTTGGTGTAGACTTAACATTCCTAAATTATGAAGAGACGGATCCTTATTATCAATACCGGTTTTGGCCTTGGAGTCCTCGCCCTTGCGGCCGCCTTCCTCCAGGTTTCCTGCGCTACGAAGCCCGAACACTCTGGTCCCGTCAGCATGGCAGCGCGCTACGGCACCGTGACGAATCCAGCGAACGTGCAGGTGAAGGTGAGCCTCAACAACCGCGCCGTCTACGTCCTCGAGGGCAACGAACCCCGTTTCGTCGCCGCTATTGCGATCGGCAAAGCCGACAGCCCCACGCCGAAGGGCAGTTTCAAAGCATTCAACAAGCTGCCGAGGAAACGCTCCGGCACCTACGGCTTCTACGTGAAAGGCGAAGAGATCCGCCCCGGGAAGCGCACCGACATGCCGGCCGGCTACCGCTATGTTGGCTATCCCATGCCCTGGTGGGTTGAGTTCGCCTCTGGTGGCTACGGGTTCCATGCCGGTGGCGTTTGGCCAGAGCCGAGAACGAAGGGCTGTCTCCGTCTCCACCGCACGATCGCGAAAGAGTTCTTCGACCTCGTGCCGACCGGCGCTCCCATTCACGTCGCCGACAGCCAGCCCGAGGATGCCACGATAGGCAAAAACGTGCCGCGCCCGACCGATTACGCCGAACGTGATGCTCCGCCGTCTGTCCTCATCACCGACGCTCCCCTTGACCGCACCGATGTACCCTTCTGATCGTAATCCCTCGTGGATTGAATAATCATGCCGACTTCTACCAACCGAACCAACCGCCGCGTCAACGTCCGCACCCCAGAGGTGATGAAGCGCGTTCAGGCTGAGGTCGCTGAGCACTACCAGAGTTCCATCGTTGAAAAGGTTCGTGGTCGCGATGGAGTGCTAAGCATCGGGAATACGACCATCCGCCTCGCAAAGCAGTTCGGCTTTTGCTATGGAGTGGAGCGGGCCATAGATCTGGCTTACGCCTCGCGCCGGGTCTTTCCCGACCACCGCATCTTCCTGATCGGTGAGATCATTCACAACCCCGAAGTGAACCGCCAGCTCGAGACGATGAACATCGTCTCGCTGCCCTGGCGGGAGATGAACGGGCAATACGACGAGCTCACCGAGAACGATGTCGTCATTGTCCCTGCCTTCGGCGCGCCTATCTCATTCATGGACAAAGTCGAGAGCCGCGGCTGTCTCACCGTCGATACCACTTGCGGGGACGTCATGAAAGTGTGGAAACGCGTGCGCGGTTTCGCCAGAGACGGCATCACTTCCATCATCCACGGCAAGGCCGATCACGAAGAGACACGCGCGACCGCCTCCCGTGCGGCGGGGGAGGATGGCAAAGGCCATTACCTCATCGTGCTCACCCTCGAGGATGTCGATTTCATTCTCAACTACCTCCTCCACGGCGGGGACGCCGATGTCTTCCGCGCCCGCTTTGGTGCTGCCATGTCCGAGGGCTTCGATCCCGATGTCCACCTTTCCCGGCTCGGTGTCGCGAACCAGACGACGATGCTGAAGTCCGAGACCGAGGAGATCCAGCGCCGCGTCCGTGAGTCGATGGTGCAGCGCGACGGACATGCCGACAATTTCTCGGTCTTCGATACGATCTGCGGGGCGACCCAGGAGCGGCAGGATGCCCTTTTCGATCTCCTCAAGCACACCATGAATCTGCTACTGGTCGTGGGTGGTTACAATAGCTCGAACACGACCCACCTTGTCGAGATCGGGGAAAAAGAGCTGCCCACCTTCTTTATCCGCAGCGCCGAGTGCATCGTCTCGCTCGAAGAGATCATCCACTACGATCTCCATCAGCAGGAAGAGGTCAGCGCCTATTCTGCCGTCTTCAGCACCGAAGAGCCCATCGTCGTCGGGATCACTGCCGGGGCTTCGTGCCCGAGCAACCTCATCGAGGACACCATTCTCAAAATCTTCGAACTTCGCGGCATCGACGCGGAGACGGTGCACGCAGCCTGAGCCGGTTTGAGCAGGCAGGGTGCTACCGTTTTTTGAAAATCAGGGCGCTCTGCGGATAGAGTTCGGAAAAGACGGCTTCGAGGAGATGTCGCAACTGTTTTGCGAGACGTTCTGTGATCCTCTCGTGATCGGCGGGGAAACCACCTTTTTTCCAAAGGGCTTTCCACTCGGTCTCATCCAGCTTCATCCGGGACTCGACGACTTTCTGCCAGCGGGCGGGGTTGTTGACCGGGTCCTGCCAGGCGCCGCGGCCGCGTCCGAAGTGAGAGACCGCGAGGTAGAGCATGACGATGGATCTCACCTGATCGAGGAAATGGGCCTCTGTCCAGCGCACCCTATTTTGCCCGCTCTGGGTGAGATTATAGCCTCGGGCGAGCGCATAGGTAGTTGCCCCGCCGACGAGCATACCGGCAATGGCACCGCCACCGAGAGTCATTCCGCCCGACAAAAGATCGGCGCAGAGACCGCCGAGCAGCCCGCTCCCGACACCGCCCAGCACGGCCATGACAGACTCCTCGACATCGCGTTTTACGGCGAGCGCTTCCCGTGAGGTCCGCGCGAGTTCTGTGGCCGATTCACCGGAGATGCCGTTGAGCAGGATGAGGCGGTTGACCGTCTCCCGCGTCTTTTCCGCGAGACGTTTGTACATGGCTCCCTGGATCTTTTCGAACTCCCGGTTGCTCTCCCCCTTCTTCACCAGTGACATCACTTTCTCAAAAAGGCCGCGCTGGGGGAGTGCTTCGGTGTCGTTCAGCGCGAAGGTGACGAGGGTGGCGATGGCCTGGGTCGACTCGTCAAAGATCGAGAGATTCCGCGCGATCCAGGCATCAGTGAGGAGGCGGGCGGTGTTCTGTTTTCCGCCCTCCATGACCTCGGCGGCGCGGGCGAGGATCTGGTGCTCGACCGTCCAGCAGCGGGTGAAAGCGTCGAGAGTCGAGACCTTTTTGACGATGGCGTGGCGGGCGAGATGGTCACGCCATTCCTGCTCGTTGCGCTGGTCGCGCTCCTCATCCGGCGCCCCGGTCTGGTTCAGGAAGACGAGGACCGGTTTGCCGATCCACTCGATGATCTCGATCTCGAGATCGACGTAGCCTATCGTCGCGGGCGACTGCGAGGCGTCGACGAGGTAGAGCACGACATCGGCGTCGGCCTGGACATTGCGGATCGCCTCCTGACTGCACCAGAGGGACTTGTCCTGAGTGCGGTCCCAGACCTGATGCAGGATCCAGCCGACGGGATTGCCGCTCGAGCGGAGCCGCTTCGCGAGCTTGGCGAGGTTCGACCCGAAGCCGGGGGTGTCCCACAGCTTCGCGGTGTAGCCCTCGCTCTCGATGAGCGGATACGATTCCGGCACGACGGTGACGTGGGCGCTGTCGGCCACTTCACCGACATCCTCCCGCAGGAGGGTGCGGGCGAGCGCCGTCTTGCCCACGTTCGTGTGGGAGATGAGACTGAGAACGATCTCTTTGTCGGATTCGCTGGCGGACATGGATCAGGAAAGGGAAGGGGAAGTCGGGGCGAGCCCGGCGGTGAAGGGGATGAGGGTGACTTCCTCTGTGGCGAAGAGCCTTTCCCACGCCGCCTCGCGTCCCGCCCGGCGGGCTGCAGCATCGGGGAAAGTGACAGACTTGCGGTCGTAGCGCGTCGCGTCGAGGAGGACAAAGCGGACAGGGTTGGGTGCCAGGCCTGACAGGGTCTGAGAGACGGCGAGATGAGTCTCGATCTCCGGCGTCGCCGCGAAGTGGAAAAGAGGGAGGACCTCGGCCTTTTCCACGTCTCCGCTCCTGGCCGCGAGGGTGAAGCTTTCCTCCTCCCCGAAAGGAATCGCCGGATCGAGATGGAGGTCCACGGCGCGGCCAAAATGCTTTTCGAGCTGCTGCACGAGGGCGCGGCGAACTTCCGCGTCGGGCTCGTAGGCGTAGGGCACCACGCGCAGGGGGAGGGCGGCACCCGTCGAAGTCGAGAGAACCCCCTCAAAGTAGAGGGGCGAGATCTCGCGGAAGCTCAGGGAGCGGGCGAGACGGTTGGCCCGCAGTCGCCACGCGAGGGCGAGGAGGGCGCGAGGCACGAGCACGAAGAGCCCGATCGTGAGCGCATACCAGTGGATCCAGCGGGCCGCGTTTTCGCCATCCGACGGCCATCGCATCGCGGTGAGTTCGGCGTCGGTGGGCAGGGTGCCGCCGCTGAGCGTCGCCGCCGGACCGAGGACGTTCTCCAGGAAGGGGCGCAACTGGCTGGCCTCGGTGAAAAAAGTGCTCTCCCAGACCGCTCGGTATTCGTTCGCGAGACCGTTCACATACATGCCGCCGATGGCCGAGACCGCGAGGAGGAAAGCCGTGCCGTGGAGGATGGATTTCAGCCGCGCCGCAGGGATGGGGGCAGTGAGGTGCCGCCAGCGTTTTTCGAAAAGGGGACGTGCCTCTTCGAGCGGGGAGGCGGCGGCAGGCGCGGTGGGTCGTGACCGGAGACGCTCGCCGAGCCACTCAAACCACCCGGGGAGGGACTCGGTGCGGCGTCGGCGGAAAAAGAGAAAGATCTCGCGGACGTAAACGAGCGCGCTCCAGAGGAGGATCCCGAGCAGGGGGAAAGAGAGGATGTTGATCCGCTTTTCCGGCCCCAACTCGTTGGTGAGGAATCCCGCGACGGCGGCGACGAGTCCGAGGACGAGGGTGATCGTGCCGAAAGGGAGGCCCGCCGGGGCTTGCCCGATCCATGCCGTGGTCTCGGGAAAGCGCGAGCGGATCCGGCGCAGGAGGATGCCCGCCCGCTTCGCGAGAAAGGCATTCTGCCCGGCGCTGCTCACCCCTTTGCCGAGGGGCGCGCCCGATGCGGTGGCAGCGTCGCGCCTTTCCGGAGCGGGGACGAGCTGCTCGCCCGCGTCACTTTCCTCGATCGCCTGGACCAAAAGGATATTGCGGAGGTCGTCGAGCTTCATCAGGGATCGGGGCGGTTCAGAGGGAGACCGGCAGGTCGGTGGCGGCGGTGATGCGGTTGGGATCGTGCGCGTAGCAGTGGGCCATGCCGATGGCGAGGGCATCGGCGGCATCGGGCTCCGGAGTCTCGGTGAGTCCGAGGAGGGCGCGCATCATGAACGCGACCTGTTGCTTCGCCGCAGCGCCGTTGCCGACGACGGCCTGCTTGACGCGGCGGGGGGCGTATTCGAAGACCTCGAGCCCGTGCTCGGCAGCGGCGAGGATCGCGGCCCCGCGGGCGGCTCCCATCGTGATCGCGGTCTTGTAGCTCTGCACGAAGATGACGCCCTCGACCGCACAGACCTCGGGAGAGTAGGTGCGGATGACCTCCACGATCTGCTCCCGGATCGCTACGAGACAGCCGCTCTGGCGTAGATCGCGGTGGTTCCGGATCACGCCATAGGCCAACGCTCGGTACTTCGGCTTTCCGGCCGGAGCGAGCGCTTGTTCAATGACGGCGAAACCGGTGTTCCGCAGCGCCGGGTCGATGGCGAGGACACGCACAGGAGGAACTTACACGATTTTGCGGCTCCGACACCCCCGATTCGACATCGGAGGAAGGGGAGAAAATCAGTTGTCGTAAATACGGACGTTGGCGTCCCGGCGCAGCTTTTTGAGCCAGCCCTCGAGATTCTTCTGCCGCTTTTCGATGGTGAGACGGCGGTCGATTTCCTCCTCGAGCTCTTCGTAGCCGGGGGTCTTCTGGCCGACGCGGCCCTCTACTTTCAGGATGCGCCAGGTCGCCCCGTCATCGAGTGGCTGACTCACCTGCCCGGTGGGAAGGCTGTAGGCAACTCGGGTGAGACCCTCGTTGAGAGTGTCTTTGCCGAGGACTCCGACGTAGCCGCCTTTGCTCGCAAAGCTGTCGCCCGAGAACTCCTTTGCGACGGATCCGAAATCGGCCCCGCCCTTGAGTTTGGAGGTCACCGTATCGAGGATCTTTTTTTGAGCGTCGGGGCTGCTCGACTCGGTCTGCTTGGGAATGGACATGATGCGCAGCTGGGGCTGGCCTTCGGTCGCGAACTCGCCTTTGATCTCATTGAACTTCGCCTTCTTTTCCCAGGGCGTGTTCGGGATCACCTCATCACCGCCGTGCTGCGAGCGCAGCGCCTGGATCGCGATCTGGTCGCGCTGCACTTCACGGAACTGGGCGATCGTCATGCCCGTCTTCTTCAGCTCCTCCATGAATTTGTCTTTGTCCCCCTTGAAACGCTCCGTGACGAAGCGGTTCACCGATTCATCGACATACTGGTCCTTGATCGCTCCCCCGAGCTTCTTGAACTCACTCAGGATGAGGGTGCGGTCGATGAGGTCATCTAGGGCGCGCTCCTCCATTCGGCGGATCTCGCGCTCGGCATCGGTGCGGCTGACCATGCCCTTGTTTCCCATCAGCCAGACCTGGACCTGGGTCTGCACGGCCTGGTCGACCATCGTCTGGGTGATCGGCTCGCCGTTCACGACCGCCTTCATGCGGTTCAATTCGACGGGGGCGCATTCCGCCCACGGCACGGCGAAGCCCAGCAGGGAAACCATGGTCAGGAAGGTGCGACGATGCGACGGGATCGGGGTCATCATAAAAATGGGGGGAGTTTCGGAATCGTAAAATCGCCTCACAAGTCTAAAACCCAGTCGAGGGCGGACTCAAGCCATTCTTCTTCGTTATCCCCTATTAAACGGGGAAACTTGCCATTTATTTGAATGTACTTCCCGTTTTTGGTCAGTTTCAGCTTCTGATCCTGGATCTCCAGCGCCCCGCATCCTTTGTGGGCGGCACGGATCTTGATCTCCGTCGCGGTGAGGAGATGGACCGCCGGGACCGGGAGGTGGCCGAAGCGATCGGCCCAGTTTTCCCGCAATACATCGAGGTCCTCGATTTGCGAGGCTTCGGCCAGCTCGCGGTAGGCGGTGATGCGAAGGCGCGCCTCGGGCATATAGGCGGCGGGGAGGAAGGCGGGCAGGCAGCCCTCGGGATCTTTGTGGTAGGTCGCTTCGTTCGTGCAGAGAAAGTCGATGTGCATCGAGAGATCGACCCGGTCCGCGGCGGGTTCGCCTTTCAGCTTCGAGACCGATTGCTTGAGGAGCTGGCAGTAAAGGTCGAAGCCGATCGCGGCGATGTGGCCGCTTTGCTGGGTGCCGAGCAGATTTCCCGCCCCTCGGATCTCGAGGTCGCGCATCGCGATTTTGAAGCCGGCCCCGAGCGAGGAGTATTGCTTGATCGCATTGATGCGTTTGCGGGCGGCGCCCACCGTGAGCATGTCGGGCGGCAGCATCAGGTAGGCGTAGGCGCGGCGGTCGGCCCGGCCCACCCGACCCCGGATCTGGTAGAGATCGGCCAGGCCGAAGCGATCCGCCCGGTCGATCATGATCGTGTTCGCATTCGGGATATCGACCCCGCTCTCGATGATCGTCGTGCAGACGAGGACGTCGAACTCGTGCCGGATGAAGCGGCTCATGACATCCTCGAGCGCGTCGCTGTCCATCTGCCCGTGCCCGATCTCGACGCGCGCGCCGGGCACGAGATCTTCGATGCGGCGTTTTACCCCCTGGATTGATTTGACCCGGTTGTGAAGGAAAAAGACCTGTCCCTGCCGTGCCAGTTCCTTCTCGATCGCCGAGCGGATGATGCGCTCGTCATAGGGGCAGACCGTCGTCGCGACCGCTCGGCGATTCGGCGGGGGCGTGTCGATGATCGACATCTCGCGGACCCCCATCATCGAGAGGTAGAGCGTCCGCGGGATCGGCGTCGCCGAGAGTGTCAGCACATCGACGAAGCGCCACATCTCCTTGAACCGCTCCTTGTGCTGCACTCCGAAGCGCTGCTCTTCATCGACGACGACGAGACCGAGATTTTTAAACTGCACGTCTTTCGAGATGACCCGATGCGTGCCGATGACGATGTCCGTCGTCCCGGCGACGAGATTGCCCAGAGTGATGCGCTGCTCTGCCGGAGTGCGGTAGCGGCTGAGCGTCTCGATCGTCACCGGGAAGTCCGACATGCGTTCGCGGAAGTTCCGGAAATGCTGCTCCGCGAGCACCGTCGTCGGGGCGAGGATCGCGACCTGTTTTCCCGACATCACTGCTTTGAAGGCCGCCCGGATCGCCACCTCCGTTTTCCCGAAGCCGACATCGCCGCAGATGAGCCGATCCATCGCCTTGGCGCTCTCCATGTCGGTCTTTGTCTCCTCGATCGCGCGAAGCTGGTCCGGTGTTTCCTTGTAGATGAAGGCGTGCTCGAACTCCCACTGCCATTTGTTGTCAGGCGGATGGGCGAAGCCGCGCTGCGAGGCGGCGCGCTCGGCCTGGATCGAGAGGAGCCGGCCCGCGTAGTCGAGGATGGAATTTTCCGCGTCGCGGCGGATTCGCGACCAGCGTTTGTCGCCGAGCCGGGAGAGTTTCGGCGCGCTCTTGCCCGACCCGATGTAGCGGGAGACGAGATGGGCCTGATCGAGCGGGACAAAGAGCCGCGCCTCGTCCTCATACTCGATCTCGAGGACTTCCTGGCTGCCCTCGGGAGAGTCGCGCGTGCGAATCCCGCGGAATTTCCCGATCCCGTAGTCGATGTGCACGACGAGGTCCCCGTAGTTGTACTCCCGCAGACTGCTGACCTGCTTGCTCGACCGCAACTCACGCGCGAGCCGGTAGCGGCGGCGTCCGCGCTGGTTCTGGTAGCGGCCGAAGATCTCCGCGTCACTCAGGACAGCGAGCTTCGCATCCGGAATCGTAAAACCGCGGCTCAGCGTCCCGATGACCGGCTTGAGAAAACCATCCTTCCAGGCATTCTCGAGGATCAGTTCGGTGAAACGCTCCTTCTCCCCGTCCGAGTGGAAGGCCATCAAGACCGTCCATTTGTCCTTCCGCCACGCCGCGATCTGACGCGAGAACTCGTCGCGCCGCGCCTCTTGCAGGATAAAATCCCCCGCGCCGAACTCGCCGAGAGGATTGTCAAAACAGGCTCCGTCGAAGTTCTCCGGTCCCGAGAGCTCTAGCGTCAGGCCGCTGCTGATGCGCACGTGGGCGAGCTCGCTGTCGCACTCCACCGCGATGATGAGGTCCTTTTCGCCGATGTAGTCCGAGATCCGCCCCGACTGCTCCAGATTCGCCTCACTCAGCAGGATCTCGCAGGCCGCGACCCGCCCGATCGAGGTCTGCGCGTCTACATCGAACTCCCGGATCGACTCGATCTCCTCTCCAAAAAGCTCGATCCGCACCGGATGCAGTGCCTGCCACGAAAAGACATCGATAATCCCCCCGCGCAAGGCGAACTGCCCGCGCTGGAAGACCTGTGCTTCGGGCTCGTAGCCGGCCGCCTCGAGCTTCGCCGCAAAGGCCGCCAGGTCGAGCTTGTCGGCCGGGCAAATTTTCTCCGCCTGGCGCGAGAGCGATCCCGGCGGCGGCGCCCCCTCCGCGAGCGATTCCACTGTCAGCACCACGACCGCGTCGCCCTTTTCCCGGGTGATTTCGTGGATCTCTTTCAGCACCGCGAGCCGCTCCGCCGCCGATTCGGGGTCGGGGAGAGCCTCTTCGAAGCCCGCCCATTCATACTCGGGTAAAAAGAGCGCCTCGTGTCCCCAGACACTGATCTCACTCTGCATCACCTCCTGCGCCTTCACCTGGGCGCAGAGCACCCAGACCGCCGAGTCGAGCTCGCCCGCTTCGCGCCAGGCCGAGATCACCGCCGCCAGATAAAGCGGCTGGCCCGCCTCGGCGACATGATCAAAGACCACCGGATTCTCCGGCGTCGCCAGCGGCACCGCCTTCAGGGCAGCCGCGAGCCGACGGCTCCGCCTTAGTTGCGGCGCCACCAGGTCAGGTGCGGACGTTTCCCCTCGAGTTTTCAAGTCGGACGACGTTACAGGCAAACACCCATCGGAGAAACCGGATTTACTGCCCAATCGACCACCGTAGAGCCGAATAATCAGGACTCCCGGCTTTTTAAATTCTAACTCCTAAATCAGAAAAAAGCCTCGATTAATTATGTTAATTATGAGAAAATTCCGGATTTGTAATTTCATTCTTGCAAAAAACCTGCTTTCGAACTAAATTTCTTCACGCATGTCAAACGAGAACGCCGCTTTAGCTGAACGTGCCAAGAGGGCCCGTCGTATCGTCAAGAACCCCACCCTTTACAAGGTATGTTTGGGGTGTGACTCCATCGTCGCCAGCAAGGTCAATATTTGCCCGAACTGCCACGCTTACCGCTTCGAGTGTGATCAAGACGCCGTCGTGAATCAGGCCCGCGCCCTTTCCAGCCGAGAACAAAATTCGGTTGTCGCCGAGGATCTCCTCTGATTTTCTATTTTTCGAGCGGGCCGGACTCCGGGGAAGGGATTTGCGAAGAAACTCCTTGCAAATCCCGCTCTTCCCTTCATCTTGCCGTCCTCGCAGTGCGGCGGCTCACCCCGCCAATTTGTGTTACGGGTAGATTCCGGAGCGGTCAAACGGGGCAGACTGTAAATCTGCTGGCTATGCCTTCGAAGGTTCGAATCCTTCTCTGCCCACCATCACAAAAGCCAGGTCCGGCTCGTCCGGACCTGGCTTTTGTGATTTGCGAGACAAAGGTTCGAAACGCTAACCGACGTAAAGGCTTCGGATGGGTAGGCGAGGTCTCTCCGGTTCTCTACGAGGCTTCTCAGCATCGCTCGTGAAACGGAAAGTCGGTGTAGCCCGCCGCCGTGGGTGCGGACCACACCTCGAGGTCCGCCGGTGGATTCAGCTCCCAGCCGTTCGCGAAGCGCTCGACGAGATCCGGATTGCTCAAGTAGGGCCGGCCGAAGGCGATGAGGTCCGCCTCACCCGAGGCAATCGCCTCCTCAGCGGTTTCCTGCGTGTAGCCGCAATTGCCCATCAATGGCCCCGAGAACACGGCCCGAAATTCCTGCAGCGTCATCGGCTCGCCCTGCTCGTGGAAACCGAAGGCCAGCCCGTCCGCGACATGCAGGAAAGCCAATCCGTACTCGTTGAGCCGGGTCGCCGCGTAGGTGAAGGTCTCGCGAAAATCCGGCGCGCCCATGTCGTTGAAATTGCCGTTGGGTGAGAGGCGCACCGCGACCCGGTTCGCCGCCCAGACCGTCAGGATCGCCTCGACGATTTCCTTCAGGAATCGATACCGGTTCTCTACGCTCCCGCCGTAACGATCGGTCCGGTGGTTGGTCTTCGAGTCGAGGAACTGGTTGATCAGGTAGCCGTTCGCGGCATGAATCTCCACGCCGTCGAACCCCGCCGACTTCGCTCGTTCCGCCGCGCGCCGATAGTCTTCCACCACCGCCTCCACCTCTGCCGTTTCGAGGGCGCGCGGCGTTTCGTAGGGCTGCTTGCCGAGAGGCGTGTGGATGTAGTCCCCGTTGATTTTGATGGGCGATGCCGACACCGCCGGTTTCCCGCCGTGAAAGCTGCTGTGCGACGCCCGCCCGCAATGCCAGAGCTGGAGGAAGAACGGCGTCTCGCGCGCCCGCAGCGCAGCCGTGATCGCCGACCAGCCCGCCACTTGCGCGTCGTTGTAAATGCCCGGCGAATCCACCCAGCCAAAGCCCTGCTCCGAAATCGTCGTCGCTTCCGCGATGATCAACCCCGCCGAGGCGCGTTGTGTATAGTATTCCACCATCAGATCGTTCGGGACTCGTTCACCGCCCGCGCGGCCCCGGGTCAACGGCGCCATCACGACCCGGTTGGGCAGGGCCAGCCCGTGGAGCTCGAAGGTCGAAAGCAAATGCGGTGTGGGCGTTAGGGAGGTCGTCATGAGCAATGATACGGCCCTAATGGATACTCGTGCACGTATTTAAGCGGCGCTGGTGAGTTCGGCGAGGGGTGGGATGGGGACGGGATAAGCAACGAGCGACCGACCCGTCAGGTGCTTGATCGGTGCATCTGTGAAATAGCCCGCGAGCAGAATATGTTCGCAATCAATCTGGAGGTTTAGGGGGAAGGAACTCCGACATGACTGCAGCGCACATACGAACGTGATGGATCGCCTTCTGGAAATACCTTTCAGAAACTTCGCTACGCCAGATAGCACAACGGCACTGCTCACCACTTTCGCAGATACGCAGGTCTCCGCTTTTCAGCTGCAGTTCATTTTCTTCGCGTTCACCGACGTGTATAACCTTAACGTCATCAAGCTCGAACCGCATCCACTGGACGTAGGTATTCCTGAGATATGGCCTCAATTCCCCACTATTGTTTTGGGCATCCAGCATCTACCCGATGCGTAGTGCACCTACCCCGGCGAACCGATCCAAACTCATGAATCTGGCACGACCTACCGCTCTTCTTCTGGGGTGACCTCCCATCGATTCATATCAACTCCACTGGCGAATTGACACCCCTGGTGGTGTATCCGATCTTACGCACTATGTTAGCGGAGAAAGCCCACCCCATGCACACCCTCGCGCAGCTCTCGAAGACCCTGAACCGGAGCAATGTGGAGATCTCCGGGCTCCAGTCGCGCTTTGAACTTCCGGTCTTTGCGGGAGCGGGGTATTCGGAGGCCTACCTGGCCTTTCTCGGGACGGTGGTGAATCTGCGGACGCTGGCGGTGTCGGAGGAGAAGCTGAGGGAGCTCTGGCAGGTCGAGAGGAAGCTGCTGCAACTGCTCCACGTCGATTCGACGGGCTCGCCGACCTGGTTTCTTGATTCGTGCGGAGCGAGTGCGAATCCGAAACGCTGTCTGCTCCTCAGCAACTATGAGATGGGGGCGGAGATCGACGGGGGAGGAATCCAGCTCGGGCTCGACTTTGCGGAGACGCCGCCGGAACTTTTTCCCGGTGAGGTGATGGGCGAGGATGCGCTGCGGCTGCTGCGTGTCTATCGGGGGCTCGAGACCGGGATCCGCGCCCAGGTGAAGGCGGAATTGTCCCGGGTGCGGGCGGCGGTGAAATGGGCGGGGAAGCGTTTGGGGTGAGGGGAGCTGGCCGTAAGGGCGATGGAGTGCCGAGGTGTATCATGTCAGGTCGCGCTGAAGGCGAGATTCATACCAGCCCGGGGCAACGCCCAGGGAAGCGGTGGTTTTTAAGGTCCGTTAACCCTGAAAGGGCGGGATTATAAGCTGCAGAATCGGTCTCCCCTTCAGGGCTCAAGGTTGTTGCCACTGATTTAGCCTTTACAGAAGTCCAAATGCAGTTCAGTTTACCCTCCGTGGATGACCAAATAACCTCCATCTTGCAGGAGAAGATCCTCGCGTCGCTCGAGGCCCCTCTCCCGGCCCTGACGCGGCGCGGCGCAATCGTGCCGCCGATCGCGGGTAAGGCGATGGCGGTGATCGGGATGCGGCGCGCGGGGAAGACGAGCTTTCTGCATCAGGTGCGTGCAGATCTGATCGCGGCCGGGAGGAAGCCGGAGCGGCTTGTCTATTTCAACTTCGAAGACGAACGGCTCGCGGGGATGAAGGCGTCGCAGCTAGGCCTGATCCCGGAAACGCATCTTCGACTTTTCCCCGAGGCGACGGACGAACCCGTTACTCTATTTCTCGACGAAATTCAGACGGTGACAGGGTGGGAGACATTCGCCCGGCGGATGCTGGACGACGGTAGGCACGAACTTTTCCTCTCAGGCTCTTCTGCAAAACTCCTGAGCCGCGAGATCGCGACCTCAATGCGCGGCCGCGGCTGGGAGATCGCGATCCACCCCTTTAGTTTCCGCGAATACCTCCGTCACCACGGGCACGAGATCCCGCGAGACACGACACGATTGACGCGTCGTCACGCTCTTCGGCTCGACCGGCAGTTTGCAGAATACCTGGAGAGTGGGGGATTCCCCGAGGCGCAGGGGATGGCTCCGCGCGAGCGGCGGGAACTCCTGCAGGGGTATGTGGATGTGCTGCCCTTGCGCGATGTGATAGAGCGTCACCGCGTGGGAAATGTGACGGCTCTTCGCTGGATGGTGCGTCGTCTCCTCGGCAATCCGGGAGGATTGTTCAGCGTTACAAGATTCGAGGCCGATCTGAAATCGCAGGGCATTCCAGCAGGGCGTGAAACGCTCTACGAGCTGCTCGATCATCTGGATGATGCCTTTCTCCTGAAGGCGATCCCGGTGGCGACCGACTCCGAGAAACGCAGGCGGGTGAACCCGCGAAAGATCTATCCCGTAGATGTATCTCTCGGCCCGATTTTTGACCGGAGTATAAAGGCGAATACCGGCCATGCCCTCGAGGTGGCAGTTCACAATGAATTGATGCGACGCGGCGCCGAGGTCACTTATTTGAAGACGAAAGACGGCTTCGAAGTGGATTTTCTCAGCCGGAACGCAGATGGCAAGCAGTCTTTGATCCAAGTCTGCGCGAACATCGACGACGCCGCGACGCGGGAGCGCGAAGTGCGGGCCCTCCTGGAGGCGAGTGGAGAATACCCGGCGGACGAGATGCTCCTGCTGACCGGGGAATCGCGTTTGCCCTTTCCCGAAGTGGCGGCGCCGATCAGGATCCTGCCCGCGTGGAGCTGGATGCTGGAAAGCGAAGAAATGTAGAAGCCCCTCTCTCCCCGTGCCTGCGCTCCTCATTCTCCATCTCGTCATCCTCGCCTGGGCCTTCACGGCGGTGTTGGGAAAGTTGATCACGATGCCCGCTCTGGACATGGTGGTGTGGCGCACGGCGCTGGCGGCGCTGGGGTTTTTCGTGCTGGCGGGGATCCTGCGCAGTCCCCTGCGAATGCCGAGGGCGGATGCCTTGAAGCTGCTCGGGATCGGGGTGCTCCTCGGGGTGCATTGGGTGACGTTCTTCCTCTCAGGGCGGCTCGCGACGGCGTCGGTCTCGCTCGCGGCGATGCCGACTCTCATGATCTGGTGTTCGCTGATCGAGCCGCTCGTGAACGGGACGAGACGGTGGAGCCGGGTCGAGCTGATCGTCGGGGTGATCACGGTGGGAGCGGTCTGGCTGATCTACGCGGTGGAGAAGCGCTACTGGCTTGGATTTTCGGTGGGGCTCTTTTCGGCGCTGCTCACGGCGGTCTATAAGGTGACGAACAAGCAGGTCGTGACGCGGTTCCGCTTCGCGACGCTCTGCACCTATCAGATGGCGGGTGCGTGTCTCGCTGCGGTGTTGCTGCTGCCGCTCGCTACGGGAAAGTTCCTGCCGCAGTGGCCGGATCGGCAAGATTTCGGGTGGCTCCTGCTTTTCTCCTTTGGTTGCACGGTGCTGCCCTATGCGGCGTTTGTCAGGGTGATGCGGCAGTTGCCGGTCTTCACGATCAATGTGGTCTACAATCTGGAGCCGCTCTACGGGATCGCGCTGGCGTCTCTCGTCTTCGGGGCGGCGGAAAAAATGACCCCGGGTTTCTACGCGGGCGCGGCGATCATCGTGGCGTCGGTCCTGATGATCCCCTGGCTGCAGACGCGGGTGAGGGCGTGAGCGGTGAGCGGTGAGTGGTGAGCGGACGCAAATGAAAAACTCTCGAGTGGATTGCAGCAATTCACTGAGAAGCGCCGTTGAAAGTGCGGGCTTTTACTTTTCCTGTTTCCGCAATCTTCTCCTCATCTGTGATAATCTGCGGAAGCGAAGCGGATCTGTGCTCATCTGTGTTTTCCTTTTCGACACGGCTTGGCACGGCTTGGCTTGAGCGCCGTGGCTACTTCTTCTCTTCCTTCTTCTCTTCCTTTTTTTCCTCTTTCTTCACTTCCTTCACCGGGGGGAGGGTGAGCCAGATGTCGGGGATCTCGTCGAGGACGTAGGGGCCGCGGTAATTGGCGTCATTGAAGGAAAAGATGGCGGTTTTTGCGATGGGCTTGGCGGTGTCGCCTTCGGCTTTCTTTTCGGTGGCGATGACGCGGAGGGAAAGGCTGGCGGGCGGGGCGTCGGCTTTGGCTTCGAGCTTGAGGATGACCTCGCCGCCTTTTTCGGGGACGGTCTCCGGGGCGGTGAGGGTGATGCCGGCGGGCAGTCCGGGCAGGGTAAAGGTGAGGTTATCCTTGTGGCCGTGGAGACGGGTCACGGTGGCTTTGATCTCGAGGGGCTTGCCGCGCTCGAGGGTGTAGAGATTCTTGTCGAGGGTCACGGTGAAGCCGGCCACGGGCGGGGCGGCGGAGAGGCGGTAGCGCATCGTTTCGCCGCTGCGGGAAAAGCGATCGCTCACGGTCATGCCGTATTCGCCATCGGCCGCGACGGTCCAGAGATACTCCGGATCGGCGGTTTTGTTGGCGTCGTCTTCCTTGCGGATCTCGGAGCCGTCGGGTTTGAGAAGACGCAGGACGGGGTCGATGGCATACCCGAGGGCACGGCCTTCCACTTTGAGGAGAAGTTTGTCGCCTTTCTTTGCGGTGATTTTGTATCGGTTAGGAGTAGCGGCGGTCTTGAGAGTCCCGATGACGGGTTTGCCGGGGGCGAGGATGTCTCCGGCGGTATCGGGTCCGGGAGCGGCGGGGCCGAGGTGTTTGGGAAGTTGCTCGCGCTTGAGAGCGAGGTGGAGGCGGTAGTTCGCGTTTTTGGATCCGGTGTAGGCGACGCTCGCGGCGGGCGGATGGGAAAAACCGGCGAGGGAGAGGATGTAATCGCCCTTTTCGGGAGCGGTGAAGGTGAGGAGGGGATCGAGATTGTCAGGCCCGTCGTGCTCGAGGAGGAGCCGGTTCCCGGAGGCGTCGTGCAGGTGGATCGCGGGATCGACGAGGGAGCGCAGGGCATAGGCCTCGACGGCGGCGTAAAGGGTCTCGCCTTTCTCGAGGGTGATGCGTTTGGAGTCGAGTTCGCCTCCGGCAGAGAGGGTTCCGTTGAGGACGAGAGGGAGTTGGGTCCGGTCGAGAGGGAGCGCGCCGGAGACGGTGCTGTTGTCTTTTTCCTCTTCGAGGATCTCGGTCTGCTCGCTCACGATAAAGAGGACAGGCAGCGTGGCTCCCTCGGCATTATGCGCGCGGATAAAAACGGGACCGGGTGCGGCGTCGGGTGCGATGGTGAGCTTGCCGGTGCCGCTCTTTTTCGGATCGGGATCGGGGGTGAAGGTGAGGCCTTTGGCGGAAAACCAGAGGGAGCAGGGCCAGGGATCAAATTTCCCGTTGAGGGTGAATTCGATCTCGCTGCCTTTTTTACCACCGGGCGGGTAGACGGAGTCGAGGGTCGGCACGGCGGCCTGAACTCTGGTCCCGAAAATCCCGAGGGTCGCGAGCCCCGCCACGATGAGGAACCCGGCTCTCAAGGGGATCAGGCGAAGAGTTCTTTGATGAGCCGCCCGTTGTTGACCAACTGAACGGGGCGGTTGTTGGTGTCATGCATGACCGTGGTGGGATCGATGCCCATCTTCGTGTAGAGGCTGGTAGCGAAGTCTTCAGGCGCGTAGATGTTCTCGTTCGCGTAGTAGCCCTTCACATCGGTGGCACCGACGATCTGGCCACCGGGGATGCCGGCCCCGGCCATGAGAACGCTCATGGCGAAGGACCAGTGGTCGCGTCCGGCGTCTTTGTTGATCTTGGGAGTCCGGCCGAATTCGCCTAAGAGAATGACCATGGTGTTGTCGAGGGTGCCGCGGTCGGCGAGGTCCTGGATGAGGGCGCTGACACCGGTGTCGAGGCGCTCGGCTTTGTCTTTTTTGAAGTTCTCGAAAAGGGTGCGGTGATCGTCCCAGCCACCGCTGTAGACGGTGACGAAAGGCACGCCGACTTCGGTGAGACGACGGGCGAGGAGGAGGCGCTGGCCGAAGTCGTTGCGACCATATTTTTCGCGAACGGCCTCGGGCTCGTGGGAAATGTCGAAGGCTTTCTGCGCCTCGTCGGAGGTGACGAGGTCGAAGGCTTTGGCGTAATAGTCGTCGAAGGCGATCGCGGGATCCTCGGCGGCGGCGTCGGTGATGCGGCGCATCTGATCGAGTGACTTGCGCAGTTCGACGCGGGACTTGGAGCGACCGTCCTCGAGGTCTTTTGGCAGGGTGACGTCGCGGACGCGGAAGCCCTTGCTGTCGGGATTGTCAGAGATGACGAAGGGCGCGTGCTGGGCACCGAGGAAGTTGGGGCCGCCCGAGCGCGACATACGCGGGGTCGAGACGTAGGCGGGGAGTCCGTGTTTGACGGTGCGGTCGTGGCTCACGACCGAGCCGAAGCTGGGGTGAAAGGTGACGAAGGCCCCGCAGCCGACCGGAACCGGGGTCGGCCGGCCGGTCATGAGGTAGTGATTGCCGGCCCCGTGGTTGTTCTGCGCGTGGGCGATGGAGCGGACGACAGTGAAACGGTCGAAGGTCTGCGCCAGTTTGGGGAATTTCTCGGAGAAGTGGACGCCGGGCACGCTCGTCGGGATGGATTTAAACTCGCCGCGGATTTCCGAGGGGGCTTCGGGCTTGGGGTCAAAGGTCTCGTAGTGGGAGGGGCCGCCATCGAGCCAGATGAAGATGCAGCGGGTGTCGGACTTTGCGAGCGAGGGCGCGGTCGAAGTGGCGGCAGCGGCGGCGCGCAGGCCGAGCATGTTGGTGAGACCAAGTCCGCCGAGGGCACCGAGTCCGGTCTGGATGAAATCCCGGCGGCCGAATCCTTCGCAGTTTCGCAGTAATCGTTGATGGCTCATGACTTTTATAAGATAGCGGTCATTTAATGGCAAAGGCAACTTGCGTCATCGCGTGGCCCTTTCGGGCGGGCCAGAGGGCAGCTCGAAGCCTGAAGCTAAAAAGCAAAAGAGCTAATAGCTAAATCGCTTTCTAATGATTCAACACAAACTCGGCCGAATTGAGGAGTGACCAGACGAGGTCCTCGAGCAGCGGTCGCGCCGGCGCCCCGGCTACGGCAGTGGCGAGATGGGTGCTGCCGATCTGTTTTTCGGTGTCGGTCGGCAGGCGCGAGAAGAGACGCAGGTAAATCTCTGAGATCGCTTCCGGAGCCGGTTTTTTCGCGAGTTCGTCGAGCCAGGGGCTTTTCCCGGAGAGCTTTTTCTGAAGGCTGTTCGAGTTCATGAGGTGGAGCGCCTGGACGACGCTGCCTCCGGTCTCTCTCTCGCAGGGCGGTGCGGCGCTGGAATCGGGTCGACCGAAGGCGTCGAGGAAGTCGCTCGGGAGGAGGTGGTTCCACTGTTGCATGGCCCGGGCGTCGGCGGGGAGACCGGTGAGCTTCTCGGGCTGCGCGGTGATGAGGGAGATGGAATCGAGCAGCACCTCCCCGGGGAGACGGCGGCGGTAGCTGCGGGAGAAATTGCGTCTGTCGCCGACATTGTGCTCGTTCGGCTCGGAGCTCTGCTGGTAGAGGCGGCTGTTGAGGATGAGCCGGATGGTGTGCTTCTGATCGAAGCCGTGTTCGGCAAAGTCCTTCGCGAGCCACTCGAGGAGGGGGGCGTTCGCCGGGGGATTGGAATCGCGGAAATCGTCGACGGGATCGACGAGCCCTTTTCCGAACATCTCGGCCCAGATGCGATTGACCATGGCACGGGCAAAGAAGGGATTTTCCTTCGTCGTGAGCCAGCTCGCGAAAACCGCGCGCGGATCGGCGGTCGGGTCCATCTCGGCAAAGGCCGCGGCATCGGGCGGCTTGGGGGTCATGACGGCCTCGCTCACGGGATGGGTCACTTTGCCACCGGGCTCGAACCACCAGAACTCGGGCTCGCCGGAGATCGGTGCGGAGATGCCCTGGCCCTTCTGCTTCATCGATCCGAAAAAGGCGGCCATGGAGTAGTAGTCGTCCTGGCTCCATTTCTCGGAGGGATGGTGATGGCATTTGGCGCAGTTGAGCCGCACCCCGAGGAAGAGCTGGGCGATGAACTCGGACATCTCGGCGGGTTCGCGTTTGTCGCGGATGACGGCGACGGGGCCATACTCGTGGGTGCTGCCGCTGGCGGTGAGGAGCTCGGTGACGAAGTGGTCCCAGGTCGTGTTGTCGCGGAAATTCTCCCGGATCCACTGGTCGAGCAGGTAGACGGGCTTCACCCCGACGCGCTGGGTGTTGGGGCGCAGGAGATCGCCCCACTTCGTCGCCCAGTAGTCGGCGTAGTCGAAGCGGTGCCCGGGCGAGACGAGCCGGTCGGCCAGTTTGGCGCGTTTGTCAGGACTGGTGTCTGCGAGGAAGGAGCGGGACTCTTCGAGCGAGGGGAGCCGGCCGAGCACGTCGAGGGTGGCGCGGCGGAGGAACTCGTCGTCGCGGCACGGGGGCGAGGGGAAGAGGCCGAGATCTTGAAAGCGCACGTAGGCTAGTTCGTCGATGCGGTTGTTTTTCGGGAGACTGCTGTAGGTCTCGGGCGGGAGGAGTTTGTCCGGCGGGATGACGACACGCACAGGCGCGACCTGATCGACGTAGCGAACGATGACGCTGTTCTCCCCGGGGACGGCGCCGGCGGTGATGTTGCCGTCGTGATCGACTTTGGCGAAAGCCGCATCGTTGGAGGTGAATTCGCTGAGATTGGTGACATCGCGCGTTTTGCCGTTCGAGAAGGTGACGGTGACTTTGATCGACTTGGTCTCGTTCTTTTTGAAGGACAGCTCGGCCGGAGTGATCGTGATGCCGGTCGGTTCCGCTTCGTCAGGGATGTTGCGGGGGGCTCCCTCGGCGATCCACTGCCGGAGGACATTGTAGAACTCGGAGTCTTTTTCAAAGCGCTTTTCGCCCTCGTGCGGTATCGCGTTGGTCGCCTTGAGGAGGAGGAGGGAGTGGTCGGGGGACGAGGGGAAAATGCGACGTCCCCTCGCATCGTAGACGATCTCACGGTAGTCGGAGTCGGGGTCGAAGGAAAAAATCGAGAGCTGGAAGCCGTTCTGCCCGTCGGACTTCGCGTGGCAACTCCCGAGCATGCATCCGGCGCGGGTCATGATGGGCAGGACGTCGTTCTCGAAGGAGATCGTGGCGGGAGAGGAGGCATGGAGGGGAAGCCAGCCTGACGAAACAACAAGAAGAAGTGGGAGCAGCTTTTTCATCAGGGGGTTTTGGCGACAGGGGCGGGTTTGGCTGGAGCCACGGGGGCGGGAGCAGGAGGCTTCGGTGCGGGCGGGACGCCCGCGGTCCCGGTGGGAGCAGGAGGCTTCGGTGCGGGCGGGACGCCCGCGGTCCCGGTGGGAGCGGGTGGTTTCGCTGCGGGCGGGACGCCCGCGGTCCCGGCGGGTGCGGGTGGAGGTGATTGAGCAGGAGCCTCGAGAGTGGACTTCAGTTTTCCTTTGTCGTCCCAGACGTAGAGGTTGCCATCTTCGCCTCCGGCGTAGGACCAGAGGCTCTGTGTGTCGAAGGCGAGGGCGAAGAGGGGCGTCTCGACTTTGTCGAAAGCCCGCTCTTTTGCACCGGTGGAGCTTTGCTCGCCCGCGTGCTCTTTGAGGTCGGTGAAGGCGGCGGGTTTGCCGGATTCGGGAACGGAGACGATGAGGTCGGTGTTGATTGCGGCGGCTTTTTCTTTGTCTTTCTCTTCGGCCTTTTTCTTCCCGTTGGCCGGATCGACGAGCCAGGCGAGCCCGTAGAGCGGGCCCGAGCGGGCGCTCGCGAAGGAGCCGGTTTTTTTGCCGGTGGCGACGTCCCAGACTTTGATCTCTTCGTCGTCTCCGCCGGTGGCGATGCGGTCACCCTCGGGGGAAAAGGCGGCGGTCATGACGTAGCCGGTGTGGCCCTCGAGTCGGGTCACGATCTCGTTGGTGGCGGCGTCGCGGATCGTGATGAGCTTGTCAGCCGACGTCGTGGCGTAGCGTTTCCCGTCGGTGCTGAGGGCGATCGAGAAGATGGAATCGCGGTGGGCGGTGTCGAAGGTCGCGACTTTCTCGGGATCGAGGGTGATCTCGTGGAGTCGGCCGAGCTGAGAGGGGATCGAGTCGGCGGCGAGGATCTTTTTGCCGTCGGGCAGAAAACGCAGCGCGGTGATGCGGCCGAGGAAGGGCGCGCTGATCTCGCGGAGGGCTTTGGCGGGGCTCGCCGTATCCCAGAAGCGGATCGAGCGAAAGCCTCCCGAGGCGAGGCGTTTCCCGTCGGGGGAAAAGGCGAGGGACTGCAGGGCGTCGTCCTGGCCGGGGGAGGTGGCGGTGTGTTCGACTTTCGTCTCGGTCTTCCCGGCTTCGCCGGGGGTGATGCGATACCAGTCGATCTCACTGCCGCGGCCCACCGCGAGGACAGTGCGGTCGGGAGAGAGGGCGATGGCGAGGATGGGCTGGTAGCGATCGGGCAGGGGGCCGCGGGCGACTTCGGTTTTGGCGGGCAGATTCAGTTTGACCCAGTGGTCGGCATCCCACTTGGCTCCCTCGTTGATCCATTTTTCCAACGCGGCGATCTCGCGGGGATCGAGCTGACCCTTCGGCGGCATGTGGCTCTCGGCATCGGGAAAGAGGGTCTCGATGAGGTAACTTTCGCCCGCTTTGCCCGGAATGATCGCGGCATCGGTGTCGCCGCCTTTAATGAGCGATTCGCGCGAGTTCATGATGAGCCCCCCCTTGCGTTTTGCCTCGGTGTGGCAACTGACGCACTCCCGCTGCAGGATCGCGAGCGGATCGGGCGCGGTCGACCCTTCCGCAGCAATCACGGGAGCGGCTGCCCCGGAAATGGTGAAGAGGAGGAGGTAGAGAAATCGCATGGTCCAACATGCTCTCTCAAGTGCCTGGTGGTCAACTGGCGCAAGCAAGTCGGGCGGGAGCCCGCTTTACGGTGCTTGCGCCGTGCGCGCGGGCATGGTTCACTCTCCAGCGATGCCATTCTCCCGCGGCCTTATCGGGGCAGCCGCCCTCGTCGGATCTTTCTGCTTTTTCACCGCCACGGCCCGACCGCAGGGAGCGGTTCCGGGTGTCGTCCCTGTCACGACGGCCAGACTCGCGATCCTCCTCGATACCTCGGCGGAGATGGGGTTCCTCATTCCTCAGGTGCGCAAGGAGGTGCGGTTTCTTAATGAGCAACTCGTCGAGGCCGGACGTCCGCCGGTGCCACTGCGGGAGATGGAAGGTGCCTCGATCGATCGCGAGGGATCGACCTCGGTGGGGGCGCGTAAGAATATCATCTACCCGCTCAAAGAACTCTTTTCCGGGGCCGATACGATCTACTGGATCACCGCGCTGCGGGGGGGGCAGAGCCCGGGCGGGATCTTTGCGATCGAGGAGATGCTGCGGGAAAAAGTCGAGGGACGTCCGGCTCGTCAGCTCATCATCCGGAATGTCTGGCAGGATCAGTTGCAGGCGGGAGACGCATGGGTGCTTCGACCTCCCGCCCTCGAGGATGACCCGCTCGATCCGCGCAACCGGCCCGAGGGCTGGTATCGGATGGTGGAGGAGGGGAGGGGGCTGATCCTGCGATCCTGGCAGGTGCCGCCGTCGGATTTCCGCGAGTGCTTTGCCTTTCCCTATCGGATTCCCGGCGGCGCTCTCCTGAAAAAGATGGAGGTCCCCGGCCGCGAGGCATTTTTTGACCAGAGGCTCTCCCGCGAATTCACCGATCGTCACGGACTGACGCTCGCGAGAGAGAAAGAGGAATGGCCCGCCCGGATCACCGGTCGTCGCTGGGTCAGTGAATCGACTCTGGTGCCCTTTCCCGACGAGGCGGCGCGGCGGGCGAGAGCTGCGGCGGTGCTGGAGTCCCTCTCGGTCCGCGAGACGATAGACGGGGACCTCGCCCGCATCGAGGCGGCGCGTCTCGGGGTGATCTTCGGCTTCGCTTATCTGAAAAAAGACCTCAGATCCCACCTCGCTGCCAAAAGCTCTCCTCCCCGCTCCCTGCGTGAGCACTACATGGCCGATGTCGCCCGCATCGCCGGGGAGACGCTCGCATTTCTCGAATCAAAAAAGGGTGTCGAGGAAGGCACTCACGAACGTTTTTATGTGAGTGATAGGATAGAACTGGAGAACAATCGCAAAATCCCCGAAGGCCCCGATCCTTATGCCCGGCACATCGCGAAGCTCGTCCGTGAGCGGAACGTCGATGCCGTTTATCTTTTCACGAACGGCTACATCGGCGGCGGCGACTACGGCACCTCCGCGCTCGACCTCGACTTGCTCGCGCTCGCCATCCGCGAGTCCGCGGTGCGTCTCTATGTGCGCATCCCCTTTGAATTCGGTCCGGCACCGATGGCCCTGACCCGTCTCGCTTTCGCCAGCGGCGGTGGCGTTTTTTGCGGGCGGCGCGATGATCCCGACTGGGAGATGCCGCTGCCCGAAGCAGCCTGGCCGGTGGCCGTAACGGAACAACTCTGAAGGGAAAAATATGGAACGAAGACATTTTTTGAGAACGGGCTTCCTCGCTGCCGCCGGTGGCACGGCGGTTGCCACGGTATCCGCGACAGTATCCGCCCCGGCACAGGAGCGGGGAGGCTGCGGCCTCGCGATCGGGACCTACGGCCTCCAGTCGATGCCTCTCGATGAGGCGATCCGGCTCATCGCCGCGACAGGCTACAATGCCCTCGAGATCACCGCGCTGCCCGGCACGACCGGTGCGCCATCGGTCCTGAAGAGCGGCGACGATCGCAGCAGGATCCGCGATCTCATCGGGGAAAGCGGTCTTCGCCTCTGCGGCATCATGGCGGGGATCGAGCCGCAGCGCGACGAGGCGAAGCATCAGGAGCAGCTCGCCGATCTCTATTACCTGATCCAGCTCGGCCACGATCTTTCCCCTGACAAAGCACCCGTGATCCAGACGGTCCTGGGCGGCAAAGACTGGGAAGGCTCGCGCGAGCTTTTCCGCGACCGCATTGCGAACTGGGTTCAGGTAGCGGGCGATCAGCGCGGACTGCTCTCGATCAAGCCCCACCGCAGCCATGCGATGTCCGTCCCCGCCGAGGCGGCCTGGCTCATCGAGCAGCTCGGCTCGCCGGCTCGGCTCGGGATGACCTACGACTACAGTCACTACGCATTTCGCGAACCGCCGCTCTCGATCGCGGAGACGGTCTCGGCGTCGCTCCCGCTCACGAACTACGTGGCCGTAAAAGACGCCGTCATGGCCGATGGCGTGGTGCGCTTTGCCCTCGCCGGAGAGAGCGGTTCGTGGGATCACGCCGACATTATCAGCGCCCTCCACGATGGCGGCTATCGCGGCGATCTCTGCTGCGAGGTGAGCAGCCAGATCTGGAAGAGCGATCCGGGATACGATCCTGTCAAAGCCACCAAACTATGCTACGACAACATGGTTGCAGCCTTTGATCGGGCAGGGGTGGCGCGGCGTTGAATCTGATATCATGAAAATCGTCAGCGGTGCTCTCCTCCTCTTTGCATTCCTCCCGCCCCTGCCCGCAGGGGCTCTGGAAAAACCGAACATTCTCTTCATCGCGGTCGATGATCTCGCGAACGCGCTCGCCTGCTACGGCGATCCCGTCGCGAAGACACCCCATCTCGACCGCCTCGCCGCGAGCGGGGTGCGTTTTGACCGGGCCTACAATCAGATCCCGCTCTGCAATCCGGCACGGGCGAGTTTGATGACGGGGCTGCGTCCCGATCAGATCAAAGTCTACGATCTCGACCGGCATTTCCGTGAGGAGCTCCCCGATGTTGTGACTCTGCCGCAGCGATTCATGGCGGCCGGTTACTTCACCGCACGGGTCGGTAAGATCTACCACTACGACGTCCCCGCCGGGATCGGGACGGAGGGACTCGACGATCCGGCCTCGTGGGAGCTGACGGTCAATCCGAAGGGCCGCGACACCGACGACGAGGCACTCATCTTCAACGCCGAACCGCATCGCAAGATCAGCGCCGCCCTGAGCTGGCTCGCCGCCGACGGCACCGACGAAGAGCAGACCGACGGCATGATCGCGACGGAGGCGATCCGGCTGATGCGGGAGCAAAAAGACGAGCCTTTTTTTCTCGGAGTGGGTTTCTTCCGACCCCACACGCCCTTTGTCGCACCGAAAAAATACTTCGATCTCTACCCGGTCGAGTCGATGCGCCTGCCCTACGCGCCCGGTGATGATCGCGAGGATATCCCAACCGCCGCTTTCGCCCACAACAACCCCGTTCCGAACTACGGTCTGCCCGAGCCCGTCCTCCTCGAGGCGATGCAGGCCTACTATGCGTGTGTCTCCTTCGTCGATGCGCAGGTCGGACGTCTCCTCGACGCCCTTGATGAACTCGGACTCGCCGAAAAGACCATCGTCGTTTTCTGGAGTGACCACGGGTACCATCTCGGGGAACACGGCGGGATCTGGCAAAAGCGCACCCTTTTCGAGGAGGCGTCGAGGACTCCGCTCCTCGTGCGCGTCCCCGGCGCGGCAGGGAATGGACGTGCCTGCCCGAGGGTGGTGGAATTGGTCGATCTCTATCCCACTCTAACGGAAGCGGCGGGACTGGGCGTCGCCGAGGGGCTCGCCGGAGCGAGCTTTATGGATCTGTTAGCCAATCCCGGAGCGCCCCGTGAGAGCCATGCCATCACCCAGATCCTGCGTCCCGCCGACGATCGCCTTGCGGTGCCGGTGATGGGGTGCAGCATCCGCACGGAGCGCTGGCGCTATACCGAATGGGCGGAGGGCGCGGCGGGGGTGGAGCTCTACGATCACCGGGCCGACCCGAAGGAATTCCGGAATCGAGCTCTCCAGCCGACGGCGGAGGATCGGGCAGTGATGGACCTGCTGCGTCCTCTCCTGCGGGCAAAGGCGAGCGGTGCGGTGCCCCCGACTTCCGTCTTCCATCCGGCGCGGTTGTAGCCTACCGCAACCCTGCGCGACCTGGTGACGATCACCGCGGGTGCGTCGGGGAGGTCTGGACCGGGCGGATCACGAGGGGAGGGCGCGACTCCTCACCGGACTCGTAGTCTATCGTCGACCGGTAACTATCCGCCGCCGGAGCGATGTAATACACACTGGATTTCGGCAGGGGCGGACGCAGGGGTAGCCCGACGGGACCGGCCGGGGCGATGTGGCGGGCACCGGCCTCACGCGGCCCGGCCGCGGCGGAGCGGTCTCCACTGGTGAACTTGCTCTCGTCGAGGCGGAGGCTATCCGGGCGCTTCGACGCGTCATCGAGCTTCACGGGACCGGGCGTGATCTTGCGCTCATCGTGGGTGTCGACGGGCACGGTGTTGGCGAGGCTGGACTCGTCGGCTTCCCGGAATTTCTTTGAAACGCGCACCTCGTCGGGTTTGCGGAACTGCACCGGTTCACTGGCGAGCTGCTGCTCGGGCCACGGTTTGCCCTCGGTCCTGGCGGCAACCCGGGCGATCGCATCGGCGATCTCGGCGTCCATCTTCTGCGAGGCGGCGGCCATGGCGGAGTCGGCATCGGCAGTTTCTGCTCCGCTCGTGAGCGTCGCCGTCATTGTCGCCGGATCGGCCATGAAGGCTTCGCGGATCTCGGGGCTGCGCTCGGGGGCGATGGACATGGCCGCCTCGGCGAAAAGAGTGTCATCCTCAGGGAACTCGGTCCGGGCGACGTAGATCAGCCTCGTCAGCAGGTCGGCCTCCGCCCCGGTGAACTCGACCGCGGAGAGGAAGAGCTGGCGCCGGCAGCCGGGATTGGTCTGCAGGGAGTCCTGAAAGAGCACCACCGCTTCGGTAGGATGCACCTCGATGCCGGCCGCGAGCGTCTGAATGGCGGTCTCGCAATCAGGAGCTGCCTCGGAGGCACGGATCGATGAGAAGAGAGCCGGTGCGACGATGGCGAGGAAAAGAGAAATTGCGAACTTCATAAAAACGACTGAAGTGGAGCGGGTAGTGGGAATCGAACCCACATAACTAGCTTGGAAGGCTAGGGCTTTACCACTAAGCTATACCCGCGAATCGCAATACCATGCCGGATTTTATAAAACTTTCAATTAATTTTTATAAATCCTAAAAATTAATTTGGCTTTACCAATTCCGACACCCGCTCGGTTGCCACCGCACGGGGGAACGGAATTTAGCCATCTCTTTCCAAATGCCAACATCATTTTTACGGAATTTGTGAAGGCGGTTTTCAGCGCTATTCACTTCCTCAGGTCCCGCCTTGGGCTTTTTCTACGGCGGTCGCCGCTCCTTTTTGCCCTGATCGCCGGGCTCTCGGGCATTGTCACGGTCGATGCCGGCTACGGCCTGCTGCCGGTGCTGGCCTCACTGGTGACTCTGGTGCTCGTGTTTGCCGGGCTGTCGGCGGTGCGGTCACGATTCCTCCTCCTCGGGGTGGGGCTCGCGGCGATGCTACTGCTCGGGATTCGGCATCACGAGCGCCTCGCGGCGATTGCCTCTTTCCCTTTTGCCTCGGCGCTGGGGCAGGGACAGGTGATCGAGGTCAGCGGAGAGGGGTGGGTCGCCGACTCGGTCGTCTACGGCGTGCGCTCCCTCACGACGACGATGCAGATCGATACCGTGGAGGTCGGCGGCCACGTCGTGCCCTGCGATCACCGCGTTCCCGTCTGGATTCAAAAAATGCCGTCAGATCTGGCCTACGGCTCCCGCGTTGAGTTCACCGGACGACTGCTCCCGCTCGAGGGAGCGTCCACCCCGGGCGGATTCGATGCGAAGGAGTTCTACTACCGTCAGTCGGGCTCTCTCGCCCGCCTCGAAATCCGCGAAGGGGACAGTTTCTCGGTGTTGCCCGGTGGTGGCGGTCACGCCCTCATCGCCTTTGCCCGACGGCTCCGCGGCGAGCTCGAGTCCGCCCTGCTCCTAGGCATCCCCGGAGCCGACGAACCCTATGCACGGCTCATCGCGGCGATGACCCTTGGCGCGCGGGAGAATTCTCCCGGGGAGCTCGAGGAGCTCTTCCGGATCAGCGGCACTCTCCATCTCTTCGCGGTCTCGGGCATGCATGTCGGGGTGGTCGCCGGGCTCCTCCTCGCGGTGGCCCTCGCTCTCCGCCTGCCTCGGCACTATGCGGTTCTCGTCGTCATTCCCTGCGTCCTCTTCTACGCGGTCCTCACCGGTCTCAGTCCCTCGGCGGTGCGGGCGGCGGTGATGCTCTCGGCCTTCCTCGCCGCCTACGCCCTGCGGGAAAAGCCATCTCTTTTCAACAGTCTCGGCTTTGCCGGGCTCGTCATCCTGCTCGTCGATCCGCAGCAGCTCTTCCTCCCCGGATTCCAGTTGTCCTTCCTCGTCGTCTTTTTTATCGCGCTCCTCACCTCCGGCCTGCATGCGTGGATCGCGAGACCCTTTCTCGCGGACTCTTTTATCCCCGCCAGCCTGCTTTCCTCCCGGCGCCTCTTCCTCGACAAAGCCATCGGGGTGCTCGCCGCCTCGATCGCCATTTCCCTCTCCTCCTGGCTGGGGTCGGCCGGGCTCCTCGCGTGGCATTTCCAAAGCATCTCGCTCGTCGCGATCGTGGCGAATGTCTTCATGGTTCCCTTCGCCGGGGTCATCATCACCCTCGCTTCCTTTTCCCTCGTCGCGTCCGGGGTAAAGCTAGTCTGGCTCGCCATCGCAGGGAACAAGGTGAATGTCGGGCTCGCCATGGCCCTCACCGGTCTCGCCCAGTTTTTCGCGAGTTGGCCCGCCGCGACGGTGAACACGGGGGCGATGGGAGAAAAGGCGCCCGACCCCGGCGTCTTGCGGCTCGACCTGATGGGGGATCGCGGGGACAGCGCGGCTCTCCTCACTCTGCCGCGAAAGGGAGCACCGCCCCTCCACTGGATGATAGACAGCGGGGGACTGCGGACGTATCAGGGCCAGGTCCTGCCGCTCCTGCGCAGCCGCGGCATCAACCGGCTCGACGCCCTCATTCTGACTCATGGAGACACCGGGCACATCGGGGCCGCCCCGCAGGTGATCTCGCTCTTCCGCCCCCCGCTTTTGCTCGAGTCGGTCCTTGAGAATCGCTCTCCCGCCTATCCCGCGATCACCGCGATGGCGACGAGCCTGGGGCTGCGCAGCATCGCGATGGAGCGCAGTGACCGGCTCGTCATCGGTGAGGGTGCCGTCGCCACCATCCTCGCCCCGACCGCGACCGAGCCGGGCCGCCTCGCCGATGACCGGGCCCTCGTCATGAAGATCAGCTATGCCGGAGAGACGATCCTGCTGACCTCGGACACGGGTTTTGCCACCGCGAGTGACTTGCTCCGCTCGGGTGCGGATCTCCGCGCCGGGGTATGGGTGCGGGGGCAGCACAGCGAGGGCACGCCGCTGCCTGCGGCTTTCCTCGCGGCGGTAAATCCCCGTGTCGTGCTCTCGAGTCACGCCGGGTTCCCGAAGTCCGAACAGATTCACGACTCCTTTCGCAAGGCCCTCGCAGAGCGGGGCGTGCCCCTCTTCGAGATCGGCCCGTCCGGGACCGTATCGGTCGAGCTGGGAGAGAGCGGCGTCCGCGTCATCCCTTACACTGTGCCCGCCGCAGGCCTCTTCCTTCCCGCTCCGTGAGCTAGCAGCCTGCCGGGTGCGTCATTCCTTGAAGATGAATTTTTAAAAAAAGCTAAGGTTTCTCCCGCGCTCTTCGTGTTAGCAAACGACCGAGGAGGGATTCCCGGGGACGGACATTTTAGAGAGAGTCAGAAAAACCCTCGCTGAAATGTGAATATTCTGGAAATTATAATTATTTAGCTGTATAGTAATGGAGATCCGCCGAGGAAACGTTGACTTTCGCCGGAAAACCGCTAAACAGAAGGGAGCTTGGTCCTAATGCATTACGCGAACGCACACAGATTTTTTGGTTGCCTGGTTGCCGGGCTGGCAGGCGTGTCTCTATTCACTAGTTGCACGACGAACAGTCTCACTGCCCTTTCCAATCAGAACATTCAGGCCGTCTCTAAGATTGCGCAGGAAAAACCCGCCACTGAGACGATTACGGTCGGGGCCCAATCCGAAGCAACTTCCGGTTCCTCCACCATCGTGGGAGCGCCATCGCCAACGGCCAACCCCGCCGTTGCCTCTCTCTCCACACCGGCAGCACCTCCGGTGATCGATCAGGTCGCTCAGGAAAAACCCGCGCAGCCTGCTACCGAGCCTGTCCTTCTCGCGGCAGTTCCCCGCACTTCGGTCGCGAACCGACCCACCAACCAGATCATGATGGTCCGCACGACCGCCTACTCCCACGTTGAGGCCGATCACCTCACCTACGGACGCAAGAGCGCCGCCGGCACCAATCTCCAGTATGGTGCCCGCGTTCGCAGCGCGGCCGCCGACTGGTCCAAATATCCTCTCGGGACCCGCTTCATGATCGAGGGGCTTCCCTACGAATATGTCGTTGATGACTACGGCAGCGCCCTCGTCGGCACCGAGACGATCGACATCTACAAGCCCGAAATGAGCACGATGAACCAGTGGGGCGTGCGCAATGTTCCCATCAAAGTCATCGAATGGGGTTCCTTCGAAGAGAGCCGCAAGATCCTCGACGGGCGGAAGAATGTCCGCCACGCCGACCACGTTCGCAAGATGCTGAGCGAGATCGAGAAAAAAGGCCGCTCCGGCTACGCCACGCCGGCCATGGGCGGCAGTGCGTGATCTTTTTTCTTCTTTCCTGCGACGATGACCAAAGCGGAACGTAGCGCCTACGTGGCCGCCAAGCTCGAGGAACTCTATCCCGAGACCCCCATCCCGCTCGATCACCGGGATCCCTACACGCTCCTCATCGCCGTGCTCCTCTCGGCCCAGTGTACCGACGAGCGGGTCAACAAAATCACCCCCCCGCTCTTCGCCCTCGCCGCCACCCCGCAGGCCATGGCCCTCGTCTCCGTGGAAAAGATCCGCGAGATCATCCGGCCCTGCGGTCTTTCCCCGCGCAAGTCCGCCGCCATCTCCGAGCTTTCGAAAATCCTCATTGAGCGCCATGGCGGCGACGTCCCTGTTGACTTTGCCGCCCTCGAGGAACTCCCCGGGGTCGGGCACAAGACCGCCTCGGTCGTCATGAGCCAGGCCTTCGGCGTCCCCGCCTTCCCCGTCGACACCCACATCCACCGGCTCGCCCAGCGCTGGAAGCTGACCTCAGGCAAAAACGTCGTCGAGACCGAGCGGGACCTCAAGCGTGCCTTCCCCCGAGAGAGTTGGAACAAGCTCCATCTTCAGATCATCTTCTACGGCCGCGAGCACTGCTCCGCCCGAGGATGTAATGGCACCGTCTGCGGCATCTGCCGGACCCTCTTTCCGGAGAGGGTGCGGGCGGTGAAGACGCGGAAGTGAATTGTAATTGATTCCGCAGAAAAATGTTGAATTGTAAATGTTTTCGGAGAATTTTAATAAAATCCGCAGGAAAAATCAATCGTGTAATTCTTTCCGCAGAAATGTAATCAAATCCGCATGGACGTCCCCGAAAGTAAGCCTCTTGGATACGCGTGGGTTGCCGAACGGTTCGGGATCGTCACGATGCCCCACTGGAAGGAAAGCCGTTCGCTTTCGAAGGGCGCGCGACGCATTATCGAGCGGGATGGGCGGGTCATTGAATATCTGCCGGCATCCCAGGGACCTGGCGACGATGTCTTCGAACAACTTGAGTTCGCTCTTCGCCGCGAAGGACTCCATCTCGAATTACTCCGGAAAGTGTTGAAGCAGAACATCGACCTCGTCGAACTGACCGCATACGTAAGGAAAAAGCCGACGGGACGCTACGCGCGCATTCTCTGGATTCTTTATGAAGGATTCACCCGGGACCGACTGGACATCCCTGATTTAAAGCAGGGCAACTACGTCGATTTGCTTGATCCTGCGATCTACGTGACAGGGCCGGTGCGGAAAGAGAAACGCCAAAGAATCAACTCCAACCTCCTCGGAACTGGCCACTTCTCGCCCTTTGTTCGTTGGAAGGGACTCCCGGATTGGGACGAGACGGAAATGAAGGATCGCTGCACTTCCATCATCGGTGAATATCCGCCGGAGCTCTTCGCTCGCGCCGTCCGATACCTCTACGCGAAGGAAAGCAAAAGCAGCCACGAGATCGAACACGAAACCCCGAGTCATACGCGCGGCGAGGCGTTCATCGCTCTCTTGGAACAGGCGTGGCACCGGAACTTTCTCAACAAAGACGCTCTCGTCGAACTGCAACAGGCCATCGTCGATCCTCGCTTCGCCAACAACGGGTGGAGAAGCGAGATCGGAGAGCAGGTATACGTCGGCGAGACCCTGGCTCCCGATGTCGAGCGGGTCCATTTTGCGGGTCCCAAGCCTGAGGATCTGGAGGAACTGATGAAAGGGTTTCTTAAGATGTCGAATCTGCTGGTTGATCGGATTCTAAAGGGGAAGCTGCTTGAGAGGAGTCTCACTTTCCGAACCCCTACCGGTGTTTCCACTTTGGTCTCCGCAGCGGTTTCCGCAGCGGTCATTTCTTTCGCCTTCGACTTTCTCCACCCCTTCAGTGACGGCAACGGGCGCATCCACCGATTTCTTCTCCACCATGTCCTGGCACACAACCATTTCGGCCCCGAAGGCATGATTCTGCCTATCTCCGCCGTGATTCTCGCCCGTCCGCGCGAGTACGATCAAGCCCTGGAGAGCTTCTCAAAACCCCTCATGGAGCGCGTCGAATACACCCTCGACGATCGCATGAGGATGACCGTCACGAATGATACGGCCGATTTCTACCGCTATATCGACCTCACCGAGGTGACTCGGATCACGATCGAATTCATTCGCGAGACCATCGAAACGGAGCTGCCCGCCGAGCTGCGCTTTCTCACTGCTTACGACGAGATTCGCCGCGAGATGCGGGAGATCATCGAGCTGCCCGACCGTATCGCGGATCTCTTCGTTAAGCTCTGTCGGCAAAACGGCGGCACTCTTTCGAAACGGAAACGGGAATTGCCGGAGTTCGCCCCGCTGACCGATTCGGAAATCGCCGCACTTGAAGCGATTGTTCAAAATGGTCTCAAGACGGAACCGGGCCCGGGCGTTGGTCCTTAAGTTTCCGCCAAGCGGAAACTCGATTCCCAACCCTGCCGTGCTTCGCCCGATCCCGAAGTCCCGTTGCAAGCCTGCGCCCCGCACGTAGAATGGCCGCCGCTCATATGACCCCACGCACTCCCCATTCCCCCCTTCCCCTTTTATGAGCGACAACATCAAAAAAATCCTCGTAGCCTACTCGGGAGGCCTCGACACCTCCGTCCTTCTCACCTGGCTCAAAGACACCTACCAGGCCGAAGTGATCGCCTATTGCGCCGACGTCGGTCAGCAGGAGGAACTCGACGGTCTCGAGGAAAAAGCGCTCAAGACCGGGGCCTCAAAGTGCATCATCGGAAAACGGGGTCAGGGAAAACGGGGTCAGGGAACCAATTCCCAAAGGCCCGGAAATCGGCAACTGCAATTGCCGACGAATCGAAGCGCTCCCGGATATAGTCATTAATCCCGAATCGAACGCTCGCCTGAGCGGGGCGAGCGACACGAAAAGAGCGAGGCTGAAGCCGGGGAACTGACGGACAAGGTTCGCTTCTAGAAAGTAGAAACGCAGGACGCCAATGGCAAACAGGGATTGAGGCGGCAACCGCTAATGTTGGGAATCTTCGCCTGACGTCTCTTACCGGTTGTTAAATTGTGAATTGGTTCCCTGACCCCGATTCCCAGATTGACAACCATCCGCCGCATCTGATAAAAGGATTTATATGAGCTACCTTACGCATAATCGCATCGTGCTGACGATCATCGCGTTTTCGCTTAGTTGCACCTCCATGTTTGCTCAGGAGGGATGGACATGGACCACCGTAGACAGCGGAGTGGAGTCCCGCCTGCGCGCCACCCGCATGGGGCCCGACAGCTTCGGTGTTGCCGTCGGCGACGATAGCACCGTACTGAAATACGACGGGAAGAAGTGGGAGCCCGTCGGAGGGGAAATCCTAACCTTCGGCGAAGATGGAGACAAGGCATTTCCCTTTTCCTGCCCTACCGGACAAGGCGGCTTGGGAACGGATGCGCGGCTTGACGCCGTTGCGCTCATGGATTCCCAAAGCTTTTGGATCGGCGGTTACGGCATGGGATCCGACCAACGTGGGATGTGGCTTTGGAACGGCACCTACTGGAGTCCCCGCGAGGCGGGCCCCTCAAATGATCGCACGCTGGCACTTTGGAGCGACGGTTTCGACATCGTCCTCGCCGGTCGCGGTGCTCCCGGCCGCATCAACCGCTACGATGGCAAGAAATGGAAGATCGTTCTAGAGGGCAGCATTGGGTTCTTCCGCGACATCCACGGGCAGCTAGGTTCCACCCTTTGGGCCTGTGGACACGTCAGCCTCGAAAAAGGCGGCCGGACAACGTTTTTGAACATTGTTCGATCCTTGGATAATGGAGTGACTTGGGAGCCAGACCCGCAGATTCAGGCCAGCCCGGCAGGCGAAATGCCTTGGAATGCGGTGTATTCCCTGGGGGATTCTCTCCTCTGGTCCGCCGGCAACAGTGGACAAATCCTGTTTTGGAATGGCTCGACTGCGGAAGTCATCGACGCCATGTCGGGCCCTTCCAGTCGAAAGCGACATCTGAACGGGGTCTGCGCTCTGAGTTCGCAAAAGGTTTGGGCCATAGGTGATCAGGGCACCATTCTGTTCTCGAATGGCGAGAGCTGGACTCCCGTGGAAACCAGCATTGAGAATATCGGAGATCTGCACGAAATCACATCCGATGGTCAAGGTGGTCTTTGGATCGTGGGGGACGCTGGTTTAATCCTGCATGGCCAGCCCACCCCCTAACGTATCACTCCATATCAAGCCTACCCTTTTCACGCCGGTCACCATCCCCGTATCACCGGCCAATCGACCAATTCCCACTTTCATCCATTCTATGCATTTTCCCCCAAACCACGTTCGCGCCCTGTTTCTGCCCCTTTTGGCCATTCTTCTCGGCTTCAACGGATGCAAAGAAAAAACGCCAGTTGCTCCGCGTCAGGCGATAGCCGAAGCCGACCCCGAGGCCAGGCTTCTTGAAAAAATCGACAAACCGGATTTTGCCGTTTTTGCCAATGGCAAACCCCTCACTTCCATCGTCCTGTCCGAATCGGCCAAAAATGCACCCATACTCATCGGCCACATGCGACACTCGGATATTCCGGACGACGTTCCTAACGACATCGTATGGGCAGTGGAACTCTTCCGTCAGGATCTAAAAAACGGCTACGGAATTGAGATTCCTCTGGGGGAAACCGCCGATGTGCCGAATCGCATTGAGATCGACCTCGTCGAGACCTCGGTCGATAAGGAAGATGAAATCAGCGTGTCCTTTCCCGAACCAAACGTCTTGCGAATTCGTGGCGGACAGTCCGGCATCATTCGAACGCTTTTCGTCCTGCTCGAGAAATATGCCGGTGTGCGCTATCTCTTTCAGGGAGGTATGGATGGCCCGGGCCTTGGCGTATATTATCCTCCTTTGGACAGCCTCGCCATTCCCGAGAGGGCATTTACCCGATCCAGCGCGTTCACCGTGGATCGCAGCGCTTCACAAACGACCTACGGCTCCCACTGGAAGGCCGACCAAAACCGCCTGTATTGGTGGAACTGGGAGGCGCGACTGGGAAGCAAGGCCCGCGCGTCGATGGAGCACAGCCTGCCCGATGTGGCCTTTCCTCTGGAGCAATACGCCTCGGCGAAAACCAAGCCCTCTGAGGCCATCTTTCCCATTCAGAATGGGAAGCGGATCCTCCCCTGGAAGGACGATGTGCGCAAGAACTCCCATTGGCAGCCGGATTTCGACAATCCCGCCACGGAGGATGAAGCCGTCAAGAATATCCTAGCCTATCTGGATGCCCACCCGAACACGACCGGTTTTTCTCTCGCTGTTAACGACGGCGGAGGTTTCTCAGACCAGGCGCGCGGCAGCGAGTCGGAGAGCTACTATTCCTGGGTCAACGCGGTGGCCGAAAGAGTTACGAAAAAATATCCGAACGTCCTCTTCGGCGTGGCCGCTTACCGCGAGGTCGAGAGGCCTCCGAATTTTCCGTTGCACCCGAATGTCATCACCTACATCACGTTAGACTTCCAGTCCACGGCCGACCCGGACGTCCTGGCAAAAAAGAAAATGCTGATTGCGGGTTGGAAAAAGGCCGGCCGCTTCGGGGTTTACTCCTACAACACCGGCGATACCACCTACACCCTTCCGCGCATCTATTTTCATGAAATGCAGCAGATGATTCGCCACCTGCACCAGGAGGGGGCGGAAGCGGCCTTCACCGAGCGAAGCTATACCACCGCCGCCGAAGGCCCGAAGATGTACGTTTATCAAAAGCTTCTGGAGAATCCAGATCTCAACCTGGATGCCACCATCACCGATTGGTGCGAGGCCGCCGTGGGCAAATCGGCCGCAGGCGATCTTCGTCAATATTATACTTTTTGGGACAATTTCTGGCGAAAGAAGGCGGTGCAAACGAATTGGTGGAAAAGCAGCAAGAACAGCATCTACCTCTCACTCCCGCCCTTCGGAGCTTACATGTATGCTCTGGAGGCCGGTGACATGGCAAAGTGCCGTTCTCTGATGGAGAATGTCGTGAAGCAAGCCCTCGCCAACGGAACGGCTGACCAGAAAAAGCGGGCGGAGTTTCTGATGAAGACTTTCGAATGGTACGAGGCCAATGCCATGGCCAGCAGCGGTGAATTTTTCAATCCGAACGGAAGCCTGCCCGATGCCCGGACGGCCGCAGCCTTCATTCGGAATCTTCCCGAGGCCGACGCAGCCTTCAAGAAGTCTGTTCAGATTCCCCTGGAAACCAAGGCGTGGATTGCCCCCAAGATTACAACCAGTGGGCTCGACGCGGCCAACCCCGTGATCGCCTCCATGGCTGCGGTGGGGAGTTTTCTCGATGATCCCGGCGTGGTTGACGAATTACGCCAACTTGCCGTCAATCCCAAAGCGTCGCCCAAGATCCGCTTCCTCGCAGACATTATGGCAAAAAGTGCCAGTGGTGATGACAGCGGCAACCTGGTCAAAGACGGAGACTTTTCGACCGATGACCATGGCGGCTTTCTCCGTGCTCCCGAGCATGGAAAAATCGAGCGCAGCAGCGATCATGCCGTCCGGGGCGCGCAGTCTCTAAAATGCACCATCAATCATAGCAATTTCACCCTTGAGTTTCCCATTCCCAAAGGAAAAGTGGCCACGGACTACTACCTCTCGGCCAAGGTCTATATCCCGGAGAGTCAGGCGGTAGCGGAGGGAAGATTGAATATTTGGGGTCAGGGAACCTATCACGTTGGCGACAAGATTATGAACCGCGGTAAAACGCGCAACATCCCCGACATCATCCTGAATCCCGGCCAGTGGAACTACGTCAGCGCAACGATCCCCGGGGCTAAGCTGACTGACTCGCTGCGCGCCGGAATCACACTGAAGAGTTTTGAAGAAGGTGATGTGGTCTACATTGACGATCTGCGCGTTTACGAAATCCCCTCCTCCAAGGCGCCGTGAATTCTGCGAAGCTTCAAGATAGGAACACACAAATACTATGACGGAAAAATCTGGTCGCCCGAATGTGGTGGTTTTTTTTACGGATCAACAGCGATGGGATTCCCGGGGAGTGCATGGGAACCCACTCGGATTGAGCCCCAACTTTGATCGATACTGCCGCACGGGAACTCACCTGACGAAATGCTTCACCTGCCAGCCAGTTTGCGGGCCAGCGCGGGCGTGTTTGCAGACGGGGCTCCACGCCACTCAAAATGGATCGTTCACAAATGGGATTCCACTCAATCGCGATCTCAAGACACTGGCGACCCATTTCAACGAGGCCGGTTACGATACGGGGTATATCGGAAAGTGGCATTTGGGATCCTCCTCAAAGGGGCCGATGTGTGAAGACTGCACCCCCTCAATCCCGGCAGGACCGACGCCCCGATAAAAATCCTTGAAAAAGCAAATTCCTCTCAGTAAGTAACGATTCGCGATTATGATTGCTGTACACTTTGGCGCGTGAGGATAAGTTGTGCGTCAATGACCAATTGAAACGAGACGCTTCGCAGGGCCAAGGATAAATGCTATGAGAGAAACATGTTTGACGATATTGGGGATGACGTGCTTGGTGGTACTGTGTCTGGCCGTTGAGGGCACGACAGAAGCTTTTGCTGCTAATTCACCAAAAAATTCCTTGAATAAATCACGCCCTACCAGTAAGCCGAAATCGAATGCTGGACGAAATGACAATACTAACTTGGCAGATCCAATTCTCGTAGCGCATCGCGGCTTGCTGAGGCACACGCCGGAAAATACGCTGCCGGCGTTTGCAACCTGTTTGGAATTGGGCATCGGCTTTGAGTTGGACATCCGCACAACCAAGGACGGTAAGCTTGTCGTTCTGCATGATGATACTTTAGACCGCACTACTGACGGTCCAAACCGCTCTGTCCGCGAATTCACGTCGGCTGAGTTGAAGAAGTTCGATGCCGGTTCATGGTTCCATCCCTCCTTCGCAAACGTTCGTATCCCTACGCTTGAAGAGGCATTCCAGCTGATCAAGCAGCGTAAGCGTGGGCGTACAATTGTTGCGTTGAACGTCAAGGACATCACTCATGACGGCGAAAAGCGGCTTGTTGAATTAGTAGAGAAGTATGGCTTGATGGACAATTCATTTGCGTTTGACCAAAGTGACGAATCCAGTCGCAGGCTGAAAGCACAGAATCAAAAATTTCGTATTGGTGCGAACGTAAGTCGGACAGATATCGAGTCGCGTTTGGAACAAGGTCTGCTGGATGTATTCCTCGTTACATTTGTTCCCACTGCAGAAGAAGTCAAGCGGCTTCAAAATCGCGGCAAGCAAGTTGTCTTTAACTTTGCCGGCAGTGGTGAGGTACGACGCAACTCTTCCGTATGGACCACAGCCAAACAATCCGGTATTGATGGCATGCTGACCGACTATCCTCTCGAATGTCGCTTGCAATGGCGGCAACCTCACGAAGAAGGCTCGGATGAATAGGCAAGACCAAGCATAATGAGGTCGTCGGAAGGCGTAGTGTGAGAAAACTAGCCAAACCGTAATTACTGCTAGGTATTTGCTTTTTTACCCTTTCGACCTTTCCTTGCCCTCGGCCCGGGGTTGGAGGGGGTCAATATTAAAATATATCTTTAATCCAATCTTCATGGAAACGGGGTCAGGGAAACGGAAACGGAAACGGAAACGGGGTCAGGGAACCAACTCCCAAAGGCCGGGAAATCGGCAACTGCAATTGCCCACGAATCGAAGCGCTCCGGGATATAGTCATTAATCCCGAATCGAACGCTCGCCTGAGCGGGGGCGAGCGACACGAAAAGAGCGAGGCTGAAGCCGGGGCCCTGACGGACAAGGTTCGCTTCTAGAAAGTAGAAACGCAGGACGCCAATGGCAAACAGGGATTGAGGCGGCAACCGCTAATGTTGGGAATCTTCGCCTGACGTCTCTTACCGGTTGTTAATTTGTGAATTGGTTCCCTGACCCCGATTCCGATACTTGACCCCGATTCCGATACTCACGTTGGGCGACGAGTTCGTCGAGCTCGAAGTCGTCTTCCAGCCGATTGATAAGCTGGCCGCGAACGATGCCTGGGTCACGGTCAACACCCTCGAGATCGAGTCGGGCGGGGAGGAGATCAAACTTGAAATCTCGCGGTATAGCCAGCGGATGGCGAAGGAGGCCGATGGCAGGGCGTGTCTGAGCCTCGGCCAGATTAAAAGGGGCGAGTTGGCAAAGATCGAGGCGGGACTGGGCCTGCGACTGGGTTTTCAGATTGCCTATTCCGAGCAAGTCGAGAGCGGGCGCCTCGACCTCCGCGAGGGGAGTGGTTATGCTGCGGGCGGCAACCGACTCGTGGTTCGGAATATCTACCGTTACAAGGATCGACTGTCAGTCGAGCTCGCCGGAGTGATACCTCAGTATGGGGCTGAGCCACATCAGGGGAGCGTCTGGGGAGAGGCTTTCAATGGGCAGTTCACCTTCGCCCTTGCCCGCAAAGATGGCACAGGCGCGCCCTTGGATTTCCGGATTTCGGGCTTCCCTAACACGATGCGCCGGGTGCTCACCTCCACCCTGGAGCGCACTCTCGCCGAGAGCGAAAATCGTGCGGACTACGAGATCATCGTCTACTCCCGCACGGTGACAGGTAACGATTTCGAGTTCGTCACTGCTGACGACGTGAAGCTGGTCCGGCCCTGATCGTGCCCTCCCTGTTGCCGTGAAGACGCGGAAGTGACCGCAAATCCCGTTGCAAGCCTGCGCCGCGCACGTAGAATGGCCGCCGGTCATACGGCCGCGCGCACCCTTTTCCCCCTTTCATGAGCGACAACATCAAAAAAATCCTCGTAGCCTACTCGGGTGGCCTCGACACCTCCGTCCTTCTCACCTGGCTCAAAGACACCTACCAGGCCGAAGTGATCGCCTATTGCGCCGACGTCGGTCAGCAGGAGGAACTCGACGGTCTCGAGGAAAAAGCGCTCAAGACCGGGGCCTCAAAATGCATCATCGGTGATCTCAAGGACACCTTCGCTGCGGACTACATCTTTCCCATGATCCAGGCCGGAGCGATCTACGAAGGCCAGTACCTCCTCGGCACCTCCATCGCCCGCCCCTGCATCTCCGAAGGAATGGTGCGCGCCGCGATTGAAAACGGAGCCGACGCCATCGCCCACGGGGCCACCGGCAAAGGCAACGACCAGGTCCGCTTCGAGCTCTCCGCCGCCTCTCTCGCTCCCGGGATCGAAATGATCGCCCCCTGGCGCCAGCAGCGTTTCCGCGATCAGTTCCCCGGCCGCAGCGAGATGATCGCCTACGCCGCCGAACACAACATCCCCGTGCAGGCCTCGATCAAGAAGTCCTACAGCATGGACCGCAACCTCCTCCACATCAGCTTCGAGAGCGGCGTCCTCGAAGACCCGTGGTATGACGCCTCGGGCGAAGACGACCGCGACATGTACGTCCTCAGCGTCTCCCCCGAGGAAGCGCCCGACAAAGCCGAATACGTGCAACTGCTTTTTGAAAAAGGAAACTGTATCGGACTCGAGGTCGAGGGCATCGATACCATCCTCAGCGCCCTCGGTGACGTGAAAAAAGAGGGTCAGCTCGATGGCTATACCCTCCTGAGTCCCTACGGCATCATGCGTGTCCTCAACCGCCTCGGCGGCCGCAACGGGATCGGCCGCATCGACATGGTCGAGAACCGCTTTGTCGGCATGAAGAGCCGCGGCGTTTACGAAACACCCGGCGGCAGCATCCTCCTCGCCGGGCATCGCCAGATGGAGAGCCTCACGATGGACCGCGAAGTCATGCACCTGCGCGACTCGCTCATTCCCAAATACGCCCAGCTCGTCTACAACGGCTTCTGGTTCGCCCCCGAGCGCGAGGCGCTCCAGGCCCTCGTGACCGAGTCGCAGCGTTATGTCAGCGGAGAGGTGCGCTTGAAGCTCTACAAAGGCAACATCATCACCGCCGGACGTCGCTCGCCCAACAGCCTCTACAACGAAGCCGTCGCGACGATGGAAGGCGGTGCCGAGCACGCCTACAATCAGGATGATGCGACCGGCTTCATCCGTCTCAACGGACTCCGCCTCAAGACCCAGGCCCGCCGTCGCGAATCCAACTAACAAAACCACTTTATTCTCTTTATCATGGAATTCCCCTCAGTCACCGCCGTCGCCAAAGCCAACGTGTATTTTGACGGCAAAGTCGTCAGTCACACGATCCGCTTCCCTGACGAAACCAAAAAGACCCTCGGTCTCATCTATGCCGGCGAGTATCATTTCGGCACCGACGCGGCCGAAGAGATGGCCATCACCGACGGAGCCTGCGAGGTGCAGCTCGACGGCAGCGAAGAGTTTGTCAGCTACGCCGCCGGCACCGCCTTCGAAGTCCCCGCCAAATCCGGATTCACGATCCGGGTGAACGAGGGGATTTGCCAGTACGTCTGCTCGTTCTTGAGCTGATTACTGCGGGGCTGCATTGTTCTGAAAAAGTAGCACGGGCATCTTGCCCGTGCCCTCGGCGCTTAGGACACGGTTGAACGAATCGAGCCGCTTTGCTCACAAGCGTCGAGTGGAACAGGTAGCATGGGCATCCTGCCCATGCCTTCGGCGGGGCGGACGTGGTAGAGCGAATCAAGTAGCCTCGCTCCCCGGCGTCAAAGGGAGGTGCATGGGCAGGATGCCCATGCTACTTATCTATCGCTATTCGCCCACTTCTCTCCCGCCAGCCCCCGCAGATTTTCTTAGAGTGGCCCTAAAACCTTCGCAGCTTAGTGTCTTTGTGCGCCCCCGGCATAGGGTCGAGTGTGGGAAAAATCGGGAATTGCAGCCTCTGCCAGCGACGTCTAAGCTCGTGTAATGACACTCAAGGCAATCATACACGAGGCGGAAGAGGGTGGGTTTTGGGCTGAGGTACCTGCCCTGCCGGGATGTTTCACCCAGGGTGAGTCGCTTGCCGAGTTGGAAGCCAATATTCACGAAGCGATTGAAGGCTGGCTTCTCGCGGCGGAACCCTCGATGAGATAGCCGGCGGAAGAATTCTCGAAATCGCCGTATGAAGGCCGTTTCAGGCAAACATTTCTCCAAACTTGCGGAAGAGAAAGGTTGGTGACTTGCTCAAGTTAGCAGAAGTCACCGCATCTACATATGGAGGCGAGAATGAAGCGACTCGTCATTCCTATTCACGGCAATCAGACTCTCAAGACGGGACTTCAGCGCAGTTTGATGAAAATCGTTCCTTTGAACGAAGAAGAACTTTAGGGAACCTGTCGCCGTCAAATCTAATCTCCCACCAGCCTGCGCAGATTCTCAAATCCCGCCCGGAAGGCCTGCAACTGGAAGTGGCGGTAGAGTGGCAACCCGCACCAGACGAACCATCGCGAGGGGCGGATGTGGCATTGCACCTCGAGCAGCATCTGCTCTTCGTCCCGGCTCACCGTGGCGAGCCATTCGCCCTGTCCGTAGTGTCGCCGGGTCGTGGTGTAACCCAACTGCACCCGTTCGTGGTCGTCGGTGAGGGTGCTGATCTCGACGATGGCATCAAGGCAGAGCGGGTTCAGGCCCGGGAGATTGGGGAGAAAAAGCCCCAGCCCGAGTCGGTCGCCGCGACGCGAGGGACGGCTCTCGATCTCGAACTGCGCCTGGCGCACCATCGTCGAGGCCGGGTAAAAACGATACTCCAGGAGCGTCTCCCGCACTTTCGCAAAGGACTGCGGTGACCACGGCCCCAACTCGCGACGATGATGGTCCGTGAACCGGGCGGTCTCGATCGACCCGGGATTGAGCGGAACGCTCGTGTCGGGAGCGGGTCCGCAGACGATCCTCGCCCTTGCCGGAGCAAACCCGATCAGCAGCCCGGTGCCGATGAGATTGAGCGAACCGTGGACCATCAGCATCTCCGGAATGTCGAGATAGGGCCAGCCGAAGTGCAATGTCAGGGTATAGCCGGCCCCGAGGGCGAATCCGGCGAGAAGCGGCATGGCGAGCCAACGGGCCCGGCTGGAGCCAACGCTCAGCCACCAGAGGAAAAAGCCGAGCGCAAAGACCACCGCACAGAGGACTTCGACGAGGCCGGGGATCATGGGTTGTGAACGCAGGGCAAAGCAGAGCGCGGTGGCGGGGGCCGAGACGAGGTAGATCCAGATCGCGGGATCGTTCCAGTTCCGCACCGGAGACGAGACTCTCGTCCACGCCGCCATCGCCGTCGGCAGGGCCCCGAAGGTGATTGCAAAATGTACTGTCGTCAGGGTCGCGAGCGGATCGGGGAATCCGGCGAAGGTGCCGTCGTAGCGAGACCAGATCCAGGCCGCCGCGGCGACGAGGGGACCGCTCGTACCAAGAGCGTCGAGCCAGCGCGTCACGGCCCTTTCCTCCCACGCCGAGAGGAAACGTCCGGCCCCGTGGGCAAAGAGCCAGGTGGCATAGATCAGGGCCGGCAGCGCCAGGGCGGCGGCGACGGGTCCGCGTTCCCATCCGGCAGCAAGGAGCAGGAACGGGATGCCGGCAAGAGCGAGCCATCGCAGGACCGGGGGACTATTCTTCTCCGCCCGCTGCGCCCAGGGGAGCACGATTCCGAAACAGAACGCGGCGATCAGGGAAAAGACATCGGGAAACGGCCACGGCATGGGAGAAGGCTACGCGCGGAGGGAGAAGGGTCAAGGGGGTGCTGCATACTCACCGGGTGCGAGCTGCGGGCCATGCCTGACCGCATAGACCAGCTCCCCGAACCACGCAAGGGCGGCGTCTTTGACGATGGGATTCGTTGAGGCTCATGAGATCATCGAGCCAGTGGTTGTATAGGCCTGTCGTTCATGGGTAGGCGTCTTGGGGAAGCGAGCGTGGGCTTCCGGTCCCGCGTCAACTTCGTGAGATACTGGTCGCGCAGTGTCTCCGGCTTCCTCTGAACCAGCTCCGCCAGCGAGCGCAGCATCACAAATCGTCCGTCGCGGAGCTTCAAAATGACTTCAATCAGAACCTCTCGATCCACTTTGCGCTTGGCACGGGGTTCCGCTGCCAAGGATCCCAGACTGCCGCGCAACCGCGCTGAAAGGGCGCTCAGGTCATCAATCACCGGCAGTGCCGGTTGCTCAGCGACCAGACAGCCGTCCACATCCCTGTTCTCACTCAAATTCGGGGAGCTCACCTACCGTGTTCAAGCGTGACTCCATTGCCGCCCCGGCAAGACGGCAAAGGGAACCACGAAGGGAACGAAATTCACGAATGGGGATTTGGAGGAGAATGGGAAACGACGGTAGGGCGAACCGTCCCGGTGAGCCGATTGGGCCGACGTATCTCAAGCAACGATCACGGCTCCTACCAGAGTGACATCACTCGTCCTCTGCCGTTGGGTAGGACACTCCCAGACCTGATCCCTGGGCCTGAAACACGGCCAGGGCCGCTTGCGCCTCGCGCAGACGCTGCAGGGCGATGGAGGTACCCTTGTTGGTGAGGTCGAGATAGAGCTCGGCGGCGTCGATGAAGTCTTCTCCGGCCGACTGAAAATCGCGCACCTCGGCGGGCACTTCGGTGCGCAGCCGGGAAAGTTCGCCTTTGGCGGCATCGAGCAGCCCGACCAGACCGGGCAGGTTCACATTGGGATCGTCCAGTTCGAAGAGGGGAGCGACGAGTTCGTTGATGCGATTGGCCGAGAGGGAGATCCGCATCTCGGGCGACTCGGGGCGGCGTCCGAACTCGAGCATGGCGCGCGCCGAGAGATGGCCGGGCATGCCTGTGAGGATGGTCTCGAGCCGCTCCTGCACCTTGGCATTTCTCGCGAGATCGGTCAGCGGCATGCGCTCGGCGACGGCGCCGATCTCACGAAAGATGACAGTCGCGGCAGAGAGGGCTTCGGGCGTCGGCGAGGTGGCGAGAGCGACGGCCTCGTCGAGTGTCGCGTAGGAGACGAGTTCGTTGTCGAAGAGGATCCCGAGCTGACCCGATTTCACGAGATAGTCGATGAGCCCTTGAGCGGTGGAAGCGGGCATGAGGAGGTATTTGCCCTGCATCCCCGAGGCGGCGGCCTCGATCGTGGGCAGAGTCTCGCCGGGCAGGCTGACTTGCAGCGTCTCAGGATCGATCTCGCCCGAGAGGATGATCTGTTCGTTGACTGGTGCCTTTCGCAGGATGCTCTCGACGAGGACGACCCCCGGGAGGAAAATGCGCGCCCGGATGAGACGGCGGGGCCCGGGAGGCGGGTCGGCGGGGTCAAAGGCGACTTCGCCGAGCGTGCCGCGGGGCCAGGACCAGGCACGGGTCGCGGCGAAGGCGGCTGGAATCTCGAAACCCTCAACCGGGACACCGTCATCGGAAGCCATCAGCGGGACAGGCACGGTCCCGGACGCGGCCTGTAGTTCGAGCCAGTCCCGCTCTGCCCGACCCGCGGGATTGCGTAGCCGGAGCGTCACGCTCCCGGCGACGGGCTTGGACTCGATCGCCTCGATGAGACGCACCACCTGGATCGAGACGGAGAGCGGCTCGATCGGCTCGGGCGCGCCGGGGGCGAGCGTGACGATGGGTACGGGTTCTCCGGGCGCTGCGACCATGGTGTCGCTCACGGGAGGGGCGGGGCGGTCAGAGCGGGCCGCCTTTTTCTCTTGTTGCGCGAGGATGGCGACGCCCTCCTGCCGGAAAAACTGGGCTCGGCCGGTGGATCGATTGTCGTCGAGTTGGAGGGTGACAAATTTCTCCCACGGCAGGTTTTTGCCGTGGGCGGCAAGGGCGAAGGCGGCGAGGCGCCCGTCGGCGGGTTCGGGATGGGTGAGGAGCGACAGCTCCATCAGAAACGGGGCGAGCCGCCGATGCTCGGGCTCGGGCGGGGGGGAAGAGAGCTGACTCGCCAGTGTCCAGAGAGTCTCAGAGACGAGGCTGAGGCTGTCGAAGTAAGTCGTCGCGGCCGGGGCTTCGCCTCTGGAGAGGGCGCGGTGGGCGAGGCGGCAGTGGTAGTGCATCGGGTCGATGCGCAGGGCGATGGCGAGGGCCTTTTCGCGGAGGTCATCGTCGATTCGGTTGTTCGTGGGAAAATTCGAAGCGATCGCGGCGAGGGCCTCGAGGAGGCTCGACTTCTGGTCTTCGGGGAGGAAGATGCCGTCGCCCGCGAAGACCGGGACATCGAAGTTGGGCTTGTCGTAGGCAGCCGCCCGATCCGGACCAGCCAGCAGGAGACCTGCCCACACGAGCAGGAGCATGGCTGGAAGACGGGGATTTTTCATTCTTACAATTATCCGGTGGATGCTATCATCCCGCGAGGGGCGTGTCTACGCCACTGTGCTTTTGACGCCTCATTTATGAAAGAAATTGAGATCAAGGAGACGGTGCTTTTCTACGACACGGACTGTGGCGGGGTCGTCTCGAACATCGCCTACCTGCGCTACGTGGAAAAGGCGCGCGCGGCGCTCTTCGGCGCGCTTGGGATGGATCTGCTCTCGATGACGGAGACGGGGCTCTTCCCGGTCGTGATCCGGACTGAGATCGATTACCGCATCCCCGCCCGGCTCGGGCACGAGGTCACGGTGACGGCGCGCCTCGCTGCGGTGGACAAGGTGCGGGCGACGTGTGATTTTTCACTCACTTTGACGGCTCCTGACGGGACGACGAAGACGGTGGCCGAGGCCAGGCAGATCGTCGCGCTCGTCCAGCTGCCGGAAGGCCGCCCGAAGCGTATCCCAGCGGAGTGGTTCATTTTCATTGAGTGAGCGTCTCTTTATTCTTGCCTCGCCCGACGATTTAACTCACATTGTAAATACAAACGGATCGGGCAGAACACATGAGCATTGCAGAAGGCGAAGTAAGTGGCGTAGGCGGGGCAGCCCCCGGGATTCTCTTTTCCATCCTGAGACGGGGCGAGCGTGATCCCATCGGGCCGTTCTCCGAGACAGAGCTGCTGAAGCTCTTCAACGACGGGCAGGTCGGGCAGGAGGACATGGTCTACTACGACGGCATCGGCGAGTGGAGGCCCATCCACGAGGTCTTCGAGGTGCAGGAGCAGATCAGCCACTTCGTCGACGACGGGCAGGACACGCAGAAAGTGGGCATCGCCTTCCGCGAAGTCTCCAATGTGGTCGGGGCGGGCGAGAGCATCTATTACATCGCCGTCCAGGCAAAGGCGGGGCTGCTGAGCAAGACCAAGCAGTGCGTCATCATCACGGACCGCCATCTCTTCCTGATGGTCGACAAACGAGTCGGCTACGAACTCGAGGCTCATCCGTGGAAAGCGGTCACGAATACCCTGATGCGCGACGAGAGCCGTGGACTCGGGACTTTCTCCATCCTCCTCGGCGGGGAGAAACGTACGGATGTGTGCCACATCCCGCTGAAGCAGGTGCAGCGACTCTTCCAACTCTCGCAGGAGATGAAGGGTGGCGTCGAGCACTGACCATTCAGCGACGCCCGCTCAGCGACGACCCAAATATTTTGCCATCGAGCGCAGGAAAGCCTCGGCGAGGTCGGGGTATTTCTCCATCACCGCGTGGAGGTCACCGTGCGAGACGGCGAGGCACTCCCCGGGGCCGGTCATGCGGACGGTCGCGGTGGCGGGCGTGAAAGATATGGCACTGATCTGGCCGACGACCTCTCCCGCCGAGGTCACGCGATTGACGATCTCGCCGTCAACTAATGCCTCGAGTTCTCCCGCGATGAGGATCCAGATGCGCTGTCCGGATCCCCCCTGGCGGATGAGTTCGTCCCCGGCATCGAGCGCATGCCTCGCCCCGGACTGAATCAGGGCCGCCAGCGCGGCATCGGAGACACGGGAGAATTCCGCGTTTTCTCTGAGGAGCGCGGTCAGTTCGATTTCGTTCATGGAAGTGCCCTATTAACACGGAAGAGGGGCGGCGGGCAAGCATGGGTTTCGCCCGCCTCCAAATCCCGTTCGCGAACCGTAGAGAAAGGCCGTAATCTTGCGCCTCAAAAATTTCGACACCCAAATGCTGAACAATCCCTCCAAAGAAGCGGAAAACGAGCCCATCGAGGTCCGCTGCTACTTCGTGCGCGAGCGCAATGCCCTGCTCGTGAGGGGGGATTTTTCCCCGCTCTACACGGACTATTACCTCCACCTCATGCAGCACGGGATAAAACACGAGCGTGCTCAGGACGATCTGCTCAAGGACGGACTCGCCGCGCTCACCCTGCACCTAGCCTCGCGGCCGCGCAACGAAGCCACCGCGTGGACCCTGAGCTGGCAGGATCCGCTCCAGAATCTCTTCGTGACGGGGAGCAACCGCAGCGGCAATGTCGTCGGTCGCCTCTTCACCGAAGACGTCCGCGAGCGGGACAAAAATCTCTTCATCGCCCAGGTAATGGTCGCGGGGCAAGAGTCCCGGCAGAGCATGATCGAGGCGGAGACCCTCGACATGTTCCGCGTGGTGGAGTCGTTTTATCACCAGAGTGAGCAGCGTCCCGGACGATATTTCCGCCACAGTGAAGAGGACTTCGTGATGGTCTCGGCCCAGCCCGACTGCGATCTCGACTGGCTTGCAGCTCTCGATGATGAGGGGATAAGGGCGATGGATGCCTCCGAGAATCTCGGTCTCCTCGAGACGCGGGTGTATCGATTCGACTGTGGATGCAGTCCGGAGCGGATCTTCCCCATCATCGCGGACATGACCGAAGAGTCGCTCGAGTCTGTCTTCGGGGAAGGCGAGGTCCTCGCTGCCGGCTGCCCGAGATGCGCGGCGCGGTACGTGATCACGCGGGAATCACTCGAGGCCTACAAGCGCGATCAGGCGCCCTCATGAAAGCATCTCGAAAGGACGAAGCCAAACGACGGGAGCAAGAGCTTGCCTGGATCGGTGACACCATCCTCGATCTCTATGCCCGCACCTGGATCCTCAATGAGCGAGGCACCGTCTGCGGAGAGACCCTGCGGCGCATGACCTGCAATCAATTCCTCGCCTGCGTCGGCAATCCGACCTCGGTCGAGGCGAAGATTGGCACCATCTATCGCGAGGACGGAATGGAAGCGGCGTTTTCGTGGATTCAGGCCCAATTACTTCCCATATTTGAGAAACAGGAGCGAAATCGGCGATAAATCTCGCCTTTCTGAACGAAATTCGGAGTTTTACTAATTTCACGCCGTAAATTATCGTTACGGTTTTGCCTGCCAGCCTTTGGTTAGAATCCCATATGAAATATCTCTCGAATCGCGTCGGGAACCGTGGAGGTTTCACTTTGCAAAAACTGGCTGGCGGGATAGCGGCTCTCGCCGGTGCCGCCCTACTCTCCTCGTGCGCGACGACGGGCACGGGCACCAATACGAACGGCGCGAACAGTCAGCTCACGCCCTCGCAGCTCAACCACCCGCAAGTGCGTGCCCGCAACGAGGTCATCGCGACGGAGGCCCCGGGGAATTACTACGTCGGCCGCCGCTGGTGGACTGATGGGACTCGATTTTGGGGATACCTCCGCGAGCCCGGCAAACCCTGGTCGACGGCAAAGCTCATCATCATGAACGAGAGTGTTATGAAGCAGCCCGACCGTGTCCCCGAGGAAGGGTCGCTCAAGGTTCACGGCTACGATCACAACTACGAGTATCGCATCTGGGGCAGCTACACGGGCGCGATGATCTACGACCCGAATTCGAATTTCAAAATCCCCGAGTTCCTCATCGCGAAGTACGAGCTGATCGCCGAGAATCCCGGGTTCCTCTTTCACCCCGGCGAGACTTACAATCCCCGCCATCTCCCCTCGGTCCATCCGCCCTTCCCGAATTGACCGGACTGAAGAGGGTCGGGTGTCGCACTCAACCCCTTTGAATCCCCACCCCCGAAGATCGTGAGCCGCACTCTCGTGCTGCTGGTGGAGGACGAACCGGCGATCGCCGAGACGATCCTCTACGCGCTCGAGACGTCCGGCTACGAGGCGGTCCATGCGGGCACGGGGACGGAGGGACTCGGGATCTTCGCGGCGCGGTCGCCGGGATTTGTGATCCTCGATGTCGGTCTGCCCGACCGCAGTGGATTCGATGTCTGTCGCGAGATCCGCAGGCATTCCGAGGTGCCGATCCTTTTCCTTACCGCGAGGGAGCACGAGATCGATCGGGTCGTCGGCCTCGAACTCGGGGCGGATGACTATGTCGTAAAACCCTTCAGCCCGCGCGAACTGACCGCGAGGGTCCAGGCGATCCTGCGGCGGACGCAGCGACCCGCAGCGGAGCCGTCGGGACCGGCAAAACCGGAAGGCACGGTGAAACGCGGCCGGCTCGAGCTTTTTCCCGATCGCTTTCAGGCCCGCTGCGATGGGGCCGATCTGGCGCTCTCGCGCTACGAGTTCGGGATGCTGAAAGTGTTCATGGCCCATCCCGGGCGCGTCTTTTCGCGGGATCAGTTGATGGAGCTGGTCTGGGACGAACCCGAGTCTGCGCTCGATCGCACCGTCGATGCCCACATCAAAACGCTGCGTCGCAAGATGCATGGGATAGCCGGCGGATTCGATCCGGTGAAGACTCATCGCGGTCTCGGCTACAGTTTTGACGACGGGATTTGAGAGAAAATGAAGATCACCCTGCTCATTGTCGCCGGATTCCTCGTCATCGCCGGGGCGGGATTTTTCATGCTGATGCGGACCCTGAGTGAGGACATCGAACGTCAATATTCCCAGGCATCTGAGGAGCCGCTCGTCGATTTCGCCCATCTCTTCGCCGGTCTTCTCGAGCAGGATGTGCGGAACGGGCGGATCGAGGTGGGCGGATTCCGCCGGGGTTTTGCCGATGCCTATGGCCGTGAGTTCGTCGCGAAAATCTATCAGCTCGAGAAGACAAAGATTCACACCCAGGTCTATATCACCGATGAAAATGGGATCGTGATCTTTGACTCCGAGGGCGGTGCCCGTGAAGGCGAGGACTACTCGCGCTACAACGATGTCTACCTCGCCCGCGAGGGGAAATACGGGGCCCGCGCCTCGCGATCCGATCCGGAAGACTCGAGGACGAAGGTTTTTTATGTCGCCGCTCCGGTGGTCCACGAGGGGCGAACGATAGGGACGGTGACTGTCTCCCGGCCCGAGACGGCGATGGCTCCCTTTGCTGAGGATTCGCGATCCCGCGTGGTGCGATCGAGCCTCATCATGGCGGTGGCCGTCTTTCTCCAGGCCGCGCTCTGGGCCCACTGGGTGCTCTACCCGATCCGGCACCTCACCAATCACGCCCGCCGCATCGCGGCCGGTGAGCAATCGTCGATGCCGCTCACCGGGGTCGCGGAGCTGCGCGCCCTCAGTCTGGCGCTCGAGGAGATGAGGGTGGAGCTGGAGGGGCGGCACTATGTGGAAAACTACGTGCAGGCGCTCACTCACGAGTTGAAAAGCCCGCTCGCGGCGATACGGGGTGCGGCTGAGTTGATCGATGAAAAGATGCCCGCAGATCGCCGCCGCCGTTTTCTCGACAACATCCTCGCCGAGACGAACCGCAGCGAGGACATGGTGCGCCGACTCGTCCAGCTCGCCGCGATCGAGAGCCGCACGAAGCTGGCGACACGCGAGTCGATCGTGTTCGGGGCGCTCGTGAAGGAAGAACTCGCGGGTCTCTCCGCCGCGGTCGAGAATCGCGGGCTCGAGGTGAATGTGTCTGGCCTCGATACTGGGCTGCGGCTCGAGGGCGATCCGCTCATGCTGCGCATCGCCCTGCGCAATGTGCTCAACAATGCCTTCGATTTCTCGCCCGGGGGTGGCCGGGTCGGGATAGCCCTCGCAGGTGAGGAGGGCGGCGGGCTGCGGCTCGTCATCAGCGATGACGGACCGGGCATGCCCGACTACGCCGAGGGTCGGGTCTTTGACCGTTTTTACTCGCTCAAGAACGAGGTCACCGGGCGCAAGGGATCGGGCATCGGCTTGAGTTTTGTGAAAGCCACGATGGACCTGCACGGCGGCACTGCGACCCTGGCAAATCGGCCCGAAGGCGGGGCGGAAATGACGCTGCACTTTGGTCGATGAGCCCGCGGACGCAAAAAAGGGCAGACGTTTCCGCCTGCCCCTCCGGTGCATTCAAAAAACGGAGTTCTGATCAGCCGAGATAGGATGCGATCGAGGTGATGCGGTAGCGCTTCATCTCGCCGTCGCCGAGGGGGAACTCGACTTCGGTGCCGACGGGTTTGTCGAGGATCGCATTGCCGCGCTCGGAGAGGTAGGCGATGATGCCATTGTCAGGATCGGAATCCCAGGCCCCGAGGACGGTGTATTTCAGCGGCTCGCCGCTGCCGACCGCGTCGAGCGTCACGATAGTCCCGATGGAGACCTTGGTGGTGTCGGGGTCTTTGAAATCGGTGGGCTGGGCGAGCTTGAGATCACGCTCCCAGTCACCCTGGCGCTTCATGAGGACGCGCTGGTATTCTTTCGAAGACTTGTATTCGAAGTTCTCGCGAAGGTCGCCGTAGGAGCGGGCGATCTTGATGTCTTCGCGGTTCTGCGGGATCTCTTCCTTGATGAGCTTGTCGTAGGCGGCCTTCTTCTCGGTGAGGCTGGACTCGGAGACGATGAGGGTCTCCTCCTGCACTTTCTTCTGACGGCCCTGCATGAGGTCCTGAATCTCGGGGTGGAGCTTGATGATCCGCGCCATCAGTGACTTGCGGGTCAGCTCGTCGAAGGACGCCGAGGTGACGAGTCGGCTCGCGAAGTTGCGAATCGTATTGATGTTCGCCCCGCTGATGAAGTCGGGAATGAGTCCGTTGTCGTCAGCGACGAGGTCGCGGAGACGGTTTGCGGCACGCACGGAGCCTTCGTCGTTGAGCTGATCGGCCTCGAGCGAGCTCATCACCGAGAGACAGAGGGTCGGGGTGAAGACGGACTGGGAGAGTCCTTTTCGCTCACGACAGATCCAGGCGAGGGAGTCCGAGGTGATGGTGCGCTGCTGCAGGCCGTTCGCCATGTAGGCGATCAGGGCGGGCTTTTTCTCGGCGGAGTCGAGGTAGCTGGCGATCTCGGCGATGGATCGCAGGTTGCAGGCAGGGATGAGACCGAGCATTTTGTCGACCCAGGCGTCTTCGCCGAAGGCATCGGGGAAACTCTTGAGAACCTGGCGAAGGCGGGTCAGGGAGAGTTCTTCGAAAAGTCCCGGAATGGCGCTCTCGTCGGCGGCGAGAATCTCGGCGGTGGAGATCTGTCCGTTGTCGGAGTCGAAGCCCTTGAGTTTCGTCTGGAGTTCTTCACGGATGAGGATGAGCTCGACGGCGGGAGCATACTGCAGCTTCACCCCTTTGCGGGCGATCTCGCTGATCTCCGCGACGAGTTCGATGAGATTATCCTGATGATCCTTGAAAGCGTTGATTTCCTTGATAATGGCCTCGACCGCTTTCACCTTGGCACGCAGGTCGCGGGCTTCGCGGAAGTCGGCAATGAGCCCCTGGGAAGGATCGAAGTCTTCTTCACGCAACTCGAGGGGGTCGGTGCGTTTGGCGGGGACGATGAACTGCATGTTCTCACGCAGCTTCTTCTTCGTCGCTTCCCACCAACTCTTGTATTTGCCCTCGGGGATGATGTAGCCCTTCAGCAGTTCCTCGAGCTTGTCAAGGAAGAGGCGGTCGCCGTTGCTGCTGAGGACGAGCTTAACCAACTCGACCGGGTCGGAGTTCGCGAGGGCCTTCAGTTCGTCTGACGAGGCGAAACGTTTCGCGAGGAAGGAATCCTCCCCAATCGGGGTGAGAGACATCGCGGCGAACTTCATTCCGAGCTCGTGGCCCGCCTTTTCTTCGAAGTCCACGACCACCTTTACCCCAAGGCGGTCCCAGTCGACCACCTTGCCGGCGCCCCAGCTTTTGTGTTGGCAAAAGGTTCCAGGAGGAAGCAGTTCGAGTTGTTCTGCGGTGAGGGAGTCGATTTTGCCTCGTGAGACTAGCTTTTCAAGATCGGGATGCATTGTCCCTCAACATAGGAAGAAGCAGCCCTGAGCCAAGTGAAAAAAAATTTTGGTTGCCAATATTGTGTCGCCTGTCTAATCTTCGCTCAAGTATGAGAAGAATTTTGGCTGCATTTATCCTCCTTGCGTTCACATCGGTTTCCTTCGCGGACATCCACGAACCCCCGAAAACGAAATATACCATGACCCGTAAGCTCGGTCGTGGGGTAGCCAATATCGTCTACGGATGGACTGAGATCCCCATGACGATGCACCGCTGGGGCGAACTCCACACTGAGCAGGCTGCTGGTATTTACACCGCCGGCTTCATGCAGGGCGTGCAGCGCGCAGGTGCCCGTCTCAAATACGGTTTCTACGAAGTAATCAACTTCCAGCGTCCCCTTTACAAAGACAGCTACCGCCCCGTGATGGCCGACATCGACTATCTCCCGATTCGCGGTTACGAGGAGTTCCCCCCCCAAATCGGTTACTTGACGACTGCGGGATACACCCGCGGTCGCACTTGGTAAGGCTGATTTCTCTCAAATCTCCCCTTCAAAAAGGCTGCCTTCGGGCAGTCTTTTTTGTTTCAGACTCCCTTATCGAGGGATTTTACCGGTAGGTTTCGAGGAAACGGCGATAAAAATCTGACCCTTCCTCCAAGTCGGTGATGGCGAGATACTCGTCTTTCGTATGGGCCTGGGCGATACTGCCGGGACCGCAGGCGACCGAGGGGATGCCGCCGCCGGCGAGGCGTCCCGCGTCGCAAAACCAGGGGGCGGTGGTGAGGCGCGAGCCGATCGACTCGAGCCGCCGGATGCCATCCGTCGCCGGATCGGTGAAGAGAGGGCAGGAGTCGCCAATGACCTCCACCGTGACAATTCCCCCCCAATTTTCCTTCTTGAGAAACTCCCTCACGAGACGCAGCGCCCCGCCCGCCTCGAAAAGAGCCGGGGTTTCCCGAAAATCGAGGGTCGCATGGCAGTCCGACGGCACGATGTTCGGGCTGCTCCCGCCACTGATCATGCCGAGGCTCACGGTGGGGGGGCCGAGGACGGCGTCCGCATAGTCGGGGAGACGGCTCTCGAGATAGGGGAGGAGCGTCTCCAGCACGGGCATGAGTTTGCGAATCGCATTCTCTCCCTGTTCCGGAGTCGAACCGTGGCAGGAGCGTCCCCGTGTCGAGAGCTTTAGCCAGACACATCCCTTGTGCGCGTAAACCGTCTCGAGAGAAGTGGGCTCGCCGACGAGAGCAAAAGAAAAACCGGCACCGTAGCGTTTCGCAAAATTCTGTGATCCGGGCTGGTCGGCCTCTTCGCCCATCAGGCCGACAAAGGTGACGGCGCTCGAGAGATCGGTGAGGTCATTGCGGAGCTGATGGAGCGCCCAGAGCATCGCTGCCATCGTGCCCTTCGTGTCCGAAGCCCCGCGGCCGTAGATTTTTCCGTCCCGGATTTCGGCTGCAAAAGGCTCGACCGACATGCCCATGACACTCACGGTATCGACATGCGGGGCGAGGAGGAGTCCCTCCTTCCCTCCACCGCTGCCTGGAAACCGACCGATCACGTTGGGCCGACCGGGGAGGACTTCGTCAAAGCTGACCTCCGCCCCGCAGGCCTTGAGGAGCTCCCCGATATAGATCGCACAGGCCAGTTCCCCGGTAGCACCCTGGCCGGGAGCGCAGTCGGGATTCACACTCGGGATACGGATCAGTTCCTGCAAAAGGGCAGTGGGGGAGGCTGGAAAACGCATAAGCGCGACAATATCACCGCATTACCTTCAAATTCCAGTGAGTGGAATTGCGAAAAAGACTGGATTCCGAAGTCGTAATTGATTATGGGTTTGACATTAATGCGCTTTCGAGGCCTTAATCAGCTTCCGAACTTTTAAAAAGTTATTCCTTTATGAGTGATCAAGATCCACAAAAACCTTCCGTCAGCACTTCGACGGTTCCTTTGAAGAAGGAAACGGTTAGAATCAGTTTGAGAGCGCAGTCCGACGAGTCAGGACCGGTTGCTCCGAAAGGATCCACCGCACCGATTCCTTCCGGGGGACCTTCGACGGCCGCTATTGCCGGCATTCCCGCGACGGGCCCGATCCCGCTTGCGGCGACTGATCCTATTGACGCGACAGCGCCCCTGCCTTCGAGCGGACCCACCACAGCCCCGATCGGTGGTGCCTCGGCCCCGAGTTCACTGAACGCGCCGGCTCCTCCGCCACCGTCGGCGATGGCGGCGCCTCCTGCGCCCCTCGCTCCGCCCGCCCCTCGTGCTCCGCAGCCGCCTTCCGCGCCTCGTGCGCCGCAGCCGCCTTCCGCACCCCCGGCTCCCGGGATACCGGTTGCTCCTCCGACGGGTCCGCCCGCCGGTGCCAAGACGATCCCCCTTTCCAAAGGCCCCGACCCGCTCGGCCCGACTCGTCCCGTGCCCACCGCCGGTGTTGCCGCGCCCCCGTACGCCGTGGCGCCGACTGCTGTCGCTCCCTCTCCGATCGGTGCCAAGACCATCCCTCTCGCCAAGGCTCCCGGCAGCGGTGGCCCCGGCCCGGTGGGACGTGTCACGACCCCCCTTTCGCCCGGTGGTGCCAAGCCGCTCCCCCATGCTACGGTGAAAATGGGTTCGACCCAGCCCATGGGCTCGACCGGCACACCGACTAAAAATATCCCGAAACAACCCAATATTCAATCCACTGCCGAGGAGGTAGAGGAAAAGTGGGAAGAAGAATACGAAGAATCCGGACTTATGCCATTTGCAATCATCGTTCTGATCCTCGCCCTTGCGGTTCTGGCCATCCAGCTGGTCACCAAAATGGGCGCAGGTAGCTGATCCCGACACCGCCTGACCCGCGACACCCTTCACTGCGGTGGCGTTGGGACGGCCCTCGTCGGAAATAATGAGCCCTCCCGGGTTTGCCTCACGAGGTGGACCCGGAGGGCTTTTCCACGTCGCTCGTTCGCACGGGAAACAGCAGTAGTCCAGCGCCGCGACCATTTCCCGCTTGCCCGCTCTCGGATATTGGAGGAAATAGTCCTCCGCCCAACCCGGGACGCCGAACAGACTCAACCAATCATCTCTCCGCACCATGGCACACGAATCCATCGTCAATCTCACCAGTGACAATTTTGCGACCGAGGCCGAGCAGGCTTCCGTCCCCGTGATCATCGACTTCTGGTCCGAGCATTGCGGCCCCTGCAAGATGCTCGCGCCAGTGCTCGACGAAGTCGCCGCTCTGGTCGGTGATACCGCCAAAGTGACCAAAGTCGATGTCATTGCCCACCGCGATCTCGCGATGCGCTTCGGCATCCGTGCGGTCCCGACCCTCATTTTCATGAAGGACGGCGAAGTGAAAGAAACGAAGACCGGCATCATGATGAAAGATGCGATCGTGCAAAAGCTCCAGTCGCTCGCTTGATTTCTTCCCCGGTCTATCCTCTCTCCTTGTTTTGAATCCGGCACTCGCATCGCGTCCCTCATTGAAGTGGCTGCTCCCGCTCCTCCTCCTCACGGTCGGGTACCGTGTCGCGGCTTCGTCGTTCGATTTCCTCGGCAACACGGCACCGCTCATGGCCATCACTTTTGGTGGATCGATGCTGCTTGGGGTGCGGTTCTGGTGGCTCCCCGTCGTCCTGCTCGTCACGAGTGACCTCGCCCTCGGCTTCATCCACGGCGGTGGCAGCGGAATCGGATCCTACACCCTGATGTCGGCGCTTTTTTACGTGTTCGTCGCTTTCATTGGCGGCAAAGCGGGTCGTCTCGAAAAAATCTGGCCGATGATGTGGTGCGGCACCCTGCTCTGCGGCGTGCTTTTTTATGCCGTCGCCAATACTTATAGCTGGCTCGTCTGGCCCGGCTATGCGATGACCCCGGCTGGCTGGTGGCAAGCGCAGACGACGGGCGTTTCGGGGATTAGTCCTCCGGCCTGGATGTTCCTGCGCAATGCCCTCATCGCCGATTCGATCTGGTGCGCGGTCGCGGGGCTGCTCTACCTCGCGCAGCGCCGCTCGCAGGTGATGACGGCTGCTGCGGTGACGGCTCGTTGAGGAAATCTACGGGGCGGAAAAAATCCCGGAGTGCTCCGCTATTGCTTTACGTGACGGCGCAGCGATTTATCGTCCGAGCATGTCAATATCGGCCCACCCCTTTCTCGAGAACGAATTTCATATCCGCTGGTCACAGCTCGTCCCCGGGGCGATCGAGCCTGACATCCGTGAAGCCCTCGAACGGGCGAAGGAGCGGGTCGAGCGACTTTCCGCTCCCTTCGAAGCGTCGGAACTGACCTTTGAAAACACCCTCCTCGAACTCGAGCGGGCCACCGAGGAACTCTCGATGGCCTGGGGCCGCGTTGGCCATCTCGATTCCGTGCGCAACTGTGAGGCGCTGCGGGCCGCGCAAAACGCGATGCTGCCCGAGGTGACCCAGTTTTACTCGCGCATCCCTCTGAACGCCGCTCTCTGGAGCCGTCTGAAGGCCTACTCGCAGAGCGACGAAGCAACCGCCCTGACCGGCGTACGGGAACGTTTCCTCGACGAGACGGTGAAGGACTTCATCAGCAGCGGGGCCGATCTCCCCGACGAGAAAAAAACCCGGCTCGAGGAAGTGCAGTCCGAGCTCGCCCGCATCACCCAGAAATTTTCCGAAAACGTCCTCGATTCCACCAACGCCTGGGAACTAGTCCTCGAGGATGACTCCCGCCTCGTCGGTCTGCCCGAGACCTCCCGCGCCGTTCTCCGCAGTGAGGCCTCGGCGAAAGGTCTCGGCAGCGAGGAGGCGCCGGTCTATCGCATCACCCTCAAAGCGCCCGTCTATTTTCCCGTGCTCGAATATGCGGACGACGCTACCCTGCGCGAGCAGGTCTGGCGCGGCAGCATCACCGTGGGCCAGGGCGCCGACTACGACAACACCGACCTCGTCTGGGAGATCCTGAAGCTGCGCCACGAGCGGGCCGAGATCCTGGGAAAAGCGAACTTCGCCGATCAAGTCCTCGAAGAGCGCATGGCGGGCACTGGAGAGGCCGCCCTGCGCTTCGTCGAAGACCTCGCCGAGCGGACCAAACCCTACTTCGCCCGCGACATCATCGAGCTCGAAAACTTCCGGCGTCTGCACGACCCGGAATGGGCCGGGAAATTTGAACCCTGGGACATCGCCTACTGGGCGGAGAAGCTGCGCCGGGAAAACTACGCCTTCGACGAGGAAGAGCTGCGGCCCTACTTCGCGATCGGGAATGTCATCGAGGGCATGTTCCGACTGACCGAGGAGATCTTCGGATTCCGCATCGTCGAGGGAGCCTCGACCTACACCAAACCCGGCGAGACGCCCGTCGGCGACGGCGTCGAGGTCTGGCACCCCGAGGTGAAATTTTACGAGCTGCGCGACGCCGAGAGCGGCGAGCTTCTCGGCTCGTTCTACGCTGACTGGCATCCGCGCGAGGAAAAACGGGGCGGAGCCTGGATGAATTACCTGCGCACCGGTTCCCCCGCGATCGAGGGCCAGCCGCGCGAGCCGCACCTCGGGCTCATCTGCGGCAACCTCACCCCATCGTCGAAAGACCGGCCCGCGCTCCTCACCCATCGCGAGGTCGAGACGGTCTTTCATGAGTTCGGCCATCTCCTCCACCACCTCCTCGGCGAGGTCGAGATCAAGGCACTCAACGGCGTCAAAGTCGTCTGGGACTTTGTCGAACTGCCCTCGCAGATCATGGAAAATTTCTGCTGGTCACGGGTCAGTCTCGACTTTTTCGCGAAGCACTACGAGACCGGCCAACCGATCCCCGAGGGGCTCTTCCAAAAAATGATCGGAGCGCGGAATTTCCAATCCGCTATGGTCATGATGCGCCAGCTCGCCTTCGGAAAGATGGATCTCGACCTCCACATCAAGCATTACCGGAAGCCCGACAGCGGCGACCTCGACCAGCTCGTGCGCGACATCCTCGCCGGCTACACAATGCCTCTCGCGACCCATCCCCCGACGATGGCGCGCCGTTTCACCCACCTTTTCGCGAGCTCGACGGGATACGCGGCCGGCTATTACTCCTACAAGTGGGCCGAAGTCCTCGACGCCGACGCCTTCACCCGCTTCGCCGGAGCCGGCGTCATCAGTCCCGAAGTCGGACGCGAGTTCCGCGACAAGGTCCTCAGCCGGGGCAACTCGGTCGAGGCCGCCGAGCTTTTCCGCGACTTCATGGGAAGAGATCCCGAGCTGAATGCGCTGCTGGAACGGTGCGGGCTCGTGGCGGATTGAGGGGTATTCCCGTTTGGATTAATGGTTGCTAAACGAGTCATAAATCGCTAATTTTGACTAGTTCAGTAAGCGTTATGGGGAGACAGGCAACACTCCTGTTGCCAAAGCAGGCCCGCCTCCTAGAGGAAGTGGGCAAGAACCTCCGCCTTGCCCGATTGCGCCGGAAACTCAGCGCCGAGCAGGTAGCTGAACGAGCCGGGATCAGTCAGTCGATCCTTCAGAAGGTGGAAAAGGGAGATCCGAGCACTGCGGTCGGAAACGTTTTGCAGGTACTCATGATCCACGGTCTGGAGCAGGATATTCTTCTCCTCGCCGCCCAAGATCCACAGGGTCGTAAACTCCAGGACACCGGGCTGGCGATCCCCCGCCAGCGTGCGCCGAAGCGAAAGATGCCGCGAACGATTGATGGATGAACCGGGGAATTGAAGTCTGGGGTGACTGGATCGAGCTCGGAGGGCCTGTTCATGTGGGAACACTGCGCGCCATCGAGACGCGGGGAAAGGAAGTATTCTCCTTCGAGTATGAGCGATCACGAGTCGGTGGAGAAGGGCCGCCCGGGAACTCAACATCCCGCGATCCGAACAGGAGGCCATGGAAGTAGCCTTTGCCGGGGGCGAATAAAAGGAGTCTCTCGATTTAGGCCCCTCACCGCCGATTCTCCAGCGCTGCCGCGATGAACCCTTTGAAAAGGGGATGGGGCGAGGTCGGTTTGCTCTGGAACTCGGGGTGGAACTGCACCGCGATGAAGAAGGGATGCCCGGGGATCTCGATGATCTCGCCGAGAGTCCCGTCGGGCGAGGTGCCGACGAGTTGCAGCCCTTTTTCCCCGTAGAGGGTGAGGTAGTTCTGGTTCAGTTCGTAGCGGTGGCGGTGGCGTTCGTTGACGGACTGTTTGCCGTAAAGTGCGGCGGATCGGCTCCCGGCGGTCATCTTGGTCTCCCAGGTGCCGAGACGCATCGTGCCGCCTTTGCTGTTGATCACTTTCTGGTCTTCGAGCAGGCAGATGACGGGGTGCGGGGTGCCTTCGTCGAACTCGGTGCTGTGGGCGTGCTCGAGGCCGCAGGCGTTGCGGGCGAACTCGATCGTCGCGATCTGCATGCCGAGACAGATGCCGAAGTAGGGAATGCCGTTCTCCCTCGCGTAACGGGCGGCGCCGATCTTGCCCTCGATGCCGCGGTCGCCGAAGCCACCGGGAATGAGGATGCCGGAGACTTCACTGAGGTATTTTTCCGCCCCTTCGATCTCGACGTCGCTGGAGTCGATCCGGACAATATCGACATGGGTGTCGTTCGCCGCGCCGGCGTGGGTGAGAGACTCGTAGATGGACTTGTAGGCGTCCTGATGGTCGATGTATTTACCGACCACTCCAATCTTGATGTTGTGACTCGGATTGACGATGCGATCGACCATGTTGCGCCACTCGATGAGGTCGGGCTCGGGGGTCTGGAGACCGAGCCGGGCGCAAATGATGGTGTCGAGCTGCTGATCGTGCAGCTTCAGGGGCGCTTTGTAGATCGTGCCTTTGATATCGAGGAAGGGGATCACGGCCTCGGGACGCACGTTACAGAACATCGAGATTTTCCGTTTCACGTCGTTGTCGAGGGGATACTCGGAGCGGCAGATAATAACATCGGGAGTGATCCCGATCTCGCGCAGCTTCGCGACGCTCTGCTGGGTCGGTTTGGTCTTGAGCTCTTCGGCCGCTTTTATGTAGGGGATGAGAGTGGCGTGCATGAAGGCGACATTTTCATGGCCGACTTCGTCTTTGAACTGACGCAACGCTTCGAGGAAGGGCAGCCCCTCGATGTCCCCCGTGGTGCCGCCGATCTCGGTGATGATGACATCGACGTCGGACTTCTCTGCCACTTCGTAAATGCGGTTTTTGATGACATCGGTGACGTGAGGAATCACCTGCACCGTCGCGCCGAGGTAAAGGCCCTGGCGTTCGTTCTTGATGACGGTCTCGTAGACCTGCCCGCTCGTGATGTTGTTGAGTTTGGAAAGGCGGCCGCTCGTGAAGCGTTCGTAGTGCCCGAGATCGAGGTCGGTCTCGGCGCCGTCGTCGAGCACGTAGACTTCGCCGTGCTGGAAGGGGCTCATCGTGCCGGGATCGACGTTCAGATACGGGTCGAACTTCTGCATGAGAACGCGCAGACCGCGGCGCTCCAGCAACGTTCCGAGGGCGGCTGCCGCGAGACCTTTCCCGAGCGAGCTGACCACGCCTCCTGTCACAAAAATGTACTTCATTGATTCAATAATTGGTTGAGTATCGCTGCCTGCTCGGGAGTGTCAACGCCGGGGGAGGTGTCGTCGGTTAAAACGACCCGTATCCTCGCGCCGTTTTCCATCGCCCTCAGTTGCTCGAGGCCTTCGGTGCGCTCGAGGAGGGAGGGTTCCCAGGCCACGAAATCGAAGAGAAAGTCCCGGCGGAAGCCGTAAATGCCCTTGTGACGGTAATACACGAGGTCTTCGGGGACGCTCCGGGGATGGGGAATGAGGCTGCGCGAAAAATAAAGGGCGTGACCGTCGCGGGTGATCGTGACCTTGACCACGTTCGGGTCAGTCAGGATCGGATCGTCCGCCGCGAGGGGATTGGCCGCCGTGATCATCGGTAGACCGGGATCGGCGAGGAGGGCGCTCGCGAGGGAATCGATCAGGCCGGGGTCGATGAGCGGTTCATCTCCCTGAATATTAATGATATGCGACATCTCCGGAAAAGCCCGTGCGACCTCGGCGGCCCGATCGGTGCCGCTGGGATGATCGGGGCTCGTCATCGTGACATGACCGCCGAAGGCCTCGACGGCGGCGGCGATGCGCTCGTCGTCGGTCGCCACGGTCACGACGGAGAGTTCGCGGCACTCGTGGCAGCGGTCCCAGACGTGTTGGATGAGCGGCTTGCCCGCGATGAGGTGGAGCGGTTTTCCGGGGAAGCGGGTCGATCCCCAGCGGGCGGGGATCACTCCCAGGACTTGAGAGGGTTGGGTCGGCATCTTGAGAGGGTTGAGTCTCTTGATGAAGTCGCGGAATGATCATTAATCAAGGGAATCCGATTGAATTCATCACGGAACCGGTGAAAACGTGCTTCCTTAACCAACCCTCTCTCATCCCTTGGAAATAGCTTGCCTGGATCTCGAAGGTGTCCTTGTTCCGGAAATCTGGATCAATGTGGCGCAAAAAACCGGAATCGACGCCCTCCTCGCGACGACGCGTGACATTCCCGACTACGACGTGCTGATGACGCAGCGTCTCCGCGTTCTCGACGAGCACGGGCTCACGATATCGGACGTGCAGGAGGTCATCGACAGTCTCGGGCCGCTCGAGGGCGCGGTGGAGTTTCTCGAATGGCTCAAGTCCGAGTTCCAGGTCGTGATCCTTTCGGACACGTTCTACGAATTTGCCCGTCCGCTGATGCGGCAGCTCGGCTACCCGGCGCTCTTCTGCCATCGGCTCGGGATCGGGGCGGACGGACGCATCGAGGCCTATCAACTCCGCATGCCCGACCAGAAAAGGGAGGCCGTGATACGCTTTCACGAGCTGAAGTTCAAGGTCATCGCGGCGGGGGATTCCTACAACGACACCAGCATGCTCGCTGAAGCGGATCGCGGGATCCTCTTCTGCCCGCCGCAGAATGTCATTGATGAATTTCCGCAATTCCCCGTGGCGACGAATTATGCGGAACTGAAGGCCGCGTTTCTGGAGGGTCGGGCGGCGGTGCGGGGGTGAGGTCTGGGAAGTGGGGACTTTATCGGTTAGACTTGGGCGCCTTGTCCGCGACCGGACCGGGGGTCGGAGCGCTTTTCAGTTTCAGAAGCTCTGCGGCAAAACGGCGACCGATCTCCTCCTGAGTTTCACAGCCAGTGGGTGATGGCCCACCAGTAGACCGGGATGCCGACGATGATGTTCAGAGGAAAGGTGATCCCCATGCTCATCGTGAGATATTTTGCCGGATTGGCCTCGGGGAGGGCTTCTTTCAGGATCGCCGGCGCGACGATGTAGGAGGAGGATGCGCACAGGATCGTGAGGAGGAAGGCATCGCCATGGTCGAAACCGAAGGCCTTGCTGATCAATACGGCGAGGACTCCGTTGACGATCGGGGCGACGAACGCGAAGACGACGAGGATCATGGGGAATGACTCGATCTCTTTGAACTTCCTGCCGACGACGGTTCCCATGTAGAGGAGAAAGAAGACCAGCATGCCGGTGAACATGTCTCCCCCGATGAAGGTGGCCAGCGGTGAGTCTTCGGTTCCGAGGGCCTTCAAAATGTAGCCGATCGCCATGCTTCCCACGAGGACGATGAGCGTTCCGTCGGTGAGCGCTTCTTTGATCACGGCCGAGGTCGGCTTGTGATCGCCTTTTCCTTTGAGAGAGAGGTGAGCCATGACGATGGCTAAGATGATCGCCGGGGTTTCCATGACGACGAGCGCGACGGTCATGTATCCGGCGTAGGGTGCCCCGACCGAAGCGAGAAACCCGACTGCGGTGATGTAGGTCAGCGTGCTGTTCGAGCCGTAGGTAGCCCCGATGGCGGCGGCATCGGCGACCCCGAGCTTCTTCTTCAGCAGAAAAAAGGAGTAGACGGGAACAAGGGCGCTCATCGCGATAATAATGCCGATGATGAGGATGCCATCGCCGAACATGGGGGAGTGATAGAGGCTGACCCCTCCCTTGAAGCCGATCGAAAGCATCAGGTAGAGGCTCACAAATTTCACGACTGACTCCGGAATCGACAGATTCGAATTCAGCATGACGGCGACGAATCCGAGAATAAAGAAGAGCACTCCCGGGTTAAGAATAGAGGTGAAGATATCCATGGAATAAGCGGTGTTCAGATGCGGTTGAGTGAACGGCAGGATTGCCGGGCACGGGCAAGGTGCGCTTGCATGAAGTTCTTTCTAATATATGTTTCTAGAAATATGATTCTGATTTACAGAACGATCAATGGCCTTCCTCAACTACCACCACCTCCGATATTTCCGTGCGATTGCGACTGAGGGAACGCTCACGGGAGCCGCGGCGCGCCTTGGCGTTGCTCAGTCATCGCTGAGCGTGCAACTTAGGCAACTGGAGGAAAGTCTCGGCCAGCCACTCTTTCACCGGGAAAGCAAGTCTCTCATTCTGTCCGAGGCGGGGAGGATTGCGCTCGACTACGCCGAGTCGATTTTCCAGTCCGGGGATGAGTTGATCAGTGTACTTCAGAATCGGCCGACTGATCGGCGGAGGGTCCTCCGGGCCGGTGCTGTCGCGACCTTGTCACGGAACTTTCAGCTCGCCTGTCTGAAACCGTTTTTCGGTCGGGACGAGATCGAGCTCATCCTCCGATCCGGGAGTCTGAGTGAGCTGCTCGGCCAGTTGCGAACCCACCAGCTTGACGTGGTTCTTTCCAATCTCCCCGTGCGACGCGATGCGGAGACCGACTGGCACAGCCATCTGCTCGAAGAACAACCCGTCTCCTTTGTCGGAATCAAGCCGAAGCGCGGCAAGCATTTTGTTTTTCCCGATGATCTGGCGACGACGCCGCTCCTCCTCCCGACTCTGGACAGTCATCTGCGGGTTGCCTTTGATCTCGTGATGGAGCGTCATTCTGTCCGACCCATCATCGCTGCGGAGATTGATGACATGGCGATGATGCGCCTTCTTGCCCGCGAAGGTGCCGGCGTCGCTCTCGTGCCGCCGGTGGTGGTGGCAGGTGAGCTGGAGAGGGGGCAACTCGTCGAACTCTATCGCTTTGCCGACATCAGGGAGAACTTCTACGCAATTTGCCCAAGTCGGCGTTTCCCCAATCCTTTTGTCGAGGAGTTGCTCGCCCGGGCCAAAAAATAGTGACCCCGGGGGTGCCTGATTCTTTCCCTGATCAGTATTTGAAAATCATCCGGCGCAGGAAGAAGCCGAGGGGCAGTGCCGCCATCCCGAAGATCGGGAGGACAGCGGCCATGGCGACGCGCTGACGGAGGTCCGTTTCGTAAAAGAACCCCGCCATGGACCACACTAACATCGCGGAGATCACAAAACACAGACCAACGGCGGTCAGGGTGAATCCCGTTGCCGTTGTGATCGGCAGGGCGTAGAGCAGGAGGACGGCGAAAGGCGCGGTCCGCCACCAGTCCAGTTCCAGCGAGTTCCGCCCGATTATCCAGAGGAAGACCTGGATCGAAAGGACGAGGATCAAGAGGGCGAAGTAGACGGCAGGATCTCTCATCGGGGGATTCGTTTGTCACTTCACTCACCTCATCCTCACCGCGCTCGTGACCATCGCACCGCGCTCGTCGGTCAGGGTCATGAGCCAGGTGTTGGCGTCGGCCGGGAGACCATCGGCGATGGCCTTGCCGTCCGCGATCCGGGCGGCGATGCTTTTCCATTCTCGATTCGAGCGTTTGCCTTCGGCGGAGGTGTAGAAAAGTTCGGCCTTCACCAGTTTCGTCTCCGAGGTAAAAGGCACCGTGGCGGTTTCGGCATGGACGTTCATCTCGCCGACGACCGGGAGCGGGATCCCGCCTTTCAGGATCGAGTCCACAAAGATTCCGATTTCGATCGGAGCCCATCCCGGCGGATGCCCGTGGGCCATGCGCGGCTGGATGCGAAAGGTCCGCGGCCCCTTCACGAGCGCATAGGACTTCGCGTAGCTGTCGATTACGTAGTGGATGTCGTGAGTGCCATTGACCCAGAAGGTCGGCACGTTGCATTTGCCTAGGTGGCTTGACGGATCGTAGGCGGCGATCCAGGCGGCGCGCCTCTCTCCGAGTTTATCGATGGAAGGCTTTTGCACGGACTCGCCTTCGTGGAGAAACCCGCATCCATAGACGGGAACGGCGGCCTTAAAACGATCGTCGAGCGAGGCGGCGAGGCAGGTCGTGTAACCGCCCCAGCTGATCCCGGTGACGGCGGTGCGCTCGGGATCAACGCCCGGCATTTGGCGCAGCAGGGTGTGTGCCTTCATCACATTCGCGACGGCGTGGTAGGGCCAGTCGTCGTCAATGCTCCCGCCGATGCTGTCAAACTTCTCGCCGTGTCCCTGGTCGATACCGCCTTTTTCAAGACGCGTCCTTGTCTCGCGTGGGTGGCCATTGTCAGAGATTTTTTCTCCTTTTTCATCAAACTTCGGTGCCGGAGGTCTATGCCCCGAGAGATCCATCGCAATCGCGGCATAGCCGCGTTTTGCCCAGAGCCAGACCCAGTCCGAGAAGGCGGTGCCGCCGCCACCGTGGATGAGGACGATGCCGGGAAAGGTCTCGCCCTCTTTGGCAAGGCCGAGGGTCGCGGGCGAGGCGTAAAAGGCGAAGACTTGGGTCGGCCCCCCGACGGTCGATTTTCCGGTGATGGGCTCGCCGGCGTAGACGAGCGATTGAATCGGGGCGTCCGGATCCTCAATTTGGAAAGAAGGTGTCTCGGACTGGAGCCTCGCGATCGGCCAGACGCCGGCGACCGCGTCTTTCGCAGGCTCGGCGGTGGCGTGGAGTGGTGGCATGGCGGTGAGGCAGAGGCAGGCGAGCAGGGCGCGGGGAATCGCAGGGGTCATGGGAGTAGAAAGGCCCAAAATCGTCCCCATGACTAGACATTTTCGACCACCCGGGCGAATCCCGGTGTCGGAGATGGCACGTGCCGGACACGGAATCTGTCGTATTTGGGTGCCTCGTCGGGTTGACTGCACGATTTTTGACCTAAATGGAACCGTCCCTGCTATCTCGCGAAGAGGCGGAGGTAAAAGGTGTTGCCGCTGAACCGATTGCATTTATCCAGAACGAACTTATCAACCTTCAGGGCGCATTTGTGTGCCCTGACCTCGCATTCATCCTGAACTGCACGCCGAAACCCACGACTACATGCCCTTTATGGAAATTTCTGACGAAAAACGCCGCGAGATCGAGATTCTCAAAGACGAGATCCTGAAACACCTCGTCCGCGACCAGGCTCACGATGCCGAGACGGCCACCCGGGGCGACTGGTGGCGCGCCGTCAGCCTGACCGCGCGCGGTCGCATGATGGAACTGGCCTGCGACGTGCGCAAGCACCGCAATCTCCGCAATGTGAAGCGTGCCTACTACCTCTCGCTCGAATACCTGATGGGGCGTCTCCTCGTGAACAATCTCGTCAATCTCCTCATGCTCGACGATTGCCGTATCGCCCTCGCCGAGCTGGGGCAGGATCTCGAGGACATCGTCGAAGAGGGCCCCGACCTCGGTCTCGGCAATGGCGGTCTCGGTCGTCTTGCGGCCTGTTTCATGGATTCGCTCGCGACCCTCGACTACCCTGCGGTCGGCTACGGGATCAACTACGAGTTCGGGCTTTTCCGCCAGAAGTTCATCGACGGGCAGCAGGTCGAGTCGCCCGACGACTGGCGCCGCTTCGGTAGTCCGTGGCAGATCTGCCGACCCGAGTATGCGGTCGAGGTGCCACTCTACGGCCATGTCGAGATGCAGTTCGACGAGGTGGGGAATGGCCGCCCTGTCTGGACCGGGACCCGCTCGATCCTCGGCGTACCGTGGGATCTCGCGGTGGTCGGGTATGGGGGGAAATCGGTCAACTACCTGCGCCTCTGGGAGAGCAAGGCTTCGTGCGATTTCGATCTCGATATCTTCAACCGCGGCGGTTATGTCGAGGCGGTGCGCGAGAAGTCGCTCAGTGAATCGGTCTCCAAAGTCCTCTATCCGAATGACTCGACCGAGGCCGGCAAAGAGCTGCGTCTTGTGCAGCAGTACTTCTTCGTGACCTGCTCGCTGCGCGACATCGTGCGCCGCTACCGCGCCTACAACGACACTTGGGAAAGTCTGCCCGACAGGGCCGCGATCCAGCTCAACGACACCCACCCGTCCATCGCCGTGGCCGAGCTCATGCGGCTCCTCGTCGATGAGGAGAATGTGGAATGGGATCAGGCCTGGGCGATCTGCCAGAAGACCTTCGCCTACACGAATCACACTCTCCTCCCCGAGGCGCTCGAGAAATGGAGCGTGCCGCTCTTCGAGAAAGTGCTGCCGCGACATCTCCAGATCATCTACGAGATCAACCGACGTTTCCTCGAGGAGCATGTCACGAAGCACTGGCCCGGTGATGCCGGCAAGCTCGCGGCGATGTCCATCATCGAAGAAGGATCGCCGAAGATGATCCGCATGGCCTACCTCTCCGTCGTCGGCAGTCATACGACCAACGGCGTCGCGGCCCTGCATACCGATCTGCTCAAGCGCCATCTGCTCAAAGATTTCTACGAGCTTTTCCCCGGTCGTTTCCAGAACAAGACAAACGGGATCACCCCGCGTCGCTGGCTCAAGGCCTGTAATCAGGAGCTCTCGGCCCTGATCGACCGGTCCATCGGGACAGAGTGGCCGGCAAATCTCGACCTGCTCCGCGGACTCGAGGCCTTTGCCGATGATCCCGCCTTCCAGACCGAGTTCATGGCGATCAAGCATCGCAACAAGCAGCGTCTCGCCAAACTGATCGAGGAACGCTGCGGCATCACCGTCGATCCGGCGGCGCTCTTCGACGTGCAGATCAAGCGTCTCCACGAGTACAAACGTCAGCACCTCAACTTACTGAACATTCTCACCCAGTATCGCCGTCTCCTCCAGAATCCCGAACTCGATGTCGTGCCGCGCGTTTTTGTCTTCGGGGCAAAAGCGGCACCCGGCTACGTCCTCGCGAAGGAGATCATCCACGCGATCAACGCGATCGGTGAGGTCATCAACAACGACGAGCGCATCGGCGGCAAGTTGAAGGTGGCCTTCATTCCGAACTACGGCGTCACTGCGGCCGAGATCATCATCCCGGCGGCGGATATCTCCGAGCAGATCTCCACGGCGGGTAAAGAGGCCTCGGGCACGGGGAACATGAAGCTCGCCCTCAACGGCGCGCTCACCATCGGGACGCTCGATGGTGCCAATGTCGAGATCAAGGAAGAGGTCGGCGATGAAAACATCTTCATCTTCGGGCTCACCGTGGAGGAGGTCGATGATCTCTGGGCGAACGGTTATTGCTCGATCGATCATTACTGGGCCGATGAGGAGCTGAAAGAAGTGATCGACTGGCTCTCCTCCTCGACTTTTGCGCCGAAGGGCTCCTTCGACACGATCCGCCGCAGTCTCCTTGACGGGGGCGATCCGTATCTCGTCCTCGCCGACTTCCGCGCCTACGTCGAGGCGCAGGCGCAGGTCGATCTTGCCTACCGCGATCAGCAGAAGTGGGCGAAAATGGCCATTCTCAATACCGCGCGGGTCGGGAAATTCTCCAGCGACCGCACCATCCACGAGTATGCACGCGACATTTGGCGGTTGTCACCCGTCCATGTGTAGGCGAGCGGTTCCCTGAATGGACGAACTGGCCGCCAAGCAAGTGCTGCTTGATTTTGAACTGATTACCCTCATCGCGCTTGCGGTGGGAGTGGCTTTCTATGCTCTCTTGCGGCGCGTGAGGAGGCACAAGCCCTCGCTCGAGCCCGACGACTACGACATGCTCGACCTCGCCCTCATGTTCCTCCCGGCGATACTTTTTCTGGTGAACCCGATCGTCGATGCGGTCATGGCAAGGGCAGAGAATCCGAAGCCGATCGAGAAGCCGAAGAACGATATTCTTTCCGCCTTCGTGAACATCGGCTATTTTGCCTTTGTCGGGATCATGACCTGCGGCATCATCGAGTGGATCCGCAACCGCCGGGTCGTCGATCTCTTCGGCCTGCGCGAGCTAAGTCTGCCGAAGATCGTCGTCATCTCCATCCTCGGCGGAGTCGCTTCGATGCTCATCTGCGCGTGGGCGGTGGGGGAGTTTTCCACCTCGTACCTGGAGGGCATCTTCGGTGAGCTCGAGGTGCAGGAGCCGGTGAAAATGTTCCAGGAGTCCAGCTCCATCGTCCATCTCTCCCTCACCATCCTCATGGCCTGCGTCGCCGCGCCGGTCGTGGAGGAATTCCTCTTCCGCGGTTACATGTACGGGACTCTGCGCCGTCTCACCAATCCCGTCTTCGCCGCCGTCATCATCGGCGGGCTCTTCGCGGTGGTGCATGGAAATCTCCCTGCACTGCTCCCGCTCTGGGTCTTTTCCATCCTGCTCTGTCTCGCCTACGAGATGACCCACTGCCTCTGGGTCCCCGTGGGCATGCACGTCTTTTTCAACGCCGCCAATATCGTCCTGATGCTGATGCCAAAAACGGCAGAATAACGCCACCATGCCGGAGAAACATTCGACGCAGCGACTTGGAGACCTCGGCGAGGAAACGGTCGTCGAGCATCTCGTCGGGCTCATCCCGCCCGACCCCGCGCTCATCGCCGGACCCGGTGACGATTGCGCCGTCGTCGCGATGAGTGATGGGATGTGGCAACTCCTGAAAACGGATTGCCTCATCGAGGGAGTCCACTTTCTCCCCGGGACAGACCCGGAACTCGTCGGTCGCAAAGCGATGAATCGCGTCATCAGCGACATCGCGGCGATGGGCGGGCAGCCGCAGCACGCCCTCGTCACCCTCGCCGTCGAGGCCGACCGCGAACTGGGAGAGGTCGAGGGGTGGTATCGCGGCATGATCGCCGCCGCCACCGAAGCCGCCTGCGGCATCGTCGGCGGAGAGACCTCGCGGCTTCCGGGAAAAGGCGTCGTGATCTCCATCGCGATGACGGGTCTCGTCGCGCCCCGGCACTGCGTCCTGCGCAGCGGCGCGGCAATAGGCGACATCATCGCCGTGACGGGGCGTCTCGGCGGGTCGTTCGCGAGCGGGCGTCATCTCCGTTTCACCCCCCGTCTGAAAGAGGCCCGCTGGCTCGTCGAGCACGCGAAACCCAGTGCGATGATGGATCTCAGTGACGGACTCGGATCTGATTTGCCGCGAATGGCCCGTGCCGGGGGCAAAGGCTACAGGGTTGAGTCATCGGGCCTACCCTGTTACCCCGGCGTCAGTGTGGAGCAGGCTGTCACGGAAGGGGAGGACTACGAGTTGCTCCTGACTTTCTCTCCGGCGGTTTTTGCGACTCTCCCGGGACGGTGGAAGGCGGCCTTTCCTGACACGCCGATCACCGCGATCGGGGAGATCACAAAGGAGACGGAAGAACCTCTCCCCCGCGGATGGGAGCACTACCGCCATGAGTGAACCTTTTGCCATCACCACCGCCTCCGCCGAAGAGATGATCGCGGCGGGCGAGCGATTCGCCGTGACCCTGCAGGCCGGCGATGTCGTCGCGCTCAATGGCGATCTCGGGGCGGGCAAGACCCATTTTTCAAAAGGGCTCGTCGCCGGGCTCGGAGCGGTGGAGGACGTCACGAGCCCGACCTTTTCTCTTGTGCAGGAGTATCTCTCGGGCCGGATCCCGATCTATCATTTCGATTTTTACCGCCTCGAATCGCCGGCGGAATTGATTTCGCTGGGGTGGGATGACTACCTCGACGAGGGCGGAGTCATCCTCGCCGAATGGGCCGACAAGTTCCCCGAAGTTCTCCCTGACACTACCATCTGGCTCGATCTCGTGATCGAAGGAGACGGCCGCCACACCGTGAAAACACGATGATCCTCGCCCTCGAAACTTCTACCCGGGACGCCTCCCTCGCGGTGTGGGATCGTGCGACGGGCGCTCTCGTCCACGAGTCCGGCTTCACGACCGAACGGGCGCACAATGCCGTCATCTTCGGTCCGGTCGAGATGATCGTGAAGGAATATCGCGACCGTCTCAGTGGCATCGTTGTCGGACTCGGCCCCGGATCCTACGGCGGGGTGCGCGTCGGGATCGCGGTCGCGAACGGGCTCAGCATCGCGATGGGACTGCCCGTCGCGGGGCGGTCCTCGCTAGAGGCGTGGGATGCGGAGAGTGACTCTTATCTCGTCGTCGGAGACGCGCGACGGGGAACGTTCTTTGTCGCCGAAGTGATCGAACGAAAGCTGCAGGGCGAACCCGCCCTGATCGATGCGGCGGTGGTCGAGGCCCATCTCGTTCCGCTGCGCGAGAGGGGTTTGAGTCTCTACACACCCGATCCGAAAGTGACCGGGATTCTCCCCGATGCCCGGCTTTCCTTTCCCTCGGCGGGGAAGCTGGCGTCGCTATTTGGAGATGCGGATTTTGGGAGCGGGACCGTGCCCGTCGAGCCGCACTATCTGCGAGCGCCGTTTATCACGATGCCGAAGGCGAAGTGACTGGAAGTCTCTCGCTCCTCGCGACAGGGTTGCCTCGCAAGTTTAACTCCGTTCCCGCCCGCCAAATAAAACTCTATCGGGCTTAACAATTGAGTCGGCCGCAGGATCGTCGCGCTGACAACAAGGTAGGGCCGGTTCGAGCGCAGGGTCGCGAAGTCGCGGCGAATGGGTGATGGAACGCCAGTCCGACACTACCGGCAAAAACAGCGGCATTACAAGGGACGCCAACCACTTGGCCACGGAAAGGGTGGGCGACACCAAATATCCTCTCGAACTCTTCGTCCGCGTCATCAACGTGAGCCTCGAGACGATGAAGATCGTGCGTGGCTTACTGAAACTGGAGATTCCCTGAGCGCCCGCGGCCTCGCTCGTCACGGACGATCCCATCCGCCCGACGATCACGCCCTCTCGGTCCGATGACGACGAGGGTGGTGATGTTGGGGGATTTTTTCATAAAGTTCGAAATCAGAACACAGTTAGCGCCACCACCGTAGCGATCGCCAGCAGCGCGGCATAGACCAGTGGAAAGACGATCCGACAACGTCTGTCGATGCGGTATCCGCGCTCCAAGTCGCCGCGGCCGTCATGACCGGCGACGATCAAATTGATCACAACACTCGCCCCCATGATCCAAAGGCTGAAATTGAGGAAGGCGTTCATCCATGTCATGTAGGATATCTGGGGCATGATCTCGCCGACCAAGATCTGGTAGGCTACGGCGGTGAGAAGTCCCACAAAGGACACGCTCATGCGGTCTCCCAGGGAGGCTCGGTCCATCCAGAAAACAGTCCACGAGAGGAGGACAATGAGAAACAGTGGAAAAACGACGAGTCGGACCACGAAGAACAACTGCCGCCGGACCTCCACCGAGACGATCAATGCCGACGATTGTCCACTCGTCCCGGCATAGGGTGAAACCATCTCGCGGCTGGCCCCGCCGGCGCTCTTCACGCTCCACTGAGGCACGTTGATTGCCGCTAGATTAGAGGAGACGGCTCCCGCGCCGAGGTGCAGGGAAACGTCGTTCGAGTCGAATCCCAACACTTCGAAGACCGCTTCGAGCCGCTGGCGGTCAAAGGGATACCGGCGAAGATTCAGCACCGTTCGCGAGACTGCGTTCACCGTCTGGATCAAGGTGCTCGTCCCGTCGGGCGCGACGCGGAGCAAGACTCCCTGCGTCTCCGGAATACCCAATGAATTGTTGAGCACGACCTGGGGATACCAGCCTGGAGAGAGCTCGTTGAATTGGAAGACTCCGTGATAGAGCTTTTCCTTCACTCCCTCAATGTTCGGATCGAAAGCCTGTCGTGAGTCGCGCCAGACGAGGGTGAGCACGCCCGAAAACTCGAACGTTTCCGCCTCGTCATCGATCTTGTTGATGTTGGTGAGATGGAAACGCGATTCGATCAACACGGGCCGGGCACCTGGTGGCAGGTCGCACAGTTGGGCCTGATTCAGTGCACCTGTGCCCGGGGGCGCGGCGTCGGGCGTTTGGGCAGAGGCGGGGGCCCGGCCGACGGAGAATATCGCCACTGCGATCGTGACAGTAACAGAGGCGAGACCGGTTAGATTCATGTGGGCAGGAGGATAGAGAGAAGTCCGAATAATGCACGAAGATTCTCCCCGGACGCGGGACTTTCTCAGGGAGAAAGACCTCTGAAGAGGAGCTCTGCTCCATCCACCTTCTAGCCCTGATACGAAATGAGTCTTGCTATCGACTTAAGAGGCGGCTAACAATCGGAAAATTTTAAAAACTATGGACACGTCTCCAACGCTCCGGCGGTTCCCCCCCTATCGACTCGCGGCCATCGTGATCGCAGGGATCGGCCTTTCTTCCTGCTCCTCCGTAAAGGTCAAGCTGGACCCGGGGTCGGTCACGAAGGAAGCGATCCTGCAAACCCACATTCTCGAAAAACACGCGGGGCCTCCCCCTGCCCTCCTGGCGAGTCTGGCGACGGGTTCCCGCAAGCTGATCGTCAGAGCGAAGCGTCTGGAGGTGCGAAAGGCGCATAAAGACGCTGCCGCCCACTACCTGAAATCCGCTGTCGATGCCGAGCGTCACTTTGCCTCGGGCGCCGAAGCCCGCGGATCGGATGCCGAAAAGGCTCTCATCGAGCTCCACAATCACTCCCTCTCCCGCTTCGTCGAGCTGTGGATGGACGATCCCCGGCGCGACGGGTCCGGAACCTATCGCTTCGACTGCGAAGGAGAAACCATCGAGATCACTCTCGCGTCCGATTCAACCTACAAGGTGGGTTACTTTGATCGGGCCGTCGCCTCCCTCAGCGTGAAGGGAACCGGGGTAATCAGCAAAAAACGCGATGGCTGGGGCGCCTCCCTCGTCGGCATCCGCGACCAGACGCCGGAACGGGCTGCCGAAATGAAGCACTACCCGAAACGGGGCCTTCACGCTCCCGTGACTCTGACCATGGATTCGGTTCGCAAATCCGAAGGGCTCACCAGGGCGACTTTTTCCCTGCGCAATCCCATGCTGGAGCAAACCATGCAAGTCGGAAGCCGGACCCTCCCCGTTGCTGCGGATTTCTCTGCACCGGTGGCGGTGGTTCTAAATCATCAGAGTGAACAAATCCTCGGTCTCGAGGGTTTCTTTGACGCTAAAGAACGCGAGAAAGTTTCGGGCATCTACCTTTACGAACCTTACGATCCGAACCGCATCCCGGTGCTTCTGATCCACGGCCTCATCTCTGTACCGATGATCTGGCGTGACATTCTTCCTGAAGTGATGTCGGACCCGGAAATCTCGAAAAGGTACCAGGTGATGCTCTTCGCCTATCCCAGCGGCATCTCCATCGTCGAATCCGCCAAAATGCTGCGGAACGACCTCGCCGCAATGCGGAAGCACTACGATCCGGACGGCAGCGACCCACTCTCTCGGAATATGGTCGTGGCGGGGCACAGCATGGGGGGCATCCTCACCCATACCCTCGTCGTCGAAATGGGCAACCATCTCTGGGAACAGATCAGCAGTACACCTTTTGACCAATTGGAGGTCGAGCCGGATCAGAAGGAGAGAATCCGCAGCCTGCTCTTTTTCAAACCCGATCCTGCGGTGCACCGGGCCTTCTACTTTTCGGCACCCCACCGGGGAGCGCACATGGCCGAAAAGGGAATCGTCAAGACGATCGCCAAGTTGGCGAAATTGCCGTTCAACATCGTGCAGGAAAGTGTGCTGCGCAATCTCGCCTTCGACGGCAACATTCACATCGAGGCGATCAAGAAGGGAGGTCTCACTAGCGCCCATTCGCTCAGGCCCGGTGCTCCTATGGTGGCCGCCCTCGATGTCGCGCCCTATCGCAAGGGGGTGACCTACCACAGCGTGATGGGCGATCGCGGAAAGGGTGATACTCCGAACAGCTCGGACGGTGTCGTTGAATACTGGAGTTCGCGTCAAGACGGCGCAGCATCGGAACTGATCGTGCCTACCGACCACAAATCCTACAAACACCCGAAAGCGATCGATGATCTGAAGCGTGTCCTCCGGGAACACGCGGGATCAGGTGACAGGATCTGACCCGAACGCGAACCGTCACTTCGGCTCCGGGGTCTTGATGGTAAATCGTTCACTGCAACGGCGTCTATCAGATCCGGTGAGGTGCAGGCGCGCTCGGTGACTATGGTGCAGGTAAGCTTGACGCCGAAGCGCTTCGTGTCGTAGGCCGTCCAGTCAGGGGTGGAAATCTCGATGACACGATCATAATAGAAGAGGCTCTGTTTGGCGTTGAACTCGGGGTTTTTCCACACCGAGATGAGTTCGGGCACGCCAATGGTGTTGGTAAACCTAAAGAGGAAAATGGAAACTTCGCCATAACGTCGTAAGTGTTGTAGGATCAGGGTCATGGAAGCTCCTGTGACCCTGATTCCGGCTCACCCTGCGGGTGAGAAAACACCCCCCCCGGCGGGCGCTTTCACGCCGAGCGCTTTCACGCCGGGCGCTTTCACGCCGAGTGGGACGACCAGGCCCCCGTCACCCGCGAGGGCCAGCTCATCTTCTTCTTCCAGTTCCTCCACTCCGGTGGGCGGTGGGCGGTGGGCGGTGGGCGGAATTTTTGCGCGGCTGCCCCCTCCACTATACCGGCAACCGTGGCAGCGGCGCGCGCAACGTCATGGGCACCGCCCTGCTCAGCATCCTCTGCGGCCACTGGCGCTGCGCCCACATCGACGCCGTTCGCGGCGCCGGCATCAACCCCGGACTGCCGGGCATGAAAGGCACTGTCAGTGAAGATGCCGTGCGTCCCGGCATCGGCCGGATTGATGAAAAGTCAGGCCTCGACGGGATCTCCGGCCAGATCCCCGGCCGCATCGCCCCCGCCCTCAGTCTGCCGTGGATTGCCGCTCTGGCGGCCATGCGGTGTGCGCTTCGCGGTGTATGATGGCGCGCTGCGCCGGGCGTTCTCGACATCGACGTCACCATCAAGCCCCTCTACGGCCATCAGGAGGGTGCCCAAATCGGCTACAACCCTCAAAAACCCGGTCGCCCCGGCCACGTTTACCACAGCTACTTTGTCGCCAACCTGCGCCTCAGCCCCGGCGTCGAAGTCCGCCCCGGCAACGAACACGCCGCCACCAGTGGCCCACCTTCACCCGCGGCGATTGACTCGGCTGCGCCGCAGTCTATCTCCCTGCGGTCGGTTGCGGCCAAGGCTGGGACGCCTGCCCCACGCTCCTGCCCGGAGTCGAGCGCCAAGTCCAGAGCGGCGGCCAACGCACCATCAAAGTCAGCGTTCTGCATGAAAAAGGCGACTTCATCGCACACGCCGTCACAGTCATCAGCAACGAGTTGCACCAGACCCAGGCCATCACTGAGCGATGGACCGTGGAGAAGCGCTGGACACTACTCCTGACCCGGGTGCTGCATCGCTGGCTCGGTGGAAAGTGGCTGCCCGGTCTCCCCGATGACGCACAACTGCTCCTAAGCGGGTGAAAAACACCGCCCGGCCATCACTCCACAGCCACATCAAACGCCTCGATCATAGGTGCTCGCCCAACACGCCCATTTTCCTTTTTAGGTTCATCCGGAAATCGACATCGAGTTCGTTACGCTTGAGGGGAAATTCACACCGGCACTGACCCGCAGGCTTTCCGATAAGTGGGGTATCCCGTCGAACCTTATGTTCATGAGCTCGCCCGGTAAGCACCTGAATCACCGGATCGCCCATATGGCAGGAGTGCGACCGATCATCTGAGCGCCCTGCTCACCGCCTTCACCCCAGCCTCGCGAGCCGTCTCGACAGTGATAGTTTGGCAAGCGTAAACCTCTATCATGACCCCCGACCAAGTCTTCAGCCTCGTCAATCTCGCCGCCCTCCTCGCCTGGATCTACCTCATTGGCATTGCCCGCTGGACACCGCGAGTCTTTGCGGTTGTACGCTATGCGATTCCGATCGTCTTTGCCCTCGTTTATCTGACCTGCCTGTTTTTGTCCGAGCCAAATCCGGAAGCAGGATACCAGTCGCTCGCTGAAGTGACCGCGATCTTCACCCAGCCCTGGGTCATCGTCGGAGCCTGGATCCACTACCTCGCCTTCGACTTCTTCGTCGGCTGCTGGATCCTGGTCAAGGCAAAGGCTGAAGGAATCGCCCACGGCTGGATTGTGATCCCGATGATCGCCACCTTCATGCTCGGTCCCGTCGGGCTTCTGCTATTCTTGATGCTGTTGGGATTCAGAAAGAGGCGAGAGTAGAGGGATGACCCGGGTGTGGCGAAGCCTCGCGAGGGGAAGCCGCTGAGAGGGTGGCGCGTTGTTCGCCTTTGCGGACACCCCGAAAAGGATACACGCTTTGAGCACAGTTTTAAGGGGGCAAATAGGGGTGTTATGGCCCTATTAATGCAATGCGATTGCATTAGCCTCCTGCTGAAATTTTCCGTAAACCGTTGATTTTTAAGGTTTTACGGAGCACGCCCTACTGGACTCGAACCAGTGACCTACGGATTAGAAATTTATCACTTGCCTGTCCTTTCCTGTCTAGTAGTGTCCTCTTGTGGACCAGTAGAAGCCAAGTATTACAAGGGTTCCAGCCGATTTAAGACCCAAACAAGAGGACAAAGGCATGACAAACAGGGACGAAAAAAGTGGCAAAGGAATGGCAAAGCCAAAATCGGCGGGCCGGAGCAAGGCCGATGCGCGATACTGGACAGACCGCACCTTCTTCCCGGTCTACACAAACGACGGTGAGAAGCGAACCGCGAGGCACTACGCCGCGAGAATCGGCTACCTCAAGCGCCGACACACTTTTGCCCTAGGGACGGGGAACAAGGAGACTGCCTCGAAAACGGCCGCGACCATTTTCGGGAGCCTGCAACGGCAGGGATGGGATGAGACATTGGCGAAATACGCCCCGACCCATGCCGCTAAGAAACCCGCCACCGTCGGCGAATTGATCCGTGAGGCTCATGCATGTTCCTCCGTTGCGCCCGACACACTCGCCGACTATGCGCGTTCGCTGCGGTCGATTGTCGCGGATGTGGAAGGCATCAAGTCCGTTGTCGCGATCACGCGAGGCAAGCGCGTTCTCGATCCGAAATCGGGAAAACATCGCGTCGTGAAGATTGCGACCTCGAAAGACGTTCGCTTCGATCCCTCAACCGAGGCGGGCGAGGCGTGGCGCAAGCGTGTTGATGCCGTGTCGCTCTCGCGAATCACCCCGGAGAAAATCCAAAAGTGGAAGCTCACCTACCTCCGGGCCAATAGCGGGGACGACTACGAACAGGAGCGGCGGACGAAAAACACCGCGAATTCCAAGCTACGACAAGCCAAGTCCCTGTTCTCGAAAAACGTCCTCCCCTATGTCCAGCGCTCGCTTGTCCTTCCTGATCCGCTCCCCTTCGCCGGTATCACCTTCTTTCCGCGCCAGTCCATGCGCTACGTTTCGCGAATTGACGGCCCGTCCCTTATTCGCAACGCGGTTGAGACCCTCGCCGAGAGTGATCCCGAGGCTTTCAAAATCTTCCTTCTCGGAATCATGGCCGGACTCCGTGCCGGGGAAATCGACATGCTCCTTTGGCGGCAAGTGGATTTTGACGAGGCGACCATCACGATTGAGGCGACTGCCCATTTCAAACCGAAAGCCGAAACCTCCGCAGGTGGCGTTCGAATCGAGGAGGAGACCGCCGAGCTGCTGAGAGGCTATCGCGCACGGGCCACCGGAGAATTCGTGATCGAGAGTGACCGACCGGCGAGGACAAGGGGACGATACCGGGACCGCCGTGCCAAGGACGCTTTTGCCGCGCTGAATTTGTGGCTTAAATCACAAGGAGTATCCGCAGCGAAACCGCTTCATGAATTGCGGAAAGAATTCGGCTCACTCATTTGCGCGCGGGCGGGCATTTACGCCGCCTCTCGCGCTCTCAGGCATGCCGACGTTGCCATTACCGCCGCTCACTACCTCGACGAAAAGGAACACGTCACTGTTGGGCTAGGAGAATTTCTCAGACCTTCCGTGAAGTCGTCGGTCGAAACGATTGTGGATATCAAGGACGGGAGGAAGGCAGGATGAGTGAGGGGCCGACACAGGCAGAGCTTGAAATGTTGGCAGCGCGTTACGCCGACATTGTGATGGCCCTTGCCCAAATACCGGAACACATGGCGCATTCCGAAGAGCTTCTCGAAAGCGCGCAAGCCACCGGTAACGCCGATATGATTCGAATTTTTGAAACGGCGAACCTGCTCGCAAAACACCGCTACGGGAAAATCGGGGGAATCGAAAGACAAGTCAGGCTTGCCGAGAAAGTTCGCCAGAGCAACAAAGGGAATGCGCTTCAATCATCCCAGCTGGCAAACCGGATTAGCCAAGCCTTACTTGCCGGTGATGCCGCCTTTATTTCCGACATGAGTAAAGGCCTTACCATGATCGAGGCGCAACCGTCCGCCACGAATGACGCGAGGTTTTTCGCCCTGATTATCGCCCGTGACTTCCGCAATGCCGATATCGAACCAACGAAAGCCGACGTTCGCGAGGAGGTGACTGCCTTAATGAAAAATCACAACCGGGCAAAGGGGACTGTTCGCTGGCAACGCGATGTATGGCCAAGCCACCCGGAGCTTGCTTCACTTCGAGGAGGACGGCGGGGCGAGGATCGGAAACGGCTTCCCGAAAGATAGGTGGACACGAAAGGCGGCGCTGTCCATTTATCCGCCCTCTCATGTTGGGTATTATCCCTTCATGTCCCTAACTCCACACCCAAAAGAAGACCGCCAACTGTCCCGCAAGGAACTGTCTGAGCGGTGGAACCTCTCGACCAAAACCCTCAAGCGCCGCGAGAAGGAGGGCATACTCCGCCCCTTGTCATTCGGAGCGCGGACGGTGCGCTATCGTCTCTCGGAAATCCTGGCCATCGAGGAGGACGCCGCCGCCCGATAAACAAAACAGGGCCACCCCGGAGAGGCGACCCTGTTCAGCTTGAAATCTGTTCAGAACATTACCTCTCTTCGGGACGGCTCGCAACCTGCGAAACGTCATGAATAATTTATCACTCGACGAGGCCATTCAGCGCCTGCCATTAAATACCCTCGCTCGCCGCCTTGGAATAGGTGGCGAGATTCCAGACAGGGACGGAAAGACCGTTTCCTGTTGGTTTCCTGAGAATCACCCGAATGGAGATAGAAACCCGTCCTTCAACCTTCATTCAGGCCTGACCCGGTTTAAATGCTTTTCGTGCGGGATCGAGGGACGTGGGCCGGATCTGATCGCGCTCGCTTTGCACCTTCCGCAAGATGAAGCGGTGAACCTATTCTTTGTGATGGCGGGGGGCGTCTCTCCCGATGCCGTGGCGTCCCGCCCGAAGGAAGTAAAACGTAAGACGCTCGCCTTGCCAGCGGACGCTCACAAGGGCACTGCGGCCGAAATAGAGGCAGTAGCCGCGTTACGTGGCTTCTCCCCTCATGCCGTGGCGCTGGCTCAAGGAATGGGCGTTTTAGGCTTCGGGACCGTTCACGGCTTTCCTTGTTGGATCGTCTCCGATACGTCGCGAAAGAACGCGGAAGCGCGCCGAATGGACGGGCACCTATTCCCACCTATAGGAGACCTGAAAGAGCGGAAGGTTCACACAATCAAGGGAAGCTCGAAAGCCTGGCCGGTCGGAATTCAGCCGGTTCACTCCAAGCCGGTCCTTTTTACAAAGATCGTCCTTGTTGAAGGTTCAGCCGATTTTATCGCCGCCTATCACTTCCTGATTAATCATGAGATATGGGACACGTTGCCGGTTGCTATGCTGGGCTGTAAGAACCGAATTGATACATCTGCGTTGAAGCACGTTCGAGGGCGGGCGGTGAAGATTATCGCGCACGATGACGAAGCAGGCCGGGACGCGGTTACCGGGTGGAATTCCCAAATCGTCGCAGCCGGAGCTGAAAGAGTGACTGTCTTCAACCTCGCTGGGCTTCTCATGAAAGACGGTTCACCGGTGAAGGACTTGAACGATTGCGTTCACCTTCGGGCCGAAGATCAATCCGAACTGGAAGGGCTTTTCTCATGAATAGAAACATTACCCTTTTCGAAGCGCCGCAGATGGAGGCTATCGAGATGGAGGGGCACGTCCTTAGCGGGCCGCCTGCTTTAGATCGCGCCGCGCTCCCTGGTCTGACTGGCAACATTATCGGGAAGATATTACCTCACACGGAAGCAGGGGAGGCCGCGCTTTTGTTCAACCTGCTAATCGCGGTTGGAAGCATAGCAGGCCGGACCCGCTACACACTCGCCGGGAATTCTCGCCATTATCCGAACCTTTTCGGTGTCCTTGTGGGAACTTCTGGCAAGGGCCGTAAGGGAACGAGCTGGAACGCATTCAAGCCGATCCTTTCCGAAATAGACGATGCGTGGTGTAACGATTGCCGGGGATCCGGTTTGAATTCCGGTGAAGGCCTGATTTACCACGTTCGCGATTCAACCCGAGACAAGAAAGGAGAGATGATCGAGGGCGTAACGGATAAGCGTTTATTTGTGATCGAGGAGGAATTCGCTTCGGTGCTTAAACGGATGAAGGGCCAAAACAATTCCCTCGCCGCCGTGATGCGTGACGCGTGGGACGGTAACGACCTACGGAGCATGGTTAGAAATTCACCGGACCGCTCAACCGCTCCTCACGTTTCCATTCAGGCACACACAACAAAGCAGGAGCTTATCGACCTCATCACCGGGACCGATTGCCAGAATGGATTCGCGAACCGTTTCCTTTGGATTTACACGGAGCGCTCTAAATACCTCCCTGACGGCGGGGCAATTCCGATGCGTGAATTGCTCTCGGAAATTTCAGCTTTACAGGCCGCGCTTGAAAAGGCAGAGCAAGGCGACGAGATGGAGATTCCCCTTTCGCCGGATGCGAAAGAATTATGGCGGGCCGTTTACCGTGATCTTTCCGAAGGAAGGCCGGGGCTGATCGGTTCAGTGATCGGAAGGGCTGAGGCACAAGTTCGAAGGCTCGCTCTTTGTTATTCGCTGATCGCAGGCGAAGGCGATACAAGCGTTGAAAGTCTGCAAGCCGCGCTCGCCTTCTGGAAATATTGCGAAGATTCCGCCGGTTGGCTTTTCGGAACGCCGTTTAATCACCCGAATGCTGATCGGATTTACGATTATCTTCGGAAGACGCCGGATGGAGCGACGAGGACCGAGATCAACCGGGAATTCTCGAATCATCTCAGTCGGGCGCAAATGGAAGATGCTCTTTCCATTCTTCAAAAAGCAGGGGCCGCCTATCCAAAAAGAGAGAAAACCGGAGGGGCAGACTCTGAGCGCTGGTTTATCGCGGGGGCCGCGAAATAAGCGAAATAAGCGAAATAAGGAGGGGTTAATTCGCTTAATTCGCTCTTTTCGCAGGCCACACCGGAGAAATGCCGACTGAATCACAATTCCCCAAAGCGCCACCGCTACGGTTTGAACTGACCGAGGAGCAAGCCGCCCTCGTGGACGCCGCCAAGCCTGCCGGAGATGTTGCGCTTGTTGTCGGATACGCACACCGTCACCCATGGCCGGACCCGGAGAAGTTCACCCTTTGCGCCTGGTTCGTGACAATGCCAAAAGCTGAGGCCGCGTTGATGGCGGGCGGGATCATGGCGACGGGTAGGCCGAAGAGCAAGCAGGCGGGCGGATCAAAGGCGAAATGAGGAAATCGGTAGCGTCATCTTTCGCCCTTTCTTGTCGGCGATTGTAACATTTACGCCATCATTCAAAACGACCGTTCCAAAGCGGCCTTTGTGCGTGCCAGATGTGACCTTAGCGCGACTTCCATATTCCGGGCCACTCTCGTTAAATTGCGAAATCGCCGCCCGTTTTTCGGCTTTCCGTTCGCTTGATCGCTCGCGCTTGTATTTGCGTTTCGCTTTTCGGTAGGCAACAAAAGGGGTGAGGCCGCAATTTGAGCAACGAGCTGAGCCCTTAAAGACGGCGACAAACACCCATACAAAACCCCAAAGGCCGCATGAAAAAAATGAAATGAGGAAATGAAGGATATGATTTGTCGTCGGGATGTTGAAGGGCTGAACGCCGCACAACGAGCAGTTATGATATTCAACTTGGTTTGCCATTGCTTAAAAGTGCCTTGGCTCTCACGGAGGGCAACCGAAACATTGCCGTGACCTGCTGTTGCGTTTAATGCAAGTCGCTTGCAACTAGCGGCCGTGGTCGCCACGTCCCTGATTAAAAGAGGGCTTCGCGAAAGAACCTAATAACCCCCCCCCCCGTTAGCGTAACGCCGTCACATTACCGTAATCCTCTCAGAATCGCGCCTAAGCGCCGGTAACGCTCTGGGCAGTGTCATCATAGCCGACGGGATGCTGATCAGGCTCACGAACTGCCCGTCATCGTGGACGGCGCCACCGTAGTTTCCCCTATCGTCGGCATTGTTGCCGGTAATCCGCCCGCATTTGAGGCCATTCCCGATGCAATCGAGGGCATTAATTGCCTTTCTAGGAGTATTTCCAACCGCCGGATTCGCTTTCAACCCAAATAATCCCAAGAACCGCCAGAATGGCAAAGGAGTGGCAAAGGAAATAAATCCCTCGACCTGAAAGGTTTATAACCCGTTGAAAATCAATACACGCCCTACTGGACTCGAACCAGTGACCTACGGATTAGAAATCCGTTGCTCTATCCAGCTGAGCTAAGGGCGCTTGTTTTTCCGGGAGGGAAGTATCGTTGATTTGGCGCGATGCGCAACCGCAGGGCTGTCCCGATTTCGACCACCACGATCAGAACTAAGAACTAAGAACTAAGAACTAAGAACTAAGAACTAAGAACTACTATCTCAAACCTTCTGCAACTGCCGCTTGAGGCTGGCGCGGAGGGAGAAGAAGGCGACGACGACGAACATGATCATCGCGAAGAGATTTAGGTGGAGGGTCTTCACGGTGAAGGAAATCAGGGGCGTCTCGCTGCTGCGAGGGAAGCGGAACTGGCGCTCTGCTCCGAAGAAGATGTTCGGCGGATTGGCTTTTTTCCGGTAATCCTCGCGCTCGACCTCGGCCCGGATGAAGAGATCCTGGACCTTGCTGTTGAGATAGAGGTCACCGACGGAGTAGGTCTTTTCTGTCGTCTCAGAGACTTCGTAGTAGGGCTCGGGGTCGAAGGTGCCGTTCTCGAGGGCGGCACGTATGGACTTGAGCTGCCGGCTGACGTGCCCGGGCGAGACGTCTTTGATCCCGTGGATCACGGCTAGGGCCTGCTTGAACTGGTAGAGGCGTTCGTGCTGGGCCTCGGTGAGCTCCTGCTCGAGAGGGATGCGGCTGAATTTCTGGATCTCGTCCTCGATGTAGTTCGTGAGGGTGCTCGCGGGATTGTTCTCTGCGTGGGAGATGATGACGGACTCGTAGCTCCATCGCAGGGGCATGAGGTGGCAGATCCCGGGCACCTTGAGACGGCTCGCTTCCTCTTTTTCATCATCGGGCACGAACCACTGGCGGATGTTCTGGATGATGTCGAAGCTGCGGTTCATCTCATCGTATTTGATGAGCGCTCCGCCGAGGATGATGTTCGGGATGAGGATGAGCGGGATGATGTTGATCGCGGTCTTGGGACTGCTCACGATGCTGGAGATGAAGAGCCCGGCGGCGATGCCGACGAAGGAGGTGAGGAACATCCAGAGGAGGTTCTGGAGGAACATGTCCCGTATCCCGAGGATGGCGTTGCCGATGAGCAGGTAGATGACGCACTGGATGAGCGCGAAGAAGCCGAGGGAGAGATATTTCCCGATGATGTAGCCGCTGATGCGGAAGCCGTGGTGGCGCTCGCGCTGGAGGAGGTTGCGGTCGCGGATGACCTCCTCGGCGGAGTTGGTCATGCCGAGGAAGAGGGCGGTGACAAGTCCGAGGAAGAGGTAGGTGGGGATGTGGAAGGCGTTCGCGAAGTTGTAGGAGCCGTCTTCGGAGTAGCGCATCACCATGGCGATGAGGATGGCGAGAGCGGGTGCCTCGAGCAGGGTCGTGGCGAGGTTAGCCCGGTTCCGCAGCTTGCTGAGGAAGGCCCGTTTGAACTGGTTGGAAAAGCGCACCCAGTCGTGGCGCAGTTTTCGCGGCGGAGCCTGTGGTGTCTTCTGGAGGGAGGAGGTCTGCGAGGTGTCAGAGTCGAGCTCGCGCAGGTTCACCTCTTCGAGGAGTCGGTAGGTCTGGAAGCGGTCGGACCAGAAGGCGGAGTTGAAGCGCCGCGCCGGGATGAGATTTCCCCGGACATCGCGTTCGAAGATGACGTCCCCACCGAGGTCGCGCAGGGGGGTCTCGAGGACATCGAAGATGAAGTCGGGAGTGAGGTTGATGCTGCTGGTGTCCCCGTCACAGCGCGGTGCGGCGCTGGTGTAGATGCCCTCCTGCTTCCGGGCTTCGTGGAAGTATTCGAGGATCTGCGCGGGTGTCCCGAAAAACGCCATTTTCCCTCCGTTGTCGAGCAGGAGCGCCTTGTCGAACATGTGGAAAAGGCGGCTGCTGGGCTGGTGGATGGAGACGAGGGTGATCTTGTTGTGGGTGAGCCCGCGGATCATCTCGAGGACGTGCTCGGAGTCCTTGGACGACAGACCCGAGGTCGGTTCGTCGAAGAGGTAGATGTCGGCGATGCCGATCATGTCCATGCCGGCGTTGAGTCGGCGACGCTGGCCGCCGGAGAGGCTCTTGGTCTCCTGATCGCCGGCGAGGCGGTGGCGGATCTCATTTAACCCGAGCTCGATGAGCTTCGAATCGACGCGGCGACGGCGTTCGTGGACAGGGAAATGCGGGGCCCGGATCGCGGCGGCGGTGTCGAGATTTTCCTCCACCGTGAGGAGCGGGTCAAAGGTCTCATCCTGCGGGATGATGGCGATGTAGGACTTCAGATTTTCGTGTTCGGCGTAGAGATCGACGCCGTTGAGATCGATGCGTCCGCTGCGCGGCTTGAGCTGGCCGCCGAGGGCTTTGAGCAGGGTGCTCTTGCCGCATCCGCTCGGGCCCATGATGCAGACCATCTCCCCGCGTTGGATGGAGAAGGTGACGCCGTCGAGAGCGGGGATCTTGCGATCGTAGGAATGACTGACGTCGCGCACTTTGAGGGTGCTGATGACGTTGCGCTCCTCTTCGATGATGCCTTCGGAAAAATGGCAGCGCAGGTACTGATCGCTCCCCAGTGAGATGACGCTGCCGTCTTTGAGCGGGGCCTGGCCGCGTACCAGTTGACCCTCGACTGTCACGGGGCGCTCAGACTCGAGGACTTCGACGAGGCCGGTCTTGGTGCTGTTGTCGCAGCGAATGCGGAGGAGGATCTTCCCCGAGGTGCCGGGGGAGAGGAGAATGTCGCCGGGGGAGAGCTGGCCGGGATCGTTCGAGACGAGATAGACGGTGCGGTTCGGCGGCAGGCTGAAACGTCCGCCCAGCTCGCGGGCTTTGCGGCGCAGATCGTCGAAGGAGACCTCGGTGTGGTCGGGGAAATCGAGACGATCGCGCGAGGTCACTTCGAACTGTTCCCCCTTGTGAAGGGCGCGTTTTGCGATGACGGCCTCGGTCGGGTTGAGGACTTCGACCTGGATCTTGAGACCGAAAGAGATGCGCAGGTAGCTCTGCTTTGTCCGCACTTTTTCGATGAAGTGATTGCGATTGCTGTCCTGGGCGAGGTAGAGCTGGACGGAGGAGAGATTCTTCTTGGTGTTGAAATAGAAGACGAGATCCTCGAAGGCGAGGACTTCCTCCCCGATGATGAGGCGCTGGCCTTCGTAGACCCGGCAGAACTCGCCCGCATTGACCTGGCGACCGCGCGCGAGGATGGGGCCGGGTCCGAGGTTTTTGATGAGGAGAAGACTCTGAAAGCGGAAGGCCACGACCGAGTGATCGTCATCCGACGTCGCGATCGTGATGTCGGCCGGTTCGCCGGTGGAGAGGATGAGGGACTCGAGACGATGACTGTCCCCGCCCGCATTGCGTCCCTCGCTGGTGAGGGACTCGGCCTTGCTGAGTTGCGAGAGCTCGCTGGTGTTGAGCTGGTAGACGATATTGATCGCCTCGGATGCGACCCCGAGGGTCGTCATGAACTGATAGAAGGTGATGAGGTTCTCCTTCGGCAGACCGGCCCGGCTGATGAGGACGTAGAGCTGCACGCCGAGGAGCACCTTGTCCTCCAGCGGGAGACGTCCGGACAGATCCGAGGCGATCGCTTCGAGATCCTGGCGGCGGCGGAGGGAGCGGATGAAGAGCTGCTTCAACTCCGCGTAGACGGTCTCGGGGAAGTCGTAGCGCAGGAAGCCGAGGATGGAGTCGATCTCCGCTTCGATGACACGGCCATCGAGCTTGGTGAAGCCGGCGAAGACCTCGATGAGCATGGGCAGCATCGTCTCCTCGGTGCGCGGCATCTCACTCTTGAAAAAAGTGCGCGAAAATCGATCCCAGAGCCGGCTGCGGTTGCGCGGGAGGCCGGACTCGGTACGAGATTTTTTCCCGGTTGAACCCGCTTCAGTGACCGGGTCCCGCAGGGTGGAAGAGGGTTTCGACATATTGGCCTGAGAAAATGCTCTGCAACTTATACCACCTCTGTGGCGCTTGAAAACCGGTGATCGAGTCCGATTGCCGCCTCCGCCGACCGGGACGGGCTGAAAAGAAATGGTGGAACCTTAATTATTTGCTATTATTTATAATTATTACGGTTATTATAAATTGAAAAAGCAAATCAATGAAGCATTTCCTCCAACCAGACGTCCCGGCCTCGGCCAAAGTGCTCAGTCTCGTCCGCCATCATCACGGGCTGCCGATGGGTCTGGCTGACGAGATCCCGGTGAGTGCCGCGATGCGCGGCAATCGTCTCGCGCGGATCTGGAGGACGGGTGCCCGGCTGAATCATCTCAATGCCCGCCGCCGCCGCATCGAGCTCGACGACATCCCGGCGAGTGCGTTCCCGGTCGTGCTGGAGCTGGGGCAGGGGAGCCAGTTCCTCATTCTCCGGGAAAAGCTCAGTGATCACGGGACCGAGTCCTACATTGTGCAATTTCCCGACGCGAGAGAGTCGCTCGTCCGGGCGGAACGCATCCGCGAAATCTATGACGGCTCCTGTGTCTTTTTGCGCCCCCGCGGCGCCGCCCATGATGAAAGTCCTCGCGGCGGGATTCGCAGCGGATGGCTCGCCCGTCTTCGCTCTCGCATTGCCGCTTTCCCGATGAAACGCGGGATCATTGCCGCGATCATCTGCCATGTCCTGACCCTCGCCGGCGTGCTCGGCGTGGTCGTCTCGCATCGTCTCGCCTTTCCGGCGGCGGCGGCGGATTCGCTCCTCGTCCCGGTGGTGGGCGTTTTCATGGCGGCGGCGGTGGTGCTGGGGATCCTGCGGCTGCGCCGCGAGGTCATCACCGAGCGATTTTCCGCCGCGCTGATCGATGGGATCTGCCTCCCGCTCTACGGGCTCGCGATGGTCTTTCTCGCGGGATGGGTCGCGACGCCGTTCTTCTGGGTCGCCGGGTCCATCATCGCCGTGCTGCTGCTCTCGGCACGACTCGGTCAGATGCCGTCGCGTCTGCGCGGGGTGCGTGGCTATGTCGTCGGCGGCACCTTTTTCGCCGGGGCCGTGGCCTGCTGGACGGTCGCCTCGTTCGGACTTTTTAATCCCGCCCTCATGGCCGGTGTCCTCGTGCTCGGCACCTGCCTCGTTAACCTCCTCATCGAGAGCGATGTGCTCTGGCAGGAAGTCCGGCTCGCGATGATCACGGGGTGAATTAACCCTCAGATGCGGAGGCTGAAGACTGTTTTTACTGGCAGGGTCTCAGTCGTGCCGCTAGGATGCTCCCAATGGATCTGATCACAATCCGCGAACTGAAGCAGCAGGCCGGTCCGGTGCCGCTGATGGTACGCTTCCTTGCCCAGCTCGAGAAGTCGCTCGAGCGCACCACGAAGACGGGCAATCCGTTTTACGAACTCACCTTTGCGGACGCCGAGGAGACGCTCGTGCTGCGCGTCTGGAACAACGCGGCGATGTTCGCGACCTGCGGGCAGATGCGCGGCGGAACCTTTTTCGAAATCTCGGGCGAGTTCGGGCTCGGCAATGACGGTCGCTCCATTGACGGGAAAAGCTGGACTGCCCGCGCGCTGAACGAAGAGGAAACTGCCGGCGTCCTCGGTGGTTCGCCCGAGCTGCGCTGCAAGCAGGAGGCCGACTACGCCTTCATCGAATCGGCCGTCGCAAATCTCGCCGACCCGCGTCTCCACCATCTCTGCCGCACCTTTCTGGCTCGCTTCGGGAAACGGCTGCGACGCACCGGCGCGGCCCGCGACTACCACCATGCCCGCCGCGGCGGTCTCGTCGAGCATGTCGCGCAGATGATGCGGTCGGCGATTCAGATTTGTGAAGCCTATCCGATGCTGAACCGCGACCTCCTCGTCGCCGGGGTGCTCTTTCACGATGTCGGCAAGCTCTGGGAAAACGCCTACGCGGAGAACGGTTTTTCCATGCCCTACACCGAGCTGAGCGAGCTGCTCGGCCACATCCCGCTGGGGATGGAGATCGTGAACAAGATGTGGCGCGAGATCCACGAGGACGAGGCGCTCTGCGCGGGCTGGAAGGATCTCGATCCCGAGAGCGACCGCGTCCGCCTGCACCTGCTCCACCTCATCGTCTCGCACCATGGTGAGCTCGAGTTCGGGTCGCCCGTCGTGCCGAAGACGCCCGAGGCCCAGGCCCTACACTACATCGACAATCTCGATGCGAAGATGGAAATGTTCGAGCGCGGTTACCAGGTCGCGACCGAGCTGGGGCGTCACGTTTTTGACCGTGTCAGGCCGCTCCCGGGCCGGCTCGTTGCTCCCCTCGCGGCTTTTGTGCCGATGCCGGCGGTTTCTGAAAGTGTTCCCGAAGGCGCGGCGGAAGGCTGGATCACCGACGAGCCTGAGCCGGAGTCCGAGTCCGAGTCCGACCCGGCAGGTGCAGTCGAGCCCGATCAAGCGCCCGGACCGGGCGAGCCGTTTTAATCCTATTTTATCAGGTTGGGTTTTGACCACGAATGGGCAGGCATGTAGTCATTCAACCGAAAGAATTTCCACGAATGAAGAAAGAGATCTAACTTCAAGCCGGATCACTTTTCACCTCGACCATGAGATCGGGCGCGATCGCCTCGATCTCGTCGCGAAGCGTGTCGCTGTCGAGCCCGGCAGGGACGATGAGCTTGGCGTTGGTTTTAAAAAGCCGTTCGCCCGACCACGGGGCCTCGCTGCAATCGGTCGCGAGCTCGATGACGTTGATCCCGAGTCGGGCGAGCGTGCCCGAGATCGCGCTGACGATGCCCTGGCGATCCTGTCCGACGACTTCGAGCGCCAGCGCACGGCCCGACTCTGCGGTCGTGTCTTCGTCAGTCGCTCGGTGGACGCGGGTCTGCAATCCGGCGCTCTCGAGCACGGCGAGGGCTTCGTGAAAAGCAGGGACCGCCTCCTCGGCAATGACGACCTGGACCATGCCCGAGAACTGCCCCGCGAGCCGTATCATGCGGCTGCCCTCCCAGTTCCCCGACGCGGCCGCGATGACCGAGGCGAGCTGTTCGATGAGCCCGGTACGATCGGGTCCGATGACACTGACGATGAGGGTGGTCTGCATGGGAGGGGAGTGTATCCGGAATCGGCATCGAGGTCCAGTTTGGGTGTTGAGGGTGGGAAACAACATTTGTAGCGCAATCGATGGTCGATGGGAGGGACGCACCGCCGGGGCCTCCGCGTTGGGTAGGGGATATTCGGCAGGTGCTTGAGCGAGCCGCAGGTTCTGCAAAGTAGCGAAACTCGTGAGAGTTTCGTCCGATCGGGGCAACCGCCCGAAGGTCTCACGACCTCCGCTACGCTCTCCATCGGACGCAGAAGAAGTGGCTGAACTCGCGAGAGACTCCTGCAAGACCTGTAGAAAATTGAAATTGCGGTCTCTTCCCCGGTTCCCGGACATCCTCTAATCTGTGCCAATCTGCGGGAGCAAGGCGGATCTGTGATCATCTGTATCAGACCGACCCTGCGCCCGATGACGCGTGAGACACTGTGATACAAGCGTAAGCAGTGGCCGGTAATCATGCGTAACGCATGATGGAAGTAGCACGCGGATCTAGGATGATCGGTCTTTTTACTATTTGCCTGTCCCTCAATTTATGGCGGCAATACTTCGATCCCAGTTTTTCGTGTGAAGACCTCCATGCCGGAGTACACAAGGAGGCCCGCCATCCTCATCCGTTTCGAGCTTCCATTAGCTTTGCCGCAGCGGAACGCGTAATCTGAACGACTCCCATCAATCATGCCTCGCGCCGCCAAAGAATTGACCCTCGCCCGTCAGTGGGAACTGATGCGCCTGATCCCCTCGCGCTCGCCGGGGAAGACGGTGCGTCAACTCCGGGAAGCCCTCGAGACCGCCGGCTACGAGGTGACAAAACGGACCGTGGAGCGCGACCTCGCCGACTTGACCGGGGGCTTCCCCCTGCAATGCAATACGATCTCAAAACCCTACGGCTGGTATTGGGAGGCGGGAGCGCAATTGGAGATTCGCGGCATGGACTTGAACGAGGCGCTCAGCCTCGGTCTGCTCGAGGAGATCCTGCGACCGCTCGTGCCTTCATCCTTTGTGAGGGGGCTGGAGGGTCGTTTTGCACTCGCCCGGCAGAAGCTGGCGAGCCTCGAGGGGAACGAACGAGCGCAATGGAGCGAGCGGGTCCGCTACGTGCCGCCGGGCCAGACGTTCCTGCCGCCGTCGGTGCTGCCTTCCATTCTGCATGAGGTGCAGGAGGCTTTACTGCATTCCCGGAAGCTACGGGTGAGCTACCGGTCGGCCGGAACGGACTCGGACAAAGAACTGGAACTGCATCCGCTGGCACTGATCCAGCAGGGAGTGCGCACCTATCTGGTCGCGACGGCCTTCGACTACGAGAAGCCCTTGCTTTACGCGCTGCATCGTTTCGTATCGGCCGAGGTGATGGACGCGCCCGCGACCCGGCCTGACGGATTCACCCTCGACCGCTTCCTCGAACGCGGTGGCAGCCAGTTCGGTGGCGGGAAGGTGATCACCCTGAAGGCCTGCATCACAGAGAACCTCGCCCACTTGCTCGAGGAGACGCCCCTCTCGAAGGATCAGAAGATCAAGGTGGGCAAGGACGGGCACATCCTCACCGCGACGGTCTTTGATTCCTGGCAGCTGAGCTTCTGGATTCTCTCGCAGGGAGCCGGGATCGTGGTGCGGCAGCCGGTGGCGCTGCGGAAAGAGATCGTGGAGAAGATTGAGGAAATGAGGGCGGCGTATGGGGGCATGCTGGAAAATGAATTCTGAGATATAGATTTAGCGAATATGACAACAATCGAACTTCGTTCTGAACTGAAACGTCTCGCCGAGGCCTACGCTGCTCAAAAGAATCTTCAGGTCGACCACTCTCATTTATCGGCGGCGATCTTCAAAACAGTCGAAGACAATTTCTTTCCCGAATCTTTCAAAGCGATCCAGAAGGTCTCGGATTGGTCAAAGCGTCTTGAGAAATCGCACCAGAAAGTATCTGGGGCAATGGAGATGCAATCGTCCAACAGCAGTGACGCTCTCCTGACGAATATCTTTTGCCATCCGAAAATCGGGAATTGGAAGGGAGTGAGAGATTTACTCGGAGTGGCCTCCATCGATCCGGTTTTCGGATTCAAGCCTAAGGTGAGAAAGGACGGCTCGGAGGGGGATCGAACAGAGGTGGATCTGGCTCTCAATGGAATCTTTGTCGAAGCGAAACTCACCGAGTCGGGATTCATCGAAAAGGAGGTTGTCAAAGTGGAGCAATACACAGGCTTAAGGGCCGTCTTTCACATCGAGTCCTTGCGACGGAAGGGAGACAAATTCATGAACTATCAGGTCATCCGCAATCTCCTTGCAGCGGTTCAGCTTGAAAAGCGGCATCTCCTCCTCTGCGATGAGAGACGACCGGACCTCGCCCGTTCTTATTTCGAGACCGTCGTCTGCCTTCGTAAGGAAACGGACAGGAAGAACTGCGGGGTCATTTTTTGGCAGGAACTTGCACGAGTCTGCGGGAAGGACCTCAAAGAATACCTGGCGCAACGCTATGGCATCCTTTGAAGGCGATGCGGAGTTCATGCGGAGTTCCGACCTGGGAGTTCCACCCTCGACTTCCATCAGACGTTTTGCGAAACCCGCTCCACCACCGCCCTCTGCCACGCCGCCTCGGGCCAGCCCGGTTTCCCACGACGTTTGTGGATTCCATCCAGAAAGGCCACGATCTCGTCCGCCGGGTGGCCCAGCTCACGCAGCACGCAGCCGAGCACGGTTCCGGTTCGTCCGCGTCCGCCGGCGCAGTGAATGATAACGCCTTCTCCTTGTTGAAGGCATCCGACAATGGCGCGGGCGATGAGGCGGATGGCCCGCTCCTCCGTCACAGGATCTTCGGGCAAGGGCTGCTCTACCAGGTCGCAGAGTTCCACGGTGACGAGCCGATTCAGCGGAGAAGGATCGTAGAGGGGGTGATCACTGCAAAGGCAGGCGACATGGCGGAAGCCGATCTCGTGAAGGCTAGCCCACGGCGTTTCACGCGGCGGCAAAGTCATCCCGGCCAGCGGGGCAGGGGTGGTCGCCACCGAATAGA